>ENA-OWPD01002271-OWPD01002271.1-human-gut-metagenome-genome-assembly--contig:-NODE-2271-length-11246-cov-3.053972_pt1 | contig 11246 bp, 11 predicted proteins | sample MGYA00248262_ERZ651842 | MGnify/ENA primary metagenome ERZ651842 (study PRJEB26924, sample SAMEA4378253) | human gut metagenome | biome: human gut; feature: human-associated habitat; material: faeces... | reverse complement strand
CCGGAGCTATAATCAATGCAGAACTTACCGAATAACATTGCACTCACCCTTTCCTTTTCGTATTATAAGTCATTATAGCCACTCATGGGTATGATGTCAAGCGTTATACACGTTCCGGGGGCGGTTCCACTGGCTGTCCGTATACGTTTGCTGTCTTATACCTGCCCTGTCTTATACCTGCCCTGTCTTATACCTGCCCTGTCTTATACCTGCCGTTTCTTGACAAAGCTATCTCCATTCGTTAATATGTGGTTATTATATCAGAGACTGGAGCACGGTGTTTTAATGGCCATGCTTTGGTAGAGAAGTTTTTTTCTGGTTGTCCGCGCTTCTTTGTTCTACACACAAAAAACACACAGAGAATATAATAAGCATAAAATGCCGCAGTATACTGTTTTTGCAGACAAAACAACCAGCAGGTTATGATGAAAAGGAGAAACAAATGAAAACATTAAAAAAAAGCAGTATGGCAATTATCACCACACTTGTATTAGGACTTCTTCCGGCCCTGCCGGCAGCGGCCCAGACAGCGCCGGAGACGACAGCTGCCCGGAAGTACTCCGTTCAGGTATCCCAGGCAGAGAGCGGAGGGCAGGATTCACCGATGAAATTCACTGTAACGCAAAAAACGGGCACTGACAATGAAGAGGTAATTATCACATTGGTTAAAGATCCAAAGGCAAAAGCAGAACCGGAAAAAGGCCATGCGTATATCTCCACGTCAGAATACGATGTCACGACCGCTAAGAGTAAGGCAGTCAATGTCCGGTAGACATCTGATAATATCAGATGATACTTACGGAGGTGCAGGGTGTGAAAATTCTGGTTATAGAGGATGACAGGGATATTGAAGAACTTCTCCAGTTTTTTCTGGAGGACAACGGCTACCAGGTTGCCATAGCAAGAGACGGCCTGGAGGGAATTACCATGTTTCGGGAGGGAGGATTCAGCCTGATTCTTTTGGATATCATGCTTCCTAAGATTGACGGCTATGCAGTGTGTGAGCTGGTCAGGAAGGAATCGGATATCCCCATCATCATGGTCACTGCGTTAAGTGATGAGGAAGATCAGATGAAAGGGCTTGATCTTTTGGCAGACGACTATATTACAAAACCATTTTCCATGCCTGTGCTGCTGCGAAAAATAGGAGCTGTACTGAGAAGAAGCCAAAGGAACCAAAAGGGAGAGGCAAACCGAATGCTTTTGTATCAGCAGCTGCGGCTGGATCTGGATAACTACCAGGTATTTGTGGCCGGCGAGGAGACGTCTCTTACGAAACGGGAATTTGAGATACTGAAAATGCTTTTGGAGAACCAGGGAAAAGTGATGACCAGAGAGATTCTTCTGGAACAGCTTTGGCAGTATGAGTTCTATGGAAATGACCGGGTGGTTGATAATCACATCAAGAATCTCCGAAGAAAGCTGGGAGGAAGCTATATTGAGACTGTGAAGGGAGTGGGATACCGTATTGCTAAATTATCTGAAAAGCCATTTGACAGCTAAAATTTTCTTGATAACCGCCGCCGTGCTTTTAGTCACCGCCGCGGTCACATACGGTTTTATCGCACTGTACACCCCTGGACGGTATCTTATCGCTGTGGAGGAAAATATCTCCCGGGAGGCGGAGGACCTGGTGGGCGAGATAGAAAAGTCCAATAAAGACGACGCACAGAAACTGCTGGAACAGTTAGGGGGCAGGTATTCTGTAACAGTGACCCCCAAAAGTGCAGATGCCGCAAAGACCGTGGACGGCCAGGAGTACCAAGGAAACGTAAAGGAACCAGAGGCCATGTATGAGTTCCGTTATAAGGACTCGCCCGATACGTATACACTGTCAATTGGAGGAAGCAGTCACACCACCGGCCCGCTTACAGCTGCGCTGAATCAGGTACTGCTTCCTCTGACAGCGGTTGTTTTAATTCTTGCACTTATCATATCGGCATTTTATTCCAGATACATTACAAGGCCGGTGATTGGGATCAGCGAGGCGTCTAAGAAAATGGCGTCCCTGGATTTTGATATTTTCTGCGATGAAGCCAGGAATGACGAACTGGGGGTACTGTCTGGAAATTTAAATGAGCTTTCCCTCTGCCTGTCGGCCGCTCTGGAGGACTTAAACCATGCCAACGCGCTTCTGAAGGAAGACGTGGAACGGGAGAAGGAGCTGGAAGGCCAGCAGCTGGCATTTTTTTCTGCTGTCTCCCATGAGCTGAAAACCCCTGTTACCATATTGAAAGGTCAGCTGCAGGGTATGCTTTACGGTGTCGGGGGATACAAGGACAGGGATAAGTATTTGAAGCGGGCATTTGAGGTCACATGCGCCATGGAAAACCTTGTGATGGAGATACTGACGGTGTCCAGAATGAAATCCTCTGGTTTTTCTTTGCAGCCGGAAGCTATCCGGCTGACGGATTTTGCTGCAGGTATTCTGGACAGCCACGGGGAATTGCTGAACAAAAAGGGTATTGATGTGGTAATGGAAGCGGACGGCAGTGACCCGCTCATCATTCAGGCGGATAAACGGCTTTTTGCCAAGGTACTCAGCAATCTCATCAGCAATGCCTGCCATTACTCCCCGGCCGGGGAAGAGATCCGCATTCAGATCGCCAAAGCTGATGACGCTGTGGGATTTTCCATTGAAAATACAGGAGTCCATATTCCTGAGGAGGAGATTCCGGGATTGTTTGAACCATTTACAAGGGGGGAGCCGTCACGTAACAGGGAGACAGGCGGAAGCGGTCTGGGGCTTTTTATTGTGCGGATGGTGCTGGAGCTGCATCATTTTTCTTACCGGCTGGAAAATACAGACGACGGCGTCAGATTTAGTATTATATTTGCCGTGCCGTGAGATTTGCGTTATCTGCCGTTGCTTTAATCTGTCGTTACTTGACAAAACTATTCCGATTAGTTATTATACAATTAACTAATTGAAATAGTTTTTTCTAGTATGCAGTGCAGCCTGCGTCATTATCAGGGGATATCCCCAGTTACCGGCTGACGGGCCAGTTTGGCCGAGCATCATATAGACGCGGGATGACAGGAGACCAGCGGATTAATGCCACAAAAGGAGAAAAAAATGAGAGATGTGTTCAGCGAAATCAGTTTGACAACCGTGGAGAAATTTAAGTTTGCGCGGTATGTAATCATCAGCCCAAATCCGGAAGACGATGTCATGGGATATATGGAACGCTGGGCGAAAAACAGCGGGCTGTTACATTATCCGGGTTATACCCCCAGAATGATTGGCTGGGATTTCCCTTTTGTCTCTGAGGAGCAAAAAGAGCAGTATGGACTGCGGGGATATGTGGCGGCATATATCATTCCGGAGGAGTTTGAACCCGCCTGCGGCGGAGCAGAACTGGGCTATCAGGAGACAGATCATTATGCCAAAATAACGGTTACCGACCCGTTCTCAAATCCTTTCGAGAAGATAACCGGCGCCTATGGAAAAATATATGAATTTGCCAAGGAACGCCACATTATAGCAAGAAGCTATAAGGATCGGATCTGCATGGAGGAGGTCTTTATTAAAGATGGAGTAACATATATGGATGTCTACGTTCCCGTGGACAACGGATAAACTGTGCCGTATTGGACAAAGCCTCTGGTAAAAAGGGGGCTTTTTGTCTTTACAGGCCAAATAAAGATAATATTCCCTGCTGCCTGCAACTTTTGACCGCGGAAAAGAGTCTAACAATATGAGCGTGTCAAAAGAGAGGGTAAGAAAATGGTCTTCAGCAGTTTGGAATTTGTATTCCGGTTTCTTCCGGTGTTCCTGGTGATTTATTATATTGTTCCGGGAAGGTGGAAAAATCTTTGGCTTTTTATGGGGAGCCTGGGTTTTTATTTTTATGGAGTAAGAGACACTCCGTTTTATTTTGTGCTTCTGGTATTATCCATCCTGGTCAATTATCAGATTGGAATTCTGATTGGAAGGTGCAGAATCCGCAGATTCCGGAAAAGATGGCTGGTGTATGGAGTTATATACAATCTTTTCTGGCTGATACTGTTTAAATATGCCGGTTTTCTCATTCAGAATCTGAACCTGCTTTTAAATATGTTGAAAATACCTGTAAAATGGCCGGTCATTGCCCCGGTCCTGCCTGTGGGAATTAGTTTTTATACCTTCCAGGCCATCTCTTACCTGGCGGACGTATACCGGAAAACAGTTCCATGTGAACGCTCACTGGTGGGATTCGGCATGTATATCACCATGTTTCCTCAGCTGATTGCAGGTCCGATTGTGACTTATTCTTCTGTCAGACGGCAGATTGGCCGGCGTCGGATTACCTTTCAGGCCATAGAGGACGGTTTACGGGAGTTTACAATAGGGCTTGGATTCAAGGTATTATTGGCCAACCGGATAGGAGGTTTATGGAGCGATGTCCGGACAATCGGCTATGACAGTATATCCACGCCTCTGGCCTGGCTTGGCCTGGCTGCCTTCAGCCTTCAGATTTATTTTGACTTCTGCGGGTATTCCCTTATGGCAAAAGGACTGGGCTCCATGATGGGGTTTCAGTTTCCTGATAACTTTCATCATCCATACATGTCCCTGTCTATGACGGAATTTTGGAGAAGATGGCATATGACCCTGGGCAGTTGGTTCAGGGAATATGTGTACATTCCATTGGGAGGCAACAGGCGGGGCCCCCTTTTGGCCTTCCGGAATCTGCTGGCCGTGTGGTTTCTGACCGGATTCTGGCATGGGGCAAGCTGGAATTTTATAATCTGGGGCCTTATGCTATTTTTCATCCTATCCGTGGAACGTCTGGGTCTTATCCGTATACTGGAACGATGGAGGATGGCCGGCCATCTCTATATGGCATTCATGATACCGCTTACGTGGCTTGTCTTTGCAGTCACGGACATAAGACAAATTATTCTGTATTTCCAAAGGCTGTTCCCGGTCTTTGCCCGGCAGCAACGATTCTTTTATTTCAGCGGCGATTATGTGAAGTATGCAAGACTGTATGCAGTTTCCCTGGCAGCGGGGTTATTGTTCATGACAGACATTCCCATACGTATATATGCCCGGTTTAAGTATTCCATGATAACGGCGGCTGCGCTTCTGGGTATTTTCTGGCTGTGCGTATATTGTATGCGTATGGGAATGGATGATCCGTTTTTGTATTTCAGATTTTAGGCAGGGGTGTGAAAATGAGAAGATATTGGTACAGTATTTTATTGACATGCAGTATTGTTGTCATGACAACAGCAAATCTGCCGCCAAACAGACACAGCGCCCAGCCCGCTGTCCGGGAATATGACAGAAGAAATATCTGTGAAGATACCAGTGAATGTGACGGTGAGTATGCCAGAGAATATACCAGGGAAAGGCCGGCAGAGAAAGAAAGGATGGACACGGCGTCGGAAGGACAGAGCCGGGGGCAGGATGAAGCGGCAATCAACACGCAATTAAGCCTGGAAATAACGGAAGCAGAGGCCGCCATACATACGGCAGAACAGGCACAGGGGGAAACCGGCGTACATAAAGATTTTTCAGATACCCTGTTTATTGGTGATTCGCGGACAGTAGGACTATCTGAGTACGGTGATCTGGGGAAGGCGGTGGTATTTGCCGATTCCGGCATGTCGGTATTTAACCTTCTGGACGCTCAGGTTTCCCTTGGGAACGGGCATAAGCAGAATCTGGACCAGGTTTTATCATCGGCAAACTTTAAGACCATTTACCTCATGCTGGGTATCAATGAGCTGGGATATGACAACCCCAGCATTGTCCGCCGGTACCGGGAGATAGTGGACTGGATTGGCAAAAAGCAGCCGGAGGCAACTCTGGTATTGGAGGCCAATTTACATGTTACAGGGGAAAAATCCGCCAGGAACGGCATTTACAACAATCAGAGAATTAACGCACTGAACCATGCTATCAGAAACATTGCAGAGGACACGGGCTGCCCGTATATTGATGTCAATCCCATTTTTGACGACGGGAACGGGAATTTGTCTGCCGCTTACTCTACGGACGGAGCTCATATTCTGGGAAAATACTATTCTGTGTGGGTGGATTGGATACGAGGCAGCTGACGTTTACCATCCCCATCCCCACAAAGAAACCAACCCTCGCTTAAGCTGGCAGATATGATTTTCTTGTACCATGCAAAATGTTCCTATCAGCATACAGCAAAAAAAAGGGGGTGAAAATTTATCCCCCCCCGAAACTTTATACGTAAAACAGATCGATATTGCAGGAAGAAATAAAGGTTACATTATTAGCAGCTTCGTTAGCAAGTACTATCATACCGTATTCATTTTCTATGACCGTTCCCACAGTGGGAGTCTGAGTACTGGTTGTGATATTCGCGTCAGTTCCGACAGGCAGAAGAGAACGAATGATTGTGTCGCAATCAGCGTAACAATCTGTGGGAGCGGGAACCGGTTCCGGCAGATAAACGATAGCATTATTATATACTGCGTTGTTTATTTGAATCGTGTCTATACTGCAAATCGGCAAATACTGCGGAAAATTCTGAGGATTCGTCACCTCAAATACTCCGGTACGCCCATTTGGGCCTAGAATCAGGGAACCAGGACGGCCAACAACGGCATCGCCACTCTCCAAAGTGACCAATAAGTCGTTATTTGGATATAAAGTAATTATTTGCTGTATTATATTTCTCAGCTGCTCTTTACAGCCGCAGCAGGCGGAATTCGTATTAGCCGCGGGACCGGTCGGCCCGGTCGGGCCGTCAATATAAGGAAAGTGACTATATACCCCGTAAAACGGGAGAACAATAAAATATGAGCTTATCACATTACCGGACAAGCGCCGCCCAAGTTGAGACTACGGGCGGCGTTTTCCGTTGTGAGGCAGAAAGGAGGACAATTCCCATGCTTCGGGCCAAGTTGGCCCGAGGCCGTTTGTGGGCCTGACTGGAAAAGTTAGGCCCTTTTTTCATGCCAAAACGAAGGAGGTAAGTGCATGGCAGATGATAAAAAAGATTTGAAGCCGGAGGAACAGACCAAGAACGGCCCCGCCGCTCCTGAACAGCAGACCCCCGGCAAGGAGGCCGCAGGTTCGCCCCCAGAAAAGGACAGCGACCCGGCAAAGGAAAAGGCCGACACGGCAGGCCCGGCGGATAAGGGCCGCGCCGGAAACGTCATTGACCTTTCCGGTGCTACGATTGATAAAATCCTAGCGGAGAAAGAAAAGGCGGCAAAGGTGGCGGAGGCTGGAAAAAGACAGCCTTCCGAACCGGTCAAAAGTGGGCAGAAGAAAAAGAAGGAGCCGGAGAAGAAAGTGGGCCGTTCTACTTCGACAGCGAAAAAGGCCCCCGAAAAATCCGCTAAACCGCCCGTTGCAAAGAAAGACGCACCGAAAAAGGATACCCCGGCGGCAGACGGCCCCGGTTTAGAGGAACAGAAGGCCAAACTGGAACAGGAGCTTCGGAAGAAATACGGGATTGCCAAGACTGACAAGCCTGTAGAGCCCTTTGTTATCCCGGAGACGGAGCAGACCGGAAGAATCCCCCATGAACAGCTCCATTCTTTCAAGAACCACCCGTTCAACGTCGATAGGAACGCAAAGTTCATGGCCTTTGTTGCCAGTATCCGGGCGCAGGGCGTAACACAACCCGCTATTGTCCGGCCTGATGAAAAAGGCGGTTATGAGATTATTTCCGGCCACCGCCGTGACGCGGGCAGTATCGAGGCCGAAATTCCCTATACCCCGTGTATCGTCCGTCCCCTGACTGATGAACAGGCTATCCAGCAGATGGTCGAGGATAATGTCAACAACCGGGAAATTTCCACGATGGAGCTTGCTAGGGCTTTGAAAATGCAGTTGGAGGCCATCAAGCACCAGGGAGCGCGGCAGGCTATAGAGGGACAGGATTTTTCTACTGACATTGAAAAACGCTCCAATGAAGTAATCGCGGAGCGCAACGGCATGAGTGTGAAACAGGTTCAGCGTCATATTGCTCTAACAAAGCTCATTCCTCGCCTGCAAAACATGGTTGATGGGAAAGAAATTGGTACAGGTGGCAAGCCGCTGAACCTTGCGTTTACTCCTGCTTTTGAGCTTTCCTATATCAGACCCAAAAATCAACAGCATATTGCGCTTGCTATTGACGCACAGCAAGCGGCCCCCTCGCTCTCCCAGGCCCAGCGTATGCGTAAGCTCGACAAGGAAAACATGCTCAACGGTGATGTGATTGACGGTATCATGCTCGAAGAAAAGAAGGAGGTTGACAAAGTGATTATCAGTGGAATGGAATTGGAGAAGTATTTCGGCAAGGAAAAGACCCCGCAGGAAATGAAAGACCAGATCATCAAGCTCCTGGACGACTGGAAGGGCAAGCAGAAGGAACAGGCCAAACCTGAGAAAAAGGCCGAACAGGAGAAATAAAGCGGGAGCTTCGGGCCAAGTTGACCCGAAGCCGGTTCTTATGCGGGGCTCTGCCCCGCGCCCCGAAGCTCAAAGGATATAATATATTCCCCGTCGCCGTGGTCTGTATAGCGCAACCGGGGAAGGCAGTCAAGGGTGGCGCCCGCGCCACCGCCTGCGGCGGCGAAGCCCTTGACAGCCTTTCCCGGTTGTGCTTGTAGTAGTCAAGCGACGGGGATATATATTCCTTTGAGCCGTTCCCCTTCCCACGGGAAGGGGCGGAGGGGATGGGCTACCCATTAAGCCAAAACAGGAAGGAGGAACCCCCATGAAACGACCTTTAGCATACATTACCGCCGCATGGACGGGCGACCGGAAGGCCGACACGGAACAGGCGGCGCAGTATTGCAGGGCGGTCTATGAGGCCGGATTTTCCCCGGTCTGCCCCCTGCTCTATCTGCATTTGTTTCTGAACAACGATATTCCCGAGGAGCACAAAAGCGGGATTGACATATCCCGCGACATGCTCCGCCGGGCTCATGTACTGGTGGTCTGCGGGAACGGCATGACGGAAGATGTTAAAAATGATATTGCGGTTGCCGGGCGGCTCAACATTACGGCAACCACGCTGGACGGCATTTTGACCGTGAAGGGACAGGGCCGGGAAAAGCTCTGTGAAGATAAATACTAACCTGTCTCGGGCCAACTCGACCCGAGGTTTTCTGTTGCCCGGACGAAAGGAGGTGTGACGATTGGGAAGAAAAAAAGAAGCTCCACCCGAAACCCCGATTGCTGAAAATGAGTATGTGAAGGAACTGCTGGCCCTGCTGAAAAAAAATCAGTCCCCTGCGGGAAAAGAGCTGTTAGAGGCTATGGGCCATGTTTCCGAAATGGAAAAACAGCTTGCCAGTGCGGTTGACGAGCTGAAGGCCATGCGGCAGGATTTGGAAAAAATGCAGAACCCCCCACTAAAATCAGCCCTGCAAAAATCAATCAATGTCTTACAAGACCGTATTCTTGCCCTGCGTGACAGTCTTGCAGAACTGAAAGCCGGTATCATTGAAGGCTGTAAAAACACGCTGGCTGCTGTGAAGGAGCAAGGGATCTCCGCGCTGGACAATGCCGCCCGGTTTTTCCATATTAAGCCGGGACTTGCGGCCCTGCGGAACAACATCAACGAAGGGATACAGGCGGACACAAAGGCCATTTCCCGGATTGAAGCGGTAAGCACAGAGTACCACGAAGCCGGGCGGCATGTGAAAAATATAGGCCGCGCCCTGATGGGAAAGGAGGCTATACAGGAGGCAAAAGCCGTCGGTAAGCTGGCAAAGACGGTACAGGCCCCCTACCGGGCAGAACGGGCGTGTTTCCTTGCGGCCCGGCAAGGTCTGGATAAAGCGGTTGCCAGTCTCGACCGTCTGGAACGCGCCGCCGAGAAACAGCCGTCCATCTTGAAAGCCATGCAGGAACATAAGAAAAAGAGCCCGCCGAAAAAGGAAAAAACGGCTCCGGCGGCACATGACGAGCGGTAGACCTCGGGCCAAGTTGGCCCGAGGTTTCCCATATCCCCGGGGGCCTCCCCTCATAAAGAAGCCCGGCGGGAAAGGAGGTATCAATGGAAGAAGATGTAACAAGACGTACTGTTGCCATATCCATACAGGCAACGAAGCTCACGGGCCGGGTACTGTGCAAGGCGTTCCAGAAGTTTCTGGCCGAAATGCAGAAACAGCGCCGGGCCTCGCTCACGCCCCACGGGCGGCAGAGCGTAAAACAGCTCATGGGCCAGGGCGTTTCCTCCAACAGTATCCAGCTAAAGGGGGACGCCCGCCTGTTTGACCGGATAGCCCGGAAATTTAATGTGGACTACGCTTTCCACAAGGTAGGCCCGAAGGACTATCTTCTGTTCTTCAAAGCTGGACAGGCGGACGCAATCACGGCGGCATTTTCCGAGTACACCAAGCGCGTGATGGCCCGCCAGAAAGGCAGGCCCTCTATCCTCGGACAGCTCCGGCAGTTTGGGGAGCATATCAAGACCCGGCAGACGGAACAGGAAAAGACCAGAGAGGCGGTGCAGGAACGGTGAACACCAAAATCAAAAAATATGTGGTTCCCAACTTCCCGTACCTGTTCATTTTCTGGTTCTTCTGTAAGGTGGGGACAGCCTACCGCCTTGCGGCGGGGGCGGACTTCGGCACGAAGCTCATAGGCATGATGAAAACCATAGGCCCGGCCTTCGGGACGATAGCGCCGGGCCTTTCTGGTTTTGACCTGCTGGTGGGCCTCATTGGGGCCATTGTGCTTCGGCTGGTGGTCTACAACAAGGTAAGGAATGCAAAAAAGTTTAGAAAGGACGTGGAATACGGTTCGGCCCGGTGGGGAACGGCAAAGGACATAGCCCCATTCATAGACCCGAAGTTTGAAAACAACGTGATACTGACCGGGACGGAATTTCTAACGATGAACACGCGGCCCAAAATCCCGGCCAACGCCCGAAACTTAAACTGCTGTATTATCGGTTCGTCCGGCTCGGGCAAGACCCGGTTCTGGTTGACACCCCAGCTACTCCAAGCCCATTCGTCTTATGTGTGCGTAGATCCAAAATGTGGGGTGCTCTCCCAGGTAGGCTGTTTTCTTCAAAAAAAGAAGGGCTACAAAATCAAGGTGTTTAATTCGATTGACTTCCGCAAGAGTATGCACTACAACCCAATGGCCTACATCAAGACGGAATCCGACGTGCTGAAATTTGTAAACGCATTGATTACCAACACAAAGGGCGACGGCAAGGAGGGCGACGAGTTTTGGACGAAGGCGGAAACCCTTCTCTACTGCGCCCTTGTGGCCTATATCGTCTTTGAGGGGCCGGAGGAAGAACGCAACATGAATACGCTGGTGGAAATGA
>ENA-OWPD01002266-OWPD01002266.1-human-gut-metagenome-genome-assembly--contig:-NODE-2266-length-11286-cov-3.275309_pt1 | contig 11286 bp, 8 predicted proteins | sample MGYA00248262_ERZ651842 | MGnify/ENA primary metagenome ERZ651842 (study PRJEB26924, sample SAMEA4378253) | human gut metagenome | biome: human gut; feature: human-associated habitat; material: faeces... | reverse complement strand
GCGGAAAGGAATGTCCATCAGGCAGCAAGTTACGACAAAGGTTTGTGCCAGGTCGGGAATGTCTACCATATCCTCTTCCAAGCGCGAGACGGGTGTACCCGCCAATGTCAGTCGTACGCCCCGGTCGGTATATTCGGTATGTATGCCCAGCCGGGAGAAAATCTCCGCGCCGCGACTGTCACCTTGATAACTGCGGGGAAACAGCCCGAGCAGCTCCACCGCTTCATGCTCATCGCCCTTCGGAGATTCTTCATTCTTCATTCTTCGTTCTTCATTTCCCCTCAGCGCCAATATCTGATACCAGTAGGATGCCGCGCTCCAGTCGCTCTCCACGGTGAACGGGACATCCCGGTAACCGCCGGGATATACGGTGATGCTGTTTTCGGAACTCCATTCGGCACGTCCGCCGAAGTCGTGTATAAGCTGAAGCGTGAGGTTGATGTAGGGGCGGGAGATGATACTACCCGTAAGGTGCAGGCGCAGTCCTTTGGGAAGCACCGCTCCCATCATCAGCAAGGCGGAGATATATTGCGAACTGACGTTTCCGGCAAGGGATATTTCATCGCCTTGCAACTCCGTCCCCGTGATGCGCAGAGGTGGGAATCCTTCTTGTCCGGCGTAATCGATTTTTGCTCCGAGCAAACGCAGCGAATCTACGAGGATACGGATGGGACGTTGCTGCATGCGTTGCGTTCCGGTGATGATACGGTTGCCGGGTGTCACGCTGAGATAGGCGGTGAGGAAACGCATGGCCGTCCCCGCTGCCATAATGTCTATATGTTCGGGATTGCCTTGCAGCGCGCGCACCATGACACGGGTATCGTCGCAATCGCTCAGATTGCAGGGCGTTTGCTTGCCGTGAGCAAGGGCGTGCAGGATAAGCGCACGGTTACTGATACTCTTGGATGCCGGCAATTGAATAGCGGCGTGTATCGGGGTGCCGGGGGCGGAAACGGTATAACGCATAGTTGTATTTGTTAAGTTACGGTAGTGGAGAGCTTTATATTCCGATGCAAAAGTAAGACAAATCTTTGGGAAATGGAAGCATGTTCCTAAAATGAACAGGATTGCTTAATAATATGTCTCGCCGGACTTATGGAAATACACTACTTTTGTGGCTCAAATTAATATGTAGTATGGTAAAAGATAATTCTAAGTTGTTTCTACTTGTATTGCTGGGTATGCTGACTGCTTTCGGCCCATTCGTCACCGATATGTATCTGCCCAGCCTTCCGGCTATGGGAGATTATTTTCAAACCGCTTCTTCAATGGTACAGTTGGGACTTACCACGAGCATGATAGGGTTGGCGGCAGGACAAATCTTGTTTGGTCCGCTGAGCGACCGCTATGGGAGGCGCGTACCGTTACTGACAGCCATGTGGCTGTTTATCGTCTCTACCATTCTTTGTCTGTTTGCACGGGATATTCATCAGTTTGTGGCTTTTCGTCTGGTACAAGGCATAGCCGGGGCAGGCGGTATTGTAATCGCCCGTTCGGTGGCTGCGGATAAATATTCGGGTAAGGAACTGGCGAAGATGCTTGCGGTTATTGGCGCTATCAACGGAGTGGCTCCGGTGGTGGCTCCTATTATCGGAGGTGTATTTACGGAAGCTATCGGCTGGCAGGGCATCTTCGGTATTCTGTTGGGATTGGGCGTTGTGTTGCTTGTCGGCAGTTACTGCTTTCGGGAGTCATTGCCCAAGGAGCACCGTTCGGTAAGCCGGTGGGGAGATACATTCCGCAGTTTTAAAGTGGTGCTGCAAGATAGGCAATATGTGTTTTATGTGTTGCAAATGGCGTTTGCGCAAGGAGTGCTGTTTGCCTATATTTCCTCTTCACCTTTTATAGTGCAGCAGCATTACGGATATTCGCCGTTGGTATTCAGTTTCTGCTTTGCTGTTAATGCGGTGGCGATAGGGGTTGCGGCTGCGACATCCGTGAAGTTCAGGCGTCCTGTCAGTAGTACGTTGATAGGCTGTGTGGGCATGGCGGTGGCTGCACTCGGAGAGTGTACGGCGCTTATGACAGGATGCGGTTTTTGGATGTACGAAGCGCTTCTGCTGGTTTTGTTGTTTATGATGGGGCTGACTTTTACGTCTACCACAACATTGGCGATGGAGTGTCAGCGTGACAATGCGGGTACGGCTTCCGCGCTATTGGGGGCTGTCTGTTTCGCTTCCGGCGGAATTGTCTCTCCTTTGGTGGGGCTCGGTGATATCCTGGTATCCACGGGAATTATCTTTGTCATCAGTGCCGGCTGCTCGTTAAGTTGCATCCTGCTGGCTTTGGGCAAAAGGCGGGCTAGGCTTTACTTCGCATTCGGTACGTCTCCGAAACGTTGAGGCAGATAAATATTGAGTGTCTGCCGTTTCTTTGAATAACGGAGTTATCCGGATAGGCTTGAAACCTGCGATGCCGCAACCGGTTTCAGTAATTTTCAGAATATTGGTTGCAGGTGACGGACGGAAAGTTCCAGTTCACCCCAGTCTGTCATCGCATTGAAAAGGCGGACGGTGGAGTAGGAAGGCAAATCTTCCATGCGTATATTCTTTTCCGTAAGAATGCCTTTGTCCAATAGCTCGGCTCGTTTGGTTCCTTTCAGCAGAGGATGTTGCGGAGTGTACCACCGCTTGCCGTCGAAGAGAGCGATGTTGGCAATGCTGGTGTCGGTGAGCAGGCGCTGGCGGACAATGAGAATGTCATCACAAGAACCGCGTTGCGCAAACAGTTGGTTGAGCGCTTCACGGTCGGCGCTTTTGTAGGTGTAACCGATGTCGTTTGCCGATATCAATGCCAGTGAACGGACGGGACGTAGGATGTAAGGGGTACAAGTCACTTCCTCGATACCGCATCGTCCGTAGACTATACGCAATCTGTGTCTGCCGTTTTCGGGAATCGGGGGCAGAAAATCGGTCAATTGCAGGTCGGTACTTTCCGGCCAGAAGTGTGTGCGGGTATCGTTCAGCCTCCGTTCATGGTAGGCTAAGTTACGAACCACTCCGCCGTCAATACGTATGGTTTCAATAAATCGGCACATATATCTTTTGTTTTACCTCGTTGTATTCGCTTTCCCATCGGCTTTGGGCGGTGATACCGCCACCGGCTTTGAAATAGAGTTGCCCGTTTTCTTGTTCGATGAAGCGTATCATGACGGCGCTGTCCAGTCGGCCGTTGGCGTAGCAGCCCATAACTCCGGTGTAGAATCCCCGTTCGTAGCCTTCCGCTTCGGCGATGATTTGCATGGTACGCGGCTTGGGAGCGCCGGTAATAGAGCCGGCAGGCAATAACCGGAAAAGGATATCGCCGAGCCGCTCGGTATAATCATCGGGCAGCGTGCCGCATATTTCAGAGCTTGTCTGCAGAATCGCTCCTTTGTTGGTTTGCAGGCGGTCTATATAGCGATAGGACGTTACGGTGACGTGTTCGGAAACCATACTGATATCATTGCGTATCAAATCGACAATGGTGGCGTGTTCCGCCGCTTCTTTGGCATCGTCCAGCAATATTGATTCGGCATGGGGCAGAGCGGCATCAATCGTTCCTTTCATCGGAAAGGACTTTATCCTGCCTTCTTCCATGCGGACAAAAATTTCGGGCGAGAAACAGACGAAACGGTCTTTCAGCCAAAGCTTATACAAAGCGTGAGCATGCAGAAATACATCCTTTAGCGTCAGGTTAGTGCGAAGCGGAACTTTGCACGTCAGATTGGTCAGATAACTGTTTCCGCCCAGCAGATTACGTTTCACGATATCGAAAGAACGGCGGTAATCGGCTGGAGACGGGGGAGTAAAGTCCCAATCTATTGTTCCGGTATACCGGGCATCTGCATCGGGGGCATTACCGGCTTCTCCGAATCGGTAGAGGCAGACGGACGTATCTATCTCATCGAGGGCTTCAACGTACGACTGCTCTTGCGTATAGTCGATGATGAACAGAAAAGGTGTGTTTTTACGCCCGAATGCGTTCATGCGGGCGATGGCTGTTTCTTTGTCCAAGGCTCTCATCGTCTTAAATCACCGTTGCAATAATTTGGATGGATAATATGAGGAACACCATCGCAATAGGATACACCGTAGCATAGGCCACACTCGGAATATTGCTGTCCGTCATGGAGTCGGCGGCTGCCAGGCCGGGAGTACTCGTCATGCCTCCGGTAAGGGTTCCCAATAAATCGAGGATGCTGATTTTAAAAAACAGCCTGCCTGCGATTACGGCTATCAGCATGGGCACTAGCGTAATGGCTGCGCCCACGCCGAACAGCAGCCAGCCGCTTTCCTGAAAGGTAGCTACTAAATTCTTTCCGGCCGATGTCCCTACTTCGGCGAGGAATAGCAGCAGTCCCAATTGTCGCAGCAGTTGGTTGGCTGGACCCGACATAGACCAAATGATGGGGCCTGTCTTGCCTACGGCGCTAAGGAACAAAGCCACTATCAGTATACCGCCTGTCAATCCCGGTGAGAACGACAGACCTCCGGGGAAGGATATATTCAGTTTGCCAAATAGCACTCCGAGCACGATACCCATTGCGATTGGAAAGAAGTCCGTATCGGACAGCTTCTTGGCATTATTGCCCAACAAACGCGCCAAACCCTTCAGCCCTTCTTTCTCGCCGACTACCGTCAGCTTATCGCCGAACTTAAGGGCGAGGTCGGGTGAGGGGGAGAGGTCGATACCGCTTCGGCGGACACGCGTTACGGTGCAGCCGAAGTTCTTCATCAGGTTCAAGTCTCCCAGCTGTTTGTTTATCATATCCTTTTTGGTGAGCAGCAGAGACTCTATTTCCTGGGTGTGGCTCAGCGGGAGCTCGCCTTCTTCGCGTTCGCCTACCAGAGTGGCAAGCTGATTCAGGGCTTCGTCACTGCCGACGGCTTGTATGTAGTCGTTTTCGTGGAGTACGGTATGTGCGGTCGGGATAGAGATTTGCTCGTCATGCTTGTGGCGGGAGATTACCGCGCCGGTCATGGCACGGGCATTGATTTGCATCAGGGTGCGTCCGAAAACGATAGGGTTCGTAATGCGGTAAATGCAGGTAATCAGTTCGGGGAATTGTCCGCGGCGTTCTTTTTCCAAGCGGCGGGCTTCCCGGTCGAGGTCGATATGCATGATGCGGGGCAGCAGCTTCACGAACAGGATAACGCCGATTACTCCGAACGGATAGGCGATACCGTAGGCTATGGATGCCAGCGGTGAATGCGTGCTGTCGATGGCAACGGCAAGTCCCGGAGTACTGGTCAGTGCGCCGGCTATCAGCCCTACCACGCTTGGCGTGTCGATGTCGAACGCATACTTCAGCCCTGTCGCCGTCAAAGCGGCGGAACAAATAATCAGCAGGGTGATGATAATGAGTGTCTTCCCTTTGCTCCGGAAGGAATCGAAGAAGCCCGGACCGGCCTGTATGCCGATGGTGAATATGAATAGTACAAGCCCGAAGTTTCCCAGCTCTTTAGGGATAATCACCCCGAAATGTCCGAAGAGCAGGGCGATGAAGATTACTGCGGAAACGTCGAGCGACAATCCTTTGATTTTGATTCTTCCCAGCATGAAGCCTAAGGCTACGATGAGGAAAAGCGCGAAGTAAGAGGAATTAAGCAGGTCAGTGAACATAGGCTCGGTGAATTAGTCTTTTCGTGGGAACAAAGGTAAAGGAAAAAAGTTAGATAGAGAAAGTATTATTTATCTTTGCAGCCGCTAAAGATTTAAAGAAATCCGTCTTATGGAAATAGATTTGACTACCCCCGCTTTGCTGTTTTCGGCAATATCCTTGATTATGTTGGCGTATACCAACCGTTTTTTGTCGTATGCCGGTCTTGTGCGCGCTTTGAAGGAACAGCACCAGAAGAGCCATTCGTCTGTAACCGCCGCGCAGATTGCCAACCTGCGTAAACGTCTGTATCTGACACGTGCCATGCAGGTAACGGGCATAGCGAGTTTGCTGCTGTGCGTAGTCAGTATGTTCTTTATTTATATCCGGCTTTATCTGGCCTCGGTTTATATTTTCGGCCTTGCTTTGGTACTGCTGATTATCTCGCTGACTATTTCAGTATACGAAATTTATATCTCGGTGAAAGCGCTGGAGATACATCTGAACGATATGGATGATTAGAGAGAGCGTTTTTTCCTTCTTACGGAACAGTTTATTTCATCCCGCGAGACGGTTGTTTTTGTCTCGTGGGATGATTTTTTTTATCTCGTGAGATGAATATTTTTGTCTCGCAGGACGAATATTTTTGTCTCATAAGACGGATTCCAGCTCTTTCAGCAGCTCTTCTACGGCTACTTTGAGCTGGGTGTCTTCGCCTTTCACAATGGTTTCGGGCGAGTTGGCGACTTTGATATCCGGTTCCAATTGGGAGTTCTCCAAATAACTGCCGTCGGGCAGACGGTAGCCTACAACGGGAATGCCGAAAACGAGGGAAGGGTCTTGCAGGCGTTCCCACGATACGCTGGTCATAGTTCCCGGAACGGGCATGCCTACGAGCTTACCGATATTCCGGTGGCGGTATACCCACGGCGTACCGTGCGCATTGGAATAGTTGGCTTCGCACGTCAGCATAACAGACGGCTTGTTCCAGCGGCGACTGGGCATATCGCAAGCTTCGCGACCGCGGATTACCTGCGTAAAGTACTTCTTGCCGCTGAACAGAATCTCGATATCTTCGTGCAGACGGCCACCGCCATTGAAGCGGGTGTCGATGACGATGCCTTCGCAATTGTTGTATTTACCCAAAATATCCGAGTAAACGGAACGGAAGCTGTCATCGCCCATCGACTCGATATGCACATAGCCCAAACGGCCGCCAGACCATTTGGCTACATCTGCCGCGCGTTGTTTTACCCAACGGGTGTAGAGCAGAGTGTTTAGCGCACTGCCGCTTATCGGGATTACCACTTCTTCCCAACGTTCTTTGGTCTGCGGGTTGTAGAGCGAGACGAGGGTTTTCTTTTTGGCCTTATTGTTTACTAATGTATAGTAATCCGTTTCGGGGGTAATCTCCATACCGTCAATCTTTTCGATAATGCTGCCTGGTTTCACCTTGGTAGTGGCGTTATCAAACGGGCCTTTTTCTATTATTTCGGCTATACGCATGCCTTTGTCCCGGTATTTCCAGTCAAAAAGCAGTCCCAGGCTGGCTGTCGGTTCGCTCTGTCCGGAAGGGAAGTAGCGACCGCCGGTGTGCGATACGTTCAGTTCGCCCAACCATTCGCTCAAGAGTTCGGCAAAGTCGTAGTTGTTGTTGATGTGTGGCAGGAACTTACGGTAGGCGGCGCTCATGGCATCCCAGTCTACGCCGTGCATATTGGTGTTGTAGAAACGTTTCTGCTGTTGTTTGTACACATGCCCGAACATATATTCGCGTTCTGCTGCCAAATCCATTTTAACCTGCGCCTGATAAGTGACGGGTTTCAACGTATTGGACGCCATATCCATTTTCTGCATGGTTTTGCCACCCAGCAGGAAGAGGTTCTTGCCGTCTTTGTCCATTTCCATGGAAGCCCAGCCGGCATCCATTTTGTGAAGGAGCCGGGTATCTTTCTTGCGGAGATCCATTTTCCAAAGGTCGTAACCGTCTTCAAAGGCTGCGAAGTAATAAAGGCTTTCACCGTCTTTGGAGATGATGACGCTGCCCATATCCGAAGAATTCGGGGTGAGACGTACAATGCGGTCTTCAATGTTTTTCAGTTCAACGACAATGTCTTTCACTTGAGGCTTGTCATTGCCGGTCTTTTCTTGTTCTGTGTCTTTCTTGTTGCGCTTTTTATCTTTGGCGGTATCCTTGTCTTGCGTTTTCTTCTGTTCGGCTTCCAATTCTTTGCGCAACTCGTAATCTTCTTTGCTCAGGCAGTATTTGTCGTAAGCGTCCTGATTGAGGAAAATAAGCATGGCATCGTCCTGCGAACCCCATGAGGCGTGGGCGCGCATACCGTAACGTTCTGTCTTGAACAGAATCGCGTTACCGTCGAGGGCAAAACGGGGCGAACCGCTCATGTAACCGCTATTGGTCAGATTGACGATGGGACTATTGCCTTGCGCGCTGACAAGACCTATGTCGGAATACGGATCGTGTCTGTTGCCGATAAATTCGAGGGTAAACCATTTGCCGTCCGGTGACCAGGCATAACTGAATTCGCCATCTGTACTGTACCAGGTGGAACCGTCGGTAATCCGGCGTACTTTCTTCGTGTCGAGGTTGAGTACCATCAGGCGGATGCGGTCTTCTATGAATGCCAATTCCTTACCGTCCGGTGAGAATTGCGGGCAAGTGCGCTCGACAGTGGCGGAAGGCAGTAGCGCTTCCTCTTTTATAAGAGTGGCATTGGGGAAGTTGGGCTCTTCCTCGCGGGCAATTTTGGCGAGATAGAGCTGCCAGTTGCCGTTACGTTCGCTGGCGTAGGCCAGCGTACGATTGTCGGGGGCAAAGGACAGACTGCTTTCGTTGGCAGGGGTGTGGGTGATTTGCTTGGTGGTAGCGTAGTCTGCCGAAGTTACAAAGACCTCGCCACGAGCTATGAAGGCTATTTGCTTGCCATCCGGTGAGACGGTGGCCGAGGTTGCTCCACTGGTATAATTCAAGCGGGCTATCTGCGGACGGTCGTCACGGGTGATTTCTATTCGGACTTTTTGTGGTTCCGAGTTGTTCTGCTGTGTGTATATTTCGCCGTCGTAACCGTAGCACAATGTTCCGTTGTTGCTTATGGAAAGGAAACGTACGGGGTGGGCTTTAAAGGAAGTTACTGCTTTCACTGCCTCCGGTCGGTTCAGCGGGAAGGCGTATACGTTGAATGAACCGCCATCGCGTTCGCTTAGGAAATACAACTCCTGTCCGTCCGGAGAAAGGACGGGGTTACGGTCTTCACCGGCACGTTGGGTGAGGTTGGCATGTTTGCCTGTGCGGGCATCGTACATCCATATATCACGTGTGACGGATGAAGTGTGATGCTTCCGCCATTGGTCTTCAAACCCTTTTTGGTCTTGATAGAAAAACAGTTCGCCCGATTTGTCGAAACAGACTGCTTCGGCAGGTGTACCCAATACCTGTTCGGTACGTCCGCCGGTTACGGGTACTTTGTAAAGTTCAGTCATGGCAGAACGGGGAAAGAGGGCGCTTTCGGCTGGGTCTTGAATGGCGGCCGAGAAGAGGATGTATTTACCGTCGGGGGTAAATGCGGATGGGATTTCTCCGGCCGAGTGGGTGGTCAGGCGTTGGGCTGTTCCACCGTTGGCTGGCATTACGAATACGTCGAAGTTACCGTATCTGTCACTGGCAAATGCTATTTGCTTGCCGTCCGGTGACCAGACAGGGGTCGATTCGTAGGACTCCTGCGTAGTGAGTTGTATGGCTGTACCGCCTTTTGCAGGAACTTTGTAGATGTCTCCTTTGTAACAGAAAGCGATTTCTGTCCCGTCGGGTGAAATTTGTATGTCACGCATCCAGAGAGGAGTTGTTGCATAGGTGGCGAGAGTAGTGAAACTCAGCGCGAAGTAAGCGAGTATCTTTTTCATAATGAATGTATTTCTATTGGATTAGGGATTTATAGTAAGAGTATTGTCTTGATGAAGTGGGCTTTGGTTATTATTTCATTCCCCTTGCCTTGTACACAATCTCTTTGGCATTGTTGATGTTCTGCAGCTTTTCTTCGGCGGCACGCTTGATGTCTTTTCCCAGCGTAGCTACCCGGTCGGGATGGTGCTTTAATACCAATTTGCGGTATGCGGCACGCACTTCTTCATCGGTTGCCGTGGGGAGTATTTCCAATACTTTGTATGCCGCGTCCAATGAATTGCCACCCAAATTGAGCATGGATTCCACTTCGTTTCCGGATAGTCCCATATAAGTCGCCACTTCTTTCAACGCTTCTATTTCTTCACGACAAACGTTGTTGTCGCTTCGGGCTATGTTGGCGAGAAAGCCCAACAACTGCAAGCGTTCTTCGTATGTCAGGTTGGCGGCAATTTGCATACCGCAGTCACGGATGGTATTCTTGAATGCAAGAGGGTTTTGCATATCCATACGCTTACGCTGCTCAAAGAGGTTGAGTAGTATCCGTTCTCCTTCGCTGACTGCGGCCACACCGAAATTCGTTCGTAAGAAATTGCGGACGTATTCCATTTCACTGTGCATGATACGCCCGTCCGCCCGTATAATGTACGAGGCCATTACCAGCATTGAAAAGAGAAAACTGTTCCGCTGTCCGGCAAACACGTCTTCCGTTGTCTGTCCGTTACCGTAGGTTGCCGTATAGCTTGTTGTATTACCGCCGAGGTCCATCAACGAACCAAGTGCATATCCTGCCAATGCGCCGAGCGGTCCGCCTGCCATAAAGCCGATGATACCGCCAATCCATTTTCCTGCTCCCATAATTTTGTTCTTTGATTTTGCAAAAGTAACTATTCTTGCCTAAATACAAAGAAGGGCGATGCCAAGAAATACGGAATAATGCGGATAGAGATTATAGATTGGCTATATGAAGCCCGGTTTATCTTTTTTCGTTTACATTGATTTAGATTTCGGAGTATTATAAAAAAGGATTTAACTTATTGGTTTATTGCCGTAATCAAAGATGTTATGTTTTGTTCTTTTACAAATTGTTCGAAGTCGTTCTTTGAACGTCCGTCCAGCTTTAATTCATTATTCCAAACAGGCAGCCTTTTGCGGCAGATAATATGTGTTAGTATCAGACAGAACTCAACAATTAAGGGATTGTGCTCTTTCCCCGTATCGTACCAGCATATTTCTAATTTATGGATAGAGTCTCTTTTCATCAATCGAGGCCATAATATACTTCTAAAGACAAGTTCGCCCGATAAATCATCCTTCTGCCGCCCGTAAAGTCTCCTTCGCAGTCCGCCCTTGCGGGGGATGGGACGGTTGTCTTCAAAATGGCCGGAACTGCCTATGTAAACGATTTCTTTGTCGCCTTTATCTTTGGGATAGCCATATACGATATATACGCCGCAACACTTGTCTATATTTTCATATTGGATTTCCATGCACTTTGCTTTCAGATTATCTTCAATGCCGAAAGAGAAGGAACCGTTGCTGTATTTCTTTATAAATTCGAACATAGGCTAATGTTAAGGATTGTATTGAAACTATTAAGGGTGAATTTGAAAGTAAAGATAGGAATTGATGGATTGGTATTGCTTATATTTCTTTTTGAAGCCGAAAAATTTAATAAAAATGTAATCGCTATAAAGAAAAAGGAGCTAAGCCATTGACTTAACTCCTTGATAATTACCAGTCGGGGTGACTGGATTCGAACCAGCGACCACACGCCCCCCAGACG
>ENA-OWPD01002262-OWPD01002262.1-human-gut-metagenome-genome-assembly--contig:-NODE-2262-length-11317-cov-2.734150_pt1 | contig 11317 bp, 9 predicted proteins | sample MGYA00248262_ERZ651842 | MGnify/ENA primary metagenome ERZ651842 (study PRJEB26924, sample SAMEA4378253) | human gut metagenome | biome: human gut; feature: human-associated habitat; material: faeces... | reverse complement strand
CCGCGCCGCCATGGTCGGCTCGCTCGCGCCCGACGCGGAAAACCCAGTATTTCCAATGCCTCCCGCCGTTTACAACACCGAAATAACGCCCATAACGCCCGCCGTTAAACACTGCCGTTGCGAAGCGTTATGAATACAAAAAGCCGCCCGATGAGCCCCGCGCCGCCGTCCTCCTTGACGAAGAAAGTGCGCGGCCCCGTCGTGGCGGCCTTCTCATGCTCGTTCGCTGTTTCCCTTGATATGACTGGCTTTCCCGGCCTTTCCCGGTCTCACTTTTTCCATCCCTCTCTTTGACACGGATTCTGTTACGTGACACTGTCCAATGAGATCTTCCGGGACGAGCTGCTGTCCCTCTATCGGGAGAAGGACCAGTCCTACCAAGAGGTACGGGATGCGGCCATGGCCGCCATGGAGCGGCTCATCCGGGAGATGGAGTCCGGCCTGTGTGACAGCCCGGTCATTGCAGAACAGATGGAAACGCTCTCTGAAATGTTGTCGAAAGTCAAGGGCAAGAAGGTGTACGGCTATCTCAAAAAGCCGGTGAAGGCCCAGGTGGATGCCATCGTGGACGAGCTGGGAAAGCTCCCGGAGGTGGCGGAGTGCTACGAACACTGGAACCGGCTGCGGGATGAGCTGGAGTGCTACTACAAGGACACGCCCCGAGAGCATAAGCCGCTCTCCCAGCAGAAAGAGTTCAAAGCCATCAAGAACATGGTCATCCAGGAAGCGGAACAGCTCCGGCTTGGGATGTTCACCTTCGAGGATGCGTCCATAGGGGACGAGGTTGACGAGGACCAGGAGGCGGTGTACCGCGCTTGGTCCTCCCGGTGGGAGATGGCAGAAACCTACCAGAATGCGAAAGAAATTCTCTCGGAATATGAAAACACAGAAGCGGAAAAGGCGGAGCAGGTGCGGCTGCTGGAACGGCTCTGGGATGCCGGCTTCACCGTGGCAGCTCATCTGCTGGGCAAATGCTGGCGGGATGGTATGGGCGTGCTCCCGGATGACGAACAGGCAGAGCTGTGGTTCCGTCGTGCTACCGAAGCCGGTCACGACTTCTCCCAGTACGCTCTGGGGAAGTTATTGCAATGCCAAAATAGAATAGCGGAAGCGGTGTTCTGGTACGAGAAAGCGGCGGCGCAGGACGATCCCTGGGCCGCCTACCGGCTGGGCAAACTATATCTGGAGGGAACGGATGTCCCAAAGGATACCACCAAGGCGGTAAAGTATCTGACCGATGCCGCTCAGGAGGGCAGCCAGTTCGCCCAGTACACCCTGGGCAAGCTGTACCTCACCGGCAAAGATGTGGCTCAGGACCGGGAGCAGGCATACTGCTGGTTCCAGGCGTCAGCATCTCAAGGGAATGAGTACGCGCAGTTCTTCCTGGATCACTTCCATGACGGCCGCAGTCCCAATGTGCTCCTCTCTGCCACCAAGTTGCTCCACCACATGGGCCAGATCTTTCAGGACAGCTCCGTTCCGCCCTGCCCGCCGGGCGGCCAGAGAGTGGACCGTAAACTGCTCCAGAAGATCCGTCAGAAGAAGATCGCCATGGGGCACAAGCCGGACGACCATGAGGATGCGCAGAACATGGGCGGCATGACTATGGGCGGGATGTAGGTGTATGAAAATCTGAGATGCCGAAACAAAGATAAAACCCTCTTTCCGGCCCCGAAATCTTTCCGAAAAAGTTTCAAAGTAAGGCTGGATATTGTTAAAGGGTTCGGGTATTGTGTGTTGCTGATAGGAGCCCGCAGGCTCTATGCATGCGAGCTGCCGAGCGAAGTGAGGCGCTTAGCGAGTCGTACAGGAGGCGACGCACAATGAACGACTATATACGAGCACTGCATCAGCGGTTCTTCCAGGAACCGGATGTGTCAGAGTTGGAAGAGGACATTGAGAACACCCGCCAGGAAGTACGGAACTGCCTGGACAAGATGCAGCGCCGCAGGCTCATGCATCTGGTGGATTCGCAGAATCTGTTGAGAGAAGAGATTTCTCTGGCCAGCTTCACCGCCGGATTCAAACTGGCCTGGGGACTGAGCAAGGAACTGGAGGCAGACGGTCTGTACTCCTTCGACGAGGAGGAGACAGTTCGGATCTGCCGCAGAATGGAAACGGAGGGATCGTATCATGAGTAAGCGCAGACCATCCTGGGACGGCATGGTCCGCAAGCGGGAGGACGGCCGTTGGGAGGGACGCATCGTGGCGGGCCACAAGCGAAACGGCGAGCCCATCTTCCGCTACGTGCTGGCCAAAAGCCAGAAAGAACTGCTGGACAAGCTCCACCGGGACATGGAGCTGTTTCAGGGCGCAGAGCTGACTGAGGACAGCCGCCTGAGTCTGGGAGAGTGGCTGGACCGCTGGATGGAGGACTACGCCGCCCACACTCTGCGGCCCAGCACCCTGCGCAGCTACGAGCAGTACATCCGGTGCTACATCAAGCCCTGCCTGGGCGGCAAGACGGTCTCCCGCATCACCCGCATGGACATCCAGAAGCTGTACACGAAACTGAAACACGAGGGCCGCGTCCACGACCATCCGGAGTACGGACACGAGCTGTCGGACTCCATGGTGCTCCGCATCCACGCCATGCTCCACCGCTGTCTGCGGGATGCGGAGACTGCCCATGTCATCCTGCGGAATCCGGTCGCCGGAGCCGCGGTGCCAAAGGCGGCGTCCAAGCCCCGGCAGATTCTGACCCGGGAGCAGATGGACGCCTTCCTGGCGGTGGTAGACAAGAACGAAACCTGGCGGGACTTCTTCTACACGGAGTTGACTACCGGCCTGCGCCGCGGCGAGATCTGCGGCCTTATGTGGCAGGACTTCGACGAGCGGGCCGGGACACTGAAGGTCGTCCGGTCGGTGAATGTGCCCAAGGCCGGAGTGCTGGAGATCGGCGAGACCAAGACTGACCGGGGCAGGCGGACCATCACTCTGCCGCCCAGCACAGTCCAGAGACTAAAGGAGCGGAAGAAACACGCTGTCAGCCAGTGGATCTTCCCGGAACCTCTTGCTCCGGAGAAACCGGTGCGCCCCAGCGCCGCCTACTACTGGATGAAACGGATCTTAAAAGAGACGGGGCTGCCTGAAACCAGGTTTCACGATTTACGCCACACTTTTGCCACCTTATCCCTGGAAAGCGGCATGGATGTGAAGACCCTCTCCGCCATGCTGGGCCACGTGTCGGCAGCCACTACCCTGGACATCTACACCCATGTCACCGGGGATATGCAGACCGAGGCGGCGGCCCCAATAGACCGGGGACTGGGCAACGCGGTGCAGGAGAGCCCGGCTCAGGTAGAGCAGGGCTCAGTCGAAGATTTCCAGCCGGTGCTGAGAAAGACCCGGAAGCCTGGCACCGGGTGCATCACCCAGATCAGTGACCACCTGTTTGAGGGCCGTTACTCCCCCACCTGGCCGGACGGCACCAAGCACTCCAAATGCGTCTACGCCCACACCCGGGAGGAATGCGAGGCAAAGCTAAAGGCGCTGATCCAGCAGATGAACGCGGAGCGGCAGGCCCTGCGGGACCAAGCGCGGGGCGTCACCCCGCCGGATAAGCTCACCAAAACTCAGAAGAAGATCTGGACGTACATGAAGTTCCATCCCAACGTGACCAGCTATCGGGCTATCGCCCGAGGCGCCGGGGTAACGAGGCACACGGCGGCCAAGTGGTATGAAATGATGTGTGGGATGCTGGGGGTGGGGAATCTAAAATAGAGGAGGATCGTATCACAACTCGATACGATCCTCTTTCATTTGTCATTATATCAATGTTTTCAATCTCATAACGGGCGATAATCTTTGAGAAGGAGTCCCCGGTTAGGGATGAAAGTATTCTGAGTAACGGTTGTCTCCTCGGTTTTCAAGACGCAGAAGGGCAGAAACCAACGGTCACATGCCGTCCCGGAGCACGTCCTGATCCCGCAGGACCTTCTCGATGACGGTGTCCCGGACCGCCCTCAACAGCGGCTTTTTCAGCAGCTCCAGAGGACCGGGCAGCGGAACCTCCAGCGGGGACCTGCCGTCCATCAGGCAGACGGTGCTGTGCAGCAGCTCCCGGATGTCGTACACGCTGCCCCACACCTCGGGCACCCCCCGGTCCACTCCCAGCAGGCCGTAGACGGCCTCCATAGCGGTGCGCACGGAGTACTCAGTGGTGAACACGGTGTCCCGGGGGGTATCGGCAAACTGGCCCAGGAAGGCGAAGTTCACACAGCCGTCTGGGATCACGTCGGGCCGGTCCCCCTTGGTCCGGGGCATGAAGAAGGCGGTGATGTAGGGCATCAGGGTGGGGACGCAGACCGCGCTGTGGGAGGCAAGGTCCGGAATCTGCTCCACCGGCACGCCGATGTGGTAGAGCCACTCCTCCGTGATCTCTTTCCCGGTACATTCCCTCATGGGCTTTTTCACATAGTCGCCGGGCACGTCGGTAAAGAGGCCGTACACCCAGACGCACACCTTCTCCGGCTCCTGCTCCCGGAACTGGCCCTGGCGGTTGATGGTCCAGCTCAGCAGCCACCTGGAGTCCTGACAGCTGACGATGCCGCCGGTGACCACCTTCCCGGTGCGGGGGTCCCGCTTGCAGATGTTGGTGATATAGGGGAGGATCTTATCATCCAGGGTGGTGATGGTGGCCGACTCCCAGTTGGTCTTGGAAATGTCGGAGCAGAACTTCTCCGGACGGCCAAAGGCAGGGTCCTGCTTGGCGATGTTCTTCCACAGGCTCCAGCAGCCGCTGGTGCGCACCTCCGCGTCCCCGTTGGGGGCGTGGTCCTGGTCGCCGTAGATGGTCCCTTCGGTGCAGGAGCCGTTGGTGACGAACACCAGGTCGTTCTCCGTGAGGACGATGCCCTGCTCCGCGCCGTTGACTCGGCACTCGATGGCGGTGGCCATCTTTCTGCCGTCCCGGATGTCGAAGATCACGTTAGTGACCTCGGTGCCGAACCGGAAGTCCACCCCGGCGGCCTCCAGGTACTTCTGCATGGGCAGGATCAGGGACTCATATTGGTTATACCGGGTGAACTTCAGGGCGCTGAAGTCGGGGAGTCCCGCGATGTGGTGGATGAAGCGCTGGAAGTAGAGCTTCATCTCCAGGGCGCTGTGCCAGTTCTCAAAGGCAAACATGGTCCGCCAGTACAGCCAGAAGGTGGAGGAGAACACCTCGTCGTCAAAGACGTCCTCAATAGTTTTGTCGTACAAGTCCTCGTCCGGGGTCATGAAGAGCTTCATGATCTCCATACACCCCTTCTGGCTGATATTGAATTTTCCGTCGGTGCGGGCGTCCCGACCCCGGTCCACCGTGGCCCGGCACAGGGAGTAGTTCGGGTCGTGCTTGTTGAGCCAGTAAAACTCATCCAGCACCGAGGCCCCCGGCTTCTCCAGGGAGGGAATGGAGCGGAACAGGTCCCACAGGCACTCAAAGTGGTCCTCCATCTCCCGGCCGCCCCGCATCACATAGCCCCGGCTGGGGTCGAAAATGCCGTCGCAGGCCCCGCCGGCCACGTCCATGGCTTCGAGGATATGGATGTGGTCTCCAGGCATCTGCCCGTCCCGCACCAGGAAGCACGCCGCCGCCAGGGCTGCCAGGCCGCTACCCACGATGTAGGCGCTCTTGTTCTCCACTCCCTCCGGTTTCTCCGGCCGGGCGAAGGCCTCATAGTTGCCGTTGGTGTAATAGATGCCCTTGCGGTTTTTCTCGTGTTTTCCCAGCTCTGTGTTCTGGTAGGACGCCGGGGCGGAGGGTTCAGACCCGGGCTTCTCCGCCGCCTTTTTCCCTCTGGATACCTTTTTTGCCAGGACTACAGCGGCGCCCGCTCCAGCCACGGCCGCCGCTGTGGTCAGTTTCCCAAATTTCTTTTCCATGTTAAGATGCCGCCTTTCTAATTCCGCCGCTCTACGGCGGGATCCTTTTGATGGCTTCATCTTACTCCGTCCGGGAATTCGGTTCCATTTACAATCGGGGCCCGATGATGAAAAACTAATCATCGAGCCCCGATTGTAAAGCATTTCTTATTCTATTTCTGTGAAATTGCGGATGGCGTTGGCAATGCTGCCGTGCATGGCGGCGCTGATTTTTTCCGTCAGTGCCCGGGGATCGGCCGTCATCCCCTGGCGGATCCAGTCCAGCATGACCCCAACAAAACTGTACTTGTAAAATTCGGCGATAAAGGACTTGTCCTCCTCGGAAACAGTTGTCCCCTGGCTCTGCTCCTCCACCACGCCCCGGATCAAGCCGTAGGTCAGCTGGTAGAGGAACCGCTCCATTTGTTCCCGGCCGATACAGCGATAGGCGTTGAGGATGAAGGGCTTGTTTTCCTGCACCGCCTCAAAAATCTGCAAAAGCCCCTCCTGCCAGGTCTCATAGGTCTTCTTCCCCTGGAGGGCCTTGGACGCGTCCTCGATGCAGGCCCACTCCACCAGGTCGTAGATGTCCTTGAAGTGGTAGTAGAAGGCCATGCGGCTGATGCCGCAATCCTCGGTGATGTCCCGGATGGTGATCTTGTCCAGGGGCTTTTTCAGTAGCATATGCTTCAGGGATTCCTCCAGGGCCTGCTTTGTGGTGTTTGGCATACTACCGCGCCTCCTTTTCGTGCTGCAGGATCACTGCCGCGATGGTCTCCGCCGCTATGCGGGAGCCCAGCTCACTGGGGTGGATGCTGTCGGCGGCGTAGAGATCCTGGGTGTCGGACAACTCGTAAAACCGCCGGCCTACGTCGGCGATCAGGGCATTATTTTCCTGTGCCGCTTTGTGGTAGGCCTCGGACAGCTTTTGGACCATCTCGTCGTAGTCCCAGCCCTTGTCTGCCGGCTTAGCTCCGCCCTTCTGATAGGCCCATGTAGCAAACAAAATTGGGACCGCCCCGTTTGCCCGGATCTGCCGGCAAAGCTGCTCCACGCTGGAGAAGAAGCTCTTGGAGGCGGTGATGGGGCCGTGGCTCATCTCCTGGAGCACCACATAGTCCCACTTCTCCTTTTGAAGCACCGCTTGGGTCTGACTGCCCAGCCTGGTGTTGGGGTTCAGCTGTTCCGACAGCCGCGCCCCGCCGCGGGTGTGGTGGACCACCTCTGCCCCGGTCAGGTCAGCCAGCATCTGAGGCATATTATTGGTGAAGATAAAGCTGTTGCCCAGCATGAGGATCCGCATGGCGCCACTCCTTCCTTGTTTGGATTGTTTTCCACCCCATTATACACGGCCCCACCGGGAGGGACAAGGTTGGGAAGCACAAATCGGCCTATCAGATTTTGCAATGCAAGATTCAAAGATAAGACCGCAGCCGTGCGCAGCAGTTGAAAATGGGTGGTCATGACCACATATTTCAAAAATTGTGAAGTTTGTCTTTGCCATTTTCCAGAACAAATCGTAGCGGAGATGGACAAGAAACTATATCTACAACGAAAATTCAAAACAAATCCGAAAAAGTGCTTTGACCACATCTGAGGCCGTATTTGTGCAGAATGTTAAAGAAACTATTGCTTGAAAAGTTATGAAAACCGCCTCAAAACATCAGTTTTGAGGCGGTTTTTGGTCCGAGTGGGGAGACTCGAACTCCCGGCATCTTGCTCCCAAAGCAAGCGCGCTACCAACTGCGCTACACCCGGTTATGAAGTTTTCCAACTGTGGTCAAATATGGGGTCAGCGCCGGTTTTTGACCAGTTCCCGGCGAGGGATAAAACTCCGTTGGCCTTAGCGTCCCAGAGCTTTCCAGGATTTTGGGAAAGTACGGCTCGAACCCGGGCCTCACGCTCCCAAAGCAAGCGCGCTACCAACTGCGCTAATCCCGGATATTCAGTTTTTCTGCATGATACCATGCGAGGAAAGAAAAAGCAAGCTTTTTGTGTCCATAGGGCTTTGCAGACACTTTGGATGGATCATGTGCTCAGGAAGTCATCCAAAATCCACCCCTTGCCTTAGCCATTAACCTATTGCAGCCTTTTGCTGTTTGCTCCTCATATCTCCGCCTAAAATGCCGTGCCATTTGGAAAGTGTATGCCGTCTGGAACGGACAGGGGTCGGAAGGAAAGTTCCGACCCCTCTATTTTACCGGATTAACCCGCAAAGTCAAGACCTTTCTTTTCATCGCACAGCTTGACACCAGCAAGTGCCACGGCAAAGACAAACCAGAAGATACACATCACTCTGGGATAGTTCCACAGATAATCTGCCAGGCCGCAGACCATACTTCCACACAGTGCCGCGGCAGCAGCGCAGGTGATGACACGGGCGGGAGAGTCGGCGCGGTGGCGTGCGCTATGGGCGGCGCGCTTGATGTTCCAGAGCATAGAGGCCACGAAGGACGCTGCGCCCAACAAGCCGGCCTCAATCCACACCTCCAGATAGAAGTTGTGGGAGTGGACATAGGGGAAGTCCGCATGGTAGAGATTCCAGTCCGCGATATACGCCTGGGGCGCGGCGGTGCCAAGTCCGGCGCCACGGATAGGGCGGCTCTGAATGACCTCCAAGGCGGCTTGGTAGAGAGGAATGCGGCTGGCGGTGGAAGAGTCTGCGGGGTTGAAGATCGTCAGTACCCGGTTCCAGATCGTGGTGGGAAGGAAAGGAACTGCCAGACAGCAAAACAGGATAAAGGCAGGCATCAGTTTCGGCTTCCACAAAAAGACAAAGACCACCAGTGCGCAGGCGAAACCGACCCACGTAGCCCGGGAGTAGGTCATACCCAGAGCCACGCAGCCCATCACGAAGATGCCGCCAGCCAGAAGTTTGCTGATGAGGTGTCTTGAGCATAGCACCAGCGCCAGCACCAACGGCAGCAAAAGCAAGAGCACCTCGGCAAAGGTATTGGCATTATCGAAGATGGACACCACCCGTCCAGGCATTCCGGCGTTGACCTTCAAGTCCACAGTGGAAGAGCTGACTTCCACGCCCTGGATGCGCTGAATGATACCATAGGCCCCGGAGACCGCCACACAGACCGCACCGCCGGCGGCCAGACGCTTGAGGTCGGGAAGCGTCCGGACGGCGCTGACCGTGACCAGCACACACAAGGCAGCGGAGATGTGGTAGAAGAGAAAACGGAAGGACAGGGAGGGGGCGTAGGACAGCAACACCCCCAGGAACACGGCACCGAACAGCACCAAAGGATAAAAACCAATGCCGGCCAGGTCCAGCCGGTAGTCCCGACGATGCATGGCGCCGGCGTGAAACCACACCAACAGGGCGGCAAAGGCTATCAGGCTATATGCGTTGTTCCAGTAGGAGAAGGGAATCACCCACAGCAGCATGATCGTCCAGGACTGGGCAATCGCAGTGCTCTCACCTAGGGAGAAGGCGAGGCGGGCAAAGAAACTATCTTCAAAGGTCAGCTGGAAGGTGGTGTACAGACGGTGCAGAAGGTTCCCGGGCAGATTGATCAGCCAGGTGAGGCCGCGGCACAGCGCGCTCTCCGGCCAGGCCCTGGCCACAACCCCCTCCCGGCATAAGACGCTCAGCACCAGGCTAGAGTCAATCTGGTGATTGCACCAGGCACCGGCGGCCGTCAGAAAGCGGTGTACGGCGCTGGTGCTGTAAATGGACAGCAGCGCCAGCCAAATTTGATAGAGACAGCTCTCTCGCAACAAGGTCATAGTAAGCTCCTTATGTTACATTCGGTTTTTCAGCCGGTACAGCTGGGTCAGGATAAAGAAGTGCCCGCCTCGCACCAGCCTTGCAACCAGCTGCTTGTTGGCGCTCAGGCCCTCTGGAACCAACCCGGAGATGGCCTCTGCTATCTCCGGACGACGGCATAGATCCTCAATCGCCTGCTGGCGGGCGCGAAGAGGTTTGTCGTTTCCTGGGGCGTACTCGTTGCCGATGGCGATGAGAAGTCCGGCCCAATGGGAGTTCTCCCGCCACTGGGGACAGGCGGCCTCCAAAGAAAAACGCTCCGCCAGGGCGGACTTGCGCTCCATAAAACGCTGGAAGGTCTGCACAAAGTCCCGCATGTATTTGTGAGTGGCGGAGTTGGGGTTTATCAGATAGCGGTAGAGAGGCTGCTCCGTCACCGCAAGCCTCTGGGCGTGGCAAAAGTATTCCATCAAGAACAGCTCGTCTTCCAGATAGGCGCCCTCAAAGGTGACGTTCTCCCGCTGGAGGATATCGGCGGAAAAGAGATAGCGCCAGATGAAGCCATTGAAGACCGGCATCCGAAGCCGCTCACCCAGCAGGGGGTAGACGATATGCCGCAGAATGTCCGGATGGTCGTACACGCCGGCAGGCAGCAACAGCTCCGGCGTGGTGGCGCCGTCCGGCGTCCAGTTGAGGTGGGCGCAGCCTGCCGTGTCCGCGCCGGACTCCTCTCGGAGTCGCCACAGAGTCTCCAGAGCTGTGGGTTCCAGACGGTCATCTGCGTCCAGAAAGGCGATGCACGTCCCTTGGGCTTCCCGCAGGCCGGTGTTTCGCGCCTCGCTGACCCCAGCGTTTTGCTGTTTATGGATTACCCGCACCCGGCTGTCCGCCGCAGCGCAGGCGTCGCACAGGGCGGGGGAGGCGTCGGTGCAGCCGTCGTCAACCAACAGCAATTCCCAGTCGGAAAAGGTCTGGGCGGTCACGCTCGCCACGCAGGCGTTCAGAAATTCTTCCGCCTGGTAGACTGGGACAATGACGGAGACGCTGGGCATGGGACCCCTCCTTTGCAGAGATTGTGCCCCTATTGTACCCCAATCCGGGCGGCAGGTCAAGGCTTGCTCCGGACCGTCCCCTGTGCTATGCTGAAACTTGGGAAAGGGGGAGAGGTCATGCCGCAGCATGTCGTGGTGGTGCCGTACCAGCCGGCCTGGGCAGAGGTGTTCCGCCGGGAGAGCGAAGCTGTGAAGGCCGCCCTGGGGGAGAACTGCCTCCGGGTCTACCACATCGGGAGCACCGCGGTGGAGGGGCTGGACGCCAAGCCCATCGTGGACCTGATGCCGGTGGTACAGCGGCTGGGGGCCGTGGATGCGCGGGCGGAGGCCCTGCGCGCCTTGGGCTATGAGTACTTGGGGGAGTTCGGAATTCCAGGACGGCGGTACTTGCGCAAGGGAGGGGACGAGCGGACCCACCAGATGCATATCTTTCAGGCGGGAGATACTGAAAACATCGTTCGCCACCTGGCGGTGCGGGACTACCTTCGCGCCCACGAGGAGGCGCGGATGGCTTATGCCGCGCTCAAGCGGGCTCTGGCCGCACGATACCCCTATGATATTGAGGGATACTGCGACGGTAAGGAGGCCTTTGTCCGGGAGCTGGAGTGCCGGGCGCTGGCGGAGTGCAGAGCCGCGCTCTGGGAAGAGCTGTAACTCCGGCAGACAGAGAACGCCGGCGAACTAAATAACGCCAAAACGT
>ENA-OWPD01002226-OWPD01002226.1-human-gut-metagenome-genome-assembly--contig:-NODE-2226-length-11550-cov-6.068726_pt1 | contig 11550 bp, 5 predicted proteins | sample MGYA00248262_ERZ651842 | MGnify/ENA primary metagenome ERZ651842 (study PRJEB26924, sample SAMEA4378253) | human gut metagenome | biome: human gut; feature: human-associated habitat; material: faeces... | reverse complement strand
TTCCAATACTGGTAAGCCAGACGAAGCGGGTAACAAAGAGAGTCTATTTCCCATTTGCGCTCGTGCAGTTCGGGCTTCATGTCCGTCAAGTCAGTCATCCAGTCACCACCCGTAGGACCATCGTTGAAAGCGTTGGCATAAGGGTCGATATTGATGCAAAGGAACTGACGGCGGATAACGCCTTCGAGCATTTCTTTCAATTGGGCATCATCGTTCGCCAACTGCACATACGGCCACACCTGAGCACCGGAATCACGCAGCCACATGGCGTGAATGTCACCGGTATAGACAAAAGTGTCGGGCTTTCCGTCCAGCATACGGAAGTGTACGGTAGTATCAAGTGTGTTGGGGAAACAGTTCTCGAACATCCAAGCCAACTTAGGGTTGGTAAGCAGCTTCTTCACACGAGTAATCTCGGCTTCCACAGCTTTTGAAGTGAAGAGACGTTTCTTCATTTTCGGACGATTGCTCTTGTAAGCGGCAGTCATCTGAGCGTAATTCTCCACATGGGTATTGTCACCTTTCAAGGTGAAAGTTTCTGTCTTGGCATAACCTTGCATACAGAGCAAGGCCGTAGCGCATAGGGCAATGTTTCTCTTTTTCATTGTCTTATTCGTTTTTTTAATTATAAAAAGCTGATATTAGCGGACTGTCGCCAAACGCGCGTACATCTCTACCATGGCTGCTTGCGTCAGCAACCATTTACGCTTGTCGCGATTCTTGCCGGTAAAGTCGGTGTTGAAAAGACCGTTTTCTTCACGGGCATGCGCCCAGGCATAGTCCAAACTCCGGGTAAAGGAATCAAGATAAACCTTGTTTCCGTCTGCCTGATAGAGTTCAATAAAACCACGTAACATAACGGCAGTGAACCACACATCTCCTTTCTTCAACATACGGAACGGCTCTCCCTGTTCGGGAGTGAACTCCGTGAAGAAGTAATTGTGGCAAGCGGCAGCAATCGCCTGCGCATCTTCCAAATACTGTTTATTCCCCGTAAGCTGATAGAGCAAGGTGGCCGACTGCATCATCTGCCCACTGTTGTAGGCAAATTTGGCACGACCTATCTCGCCGTCCAAACACATATTGTCGAAATAAAGGCAATCGGTAGTGTCCTGCAACGTTGCCTTGGTCCATTCATACAAGCCCTTTCCCTTATCAAAATAAGAACTGTCTTGTGTAGCCTTGAAAAGTTTCAGAGCAAAGACTGAGCCGGGAGCGTTGGAACATGTATTCTTCGACTCTTTCTTCTGTTCGCACCAGTAGATGCCACCTCCCAAACGGTCGTCCATACCACTTTCCACAAATTTCCAGATAAGCTTGGCGCTCTGCAGATAATTGTCCTGATGGGTCATCAGGTAGACATCTGTGAAGTCGATGCCCAACCACACGTTGTCATCGTAAAAGCGGTCGGACAATGGAGCATCCTTAATGTAAGAAGCATATGCTTCGGGCATGCGACGGGTGTCGAAGTATTCGGCAAGTCCCGGCAGCACTTTCACATCAAGCAGCTTCTGATAGTTCCCGAAATCTTCCTTGTTTTCTTTTGTAGCCTCCATCAATGCATTCACAGCAGAGAAAGTGCCGGAATAAGGCCACAGATAAGAATAAAGATTAGGGCGATTTTTCTGTTCCTCGGAAGCCAGATAAGTGGCAGTGTATCCTTCCACATCCGAGGGATAGTTCTCACGCAACAGGCAGGTACCCGGTGCAGAATAGTGAGCATATAAAGAATCAAGTGTCTGTGTAGATTTGGCCAGCATGGCGTTGTCCGCTGCGACCGGTTCTTTCTGTGTTTTGCATCCCATTACTGCCAAGGCGCATGCCAACAGGCAAAGGAGTGCTTTCTTGGAATTTCTCATCTTTTTCAATGGCATTAAATTGTTCTACTTACTTTTCTTCGCTCCGTCGTAAGGAGTCTTCCTTTTTATATATAAATCCTATTAAAAACGATTGCAAAAATAAGCAGTAAGGTTAAAAGCTAACTATAAATCCACGACATAACCGTCCATATTCCGGACATGACAGGATTTTGAAACAAGTTTGTCACAAAACGAATACAGTAAACCCGCATCTAAAAAATCAGAGGGTGTGTCAAAACAGACACATCCTCTTTCTTTATGGGCAAAGCCCAGACTTTCACAAGCCTGGGCTTTGTTATTACCCAAAGTTTTTGTATCTTTAGGCATAAAGTTTTTCGTTATGGCAAAGTTACATTTTCGTCCTTACACTTCCAACCAAACAGTTCTTTTTCCGCAAAGAATCGATGAAGATATTTCGGATAATGCTCCTGTTCGCATAGTCAATGCGATTGTCGATAGTCTTAACCTTGATAATTTCAAAAAACTCTACAAGGAAACAGGTCGTTGTGCTTATCATCCTAAAATGATGCTTAAGGTGATTCTCTATGCTTATATGAATAATATCTACTCCTGTCGTAAAATAGAGCAGTTATTGTTGCGTGATATTCATTACATCTGGCTGGCCGGTTATGAGAAACCCGATTTTATCACCATCAACCGTTTTCGCAATCGTGTAAAAGAAGAGATAAATAATGTCTTCACCCAGTTGGTTTTTATCCTTGCAGACAAAGGCTTTATCAGCCTTGAGGTAGAGTATATCGATGGTACCAAGATAGAGTCTAAGGCCAACAAATATACTTTTGTCTGGCGCAAGAGCATTGAAAGAAACCGGGCAAAACTGATGAACAAGATTCGTGTTCTTTTAGAACAAGTAGATGAAACCATTGCACAAGAAAACACCCCCAAAGAGGCATCAGTAGAATTTACTCCGGCTATGCTTTCTCAGATAGTGGATGAACTCAAAGATGCCTTGGAACATGAATCTCAACCCGGAGACAAGGAGCAGAAAAAAGCTCATCGTGAAAAGAAGAAACAAATAAAGGAACTTGAAGCTCATCGTGACAAACTGGTTGAATACGAAAACCATCTGGAGACATTAGGGGATCGCAACTCCTATTCCAAGACAGACTCTGATGCCACATTCATGCGCATGAAGGAAGACGCCATGAACAATGGTCAGACCAAGCCCGGATACAATTTGCAGATAGGAACAGAGAATCAGTTTATTTCCGACTTTGCTTTCTTCCCAAATCCAACGGATACACTCACGCTCATTCCTTTCTTTAATTCATTTCGAGAGCGCTACAACAGACTTCCCGGTACCGGTGTGGCAGATGCCGGTTATGGTTCGGAAGAAAATTATCGGTTTATGCAGGAGAACAGGATAGAGGCCTTTGTCAAATACAACTTCTTTCATAAAGAGCAGCGTCCCCGTTATGCTCCCAACCCATTTCATCCGGAAAGCTTGTATTACAACATGGAGCAGGATTATTACGTTTGCCCCATGGGACAACACATGAATCGTATAGGAACCAAACGGGATAAAACCGCTAGTGGATATGGTACTCAAAGTGCCCGTTATAAAGCCCAAAGATGCGAAGGGTGCCCTCTGCGCAGCAGTTGCTTTAAAGCACGGGGAAATCGCATAATCGAAGTGAATCATCGATTGAATGAATATAAACAGCAGGCACGTGAGAGGTTAACTTCAGAAGAAGGGATTAAACATAGGGGGAGACGGTGTATAGAGCCCGAAGCCGTATTTGGTCAAATGAAATATAACATGGCATACCGTCGCTTCCGACATATTGGAAAAGAAAAAGTTACAATGGACTTTGCCTTCTTTGCCATTGCCTTTAATATCAAAAAAATGTGCACTAAAATTGCCAAGGAAGCTTCTAAACTACTTCTTGAACTAATTTTCCCACTGTACAGACACTTAAGAGCGATTGATGGGATGAATGGAACGACTTTGCAGTCGCCTGTTCAGAAAATTGCTGCATAGACAAACTCCCAAGCAACTATGATATGAAAAGAGGATGTGTCTGTTTTGACACACCCTCTTTAGACATAAAGAAGCGACTCCTATTTATTTTGCATACACTTCCATTTCATAAATGCGCGCATCCTTACCAGTGGACGACTGCATGGGTTGTGTCACCAAAAGACGCAGATAACGGACATTTTCGGACTTATCCAGCGTGCGGTTCAGTACGTTCTTGCTGTTACCCGAAACATAGTCCAGTGTACGCCATTCACCGTTCTTGTCGCTCTTGCCTTGCAGGAAGCAGGTAGAAGTGACGTAGGAATGGTTTTCGCCGGCAGCGTTCAGCAACTTCCAACCGTTGACGCTTCTTTCACTGCCCAAATCAAAGTCTACGTAGTGGGGCATTTCGGCAATGGCACACCACTTGGTGTTTTCGTCACCGTCTACCATGAAAGCCGGTTTCTCTTTCTCGTTCACATAGCTTGAATATCCCATTACCATGTCCTGCTTCAGAATGTTCACTCTCTGTACAGAGCTTTCCACCTGATAGTCATTGCACTTGTTTGCCGTACGGAACAGTTCGGAAACCGGGCAAACAGGAGCAGCGGCAACATCAGTCAAAGTGGCGGCAAAGATAACAATATCCTTATTATCGGGCAATACCACCTCGGTAGCCTTTTCGGGCAGGTCGATGGCGAGTTTGAACATGTAAGTGAACTCATACGGCTGATCTCCTTCACCGGAATGACGGTGCGTACCCACGTAGGCAACTTCAGCATCTTTCAGATAACCTTCCGTATGTCCGGTGTGCCCCCACTGACCGATGAAGCCTGTATAAGAAGGCACAATGATTTCCTGCGCGGACTTACCTGCGCGGAATATCCCCTTCACATCTTTATCAGAAGCGGCGGCGGCAAGGATATAAAGACGATTATAAGCATGATTGACGGGTAGTTTCAGCACATTGCCCTTGCAAGCCATGCCGTTCAGTTCTTCACGTGTCTCCAGTTTGAAGGGCACTCCATGCACATTCATCTCGGCAGGTATCAATTCGGCAGCGTAAGAATAACCGGACTCAAAGTCCGCGGCAGCCTTGAACTCGTTCCAACTGAAGCACTTCTTGTCATAAGCAAGTGGCAATGATTCGGCAACCGTCTGCACCTTCTTATTGGAAGCGAAACGTACCTTATAGGTCTTAATGCTGTTTGGATTGACTGACACTTCCAAGCGGTTTCCACTGAATGCAGCCTTACCGATGGTCTTTTCCGTACCATCTGCCTCTACAGCAGCCACAAGGTCGTCCGCAAAAACAATCGAGGCTTTCTGCGCCCGCTTGCCTGCGGCTTCGTACACGCGTACCACATATTCATCCGAGCTTTCGGCTTTCTTCAAGGCTTTAATAAGGACATTGCGGTTGTCGGAAGAAGCCAATGAATAGCTCTTGCCCAATTCACCGCGATGCTTTCCGGTTGCGAATGCCTTGATGCGCTGGTTCAACAGTTCAGCATTCTCGCGGGTCTGAACTACGTCCAAAGCGCCTGCATGACCTACCAAACTGTAAGTAAAGATATGACGACCGAAGTCCTGACGGTCTTGGTAAGCATAGTTCCTTTTTGTCTTCGGAGTGTGCAGCAAAGTGAGACGCAGGGTATTGTTGTCGGGCTTGTCCCAGCCGTATTTGCTATCGTTCATGATGGAAACGCCGTAAGAACCGTTCGCTTCTGTCAGGTCCACCCAGTATTGGGCATATACTTCGTAGGCGGTCAAGATGTTATTTCCTCTCTGCACGCTACCCACGCCCAAGTCGTAAGTAGCTTTCTCGTTGTTCAGGTTGAGGGGGAACTCGGCCTTCAGCAGGGCGTTGGTAGACTGCCAGTCCACTTCGTTGGTGAAGTCAATGCGGTGGGCCAATGCGCCTTCATACAAATGGATATACTGACGGAAGAAAGAATCACCGTGACGTTTCTCCACGCAGAGAGTCTTACGCAATGCGCCGTTTTCGCAGAGGGTCATTTTCACATCCTCGGTGATGGAGATAGGAGTAGCATCCACGGTCTTTTTCAATATCTCCCATGCGGGCCATTCGAACGACTCGTTTTCAGTGAAGAGGGCCAGACGGATAGCCTTGCCGGCTTTCACCAGCTCCTTGTTGTTTTTCTTGTCGAGCAGTGAAGTGATGTCACCGTTCTCATTCAGTGTCAGTTTGTAGAGCGAATTCTCGATACTTGCAGCTTCAACGACAGATACCTTTTTGCCCTCGCCGGAGAGACGAACATCGTAAACTGCATATCCGTTAGCGGGTACAGTGGCTTCTACTAACAAACGAACCTTTCCATCGGTGTATGAAACCAACTGCGAAGCCACCTGTTTACCTTGTTCATTGTACACTGCCACGCCTTTGGGGAAACGGGAAGCTTCCACTTCCATGGTCACCACATCGGTAGCCTTGAATCCCGAAGCGTTATAAAGCACTACGGGAGTCCCCTTGACACGGGTATCAAGCTTGCCTGCCACACTTTCCACGGCATGAGTCAGGATGCCGGAGAATTGCTTCAGAGAAAGCAACTCATCGTTCCATGAGAATTCGTAGGCACGAGGAATGCTGGTACCCGTCAGGTCGTCGTGAAACTGATGGAAAATGAAGCGTTGCCAGGATTCCGTCAAACTCTTTCCAGGATATTCGGCAGTACCCAAAAGGGCGGCAGCTACAGAAGCGCGTTCGGCAGCATCACCCAAAAGTTCATTCTGGCGATTATAAAGCTTCATGGCAGCCTGTGAAGTGTAGCAACCGGTACCATGAACGTCCATCAGCAGTTCGCCATCAAATACAGAAAGTTCAGAATGGGCGTTATATGGCTGGTAATCCTTAAACAGTTGGTCACTGGTCGCACTGATAATCTTCAACGGCCCGTCTCCATTGATGCCTTTCTCCACGGAAGCTACGGAAGCGATGGTGGGCGAACCACCCACATCACCTGTACCGTAGTAGCGGTAAACGGTATTCAATGGAGTACGTTTAGAAAGTTCCATCAAATCTTTGTTCTTTGAAAGGTCTTCGTTATTCCAGCGGCGACCGTAATCATATCCGTGAGCCAGCATGATGGACGCCCCATCCACACCTTTCCACAGCCCGATGGTAAAGGGATGCTTACTCTTGCCGTAGAAAGGATTGTTACGCCAGTCCAGCTTCTGTGAAGAGAAACCTATCAGTCCGCAATGAGCAGCCACAGTAGGCAATGTCCAACCGAACCCGAAGCAATCGGGCAGGAAGATGTCGGTGCTTTCCACACCCAACTCCTTGCGATAGAACTCCTGTCCCAACATGATGTTACGAATGAATGATTCGATGGAAGGTACCAGCGTGTCGGTAGCGTCCCAACTGGCTCCACTTACGTGCCAACGGCCTGCCTTTACAAAGGCTTTCATCAATTCGTATTCACTGGGATAATACTCCTTCATCCAAGCGTATTTCACACCACCCTCAAAATTGAAGATGTAATCGGGATACTGGTTCAAAAGGAAAAGATTTTGGTTCAGGGTATTCCAAACATACTCCTTGATGGTAGTCTGGATGTCCCAATTCCACTGTGTGTCCAGGTGGGCATCTGCCACCATGTACGCTTTCGCCTTCTTCGGCGCAACGGTCTGAGCCGACACTTGCCCGCCTGCAACGACCAGCATCATGGCTCCCGCAATCAGACGGGCTTTCCCCGTCAGCATTCGTTTCATTTTCATGGTTCTGTTATTATTGTTTTTCATTTAAAATATGTCTATTCCAAAGGTATAAAAGACAAGAATCCGCTCCTTATATCTTCAAATACAAAAGTAACCCGCTCTTTATCCCTATGCTGTACAAATTCGCGACATAGATGTGCAAAAAGTCGTCTATGGCGGGATTTTACACATTTATGTCATAAATGCGACACACTTTCTGCCGGGTCATAGACTACCTTTGCATACCGTTAAAATCCAAAAGCTAAGAACATGAAAAAACAATTCCTACTCTCGGCAGTCCTCTGCTTCTCATTCTCACTGGCCACTTTCGGACAGAAGGTACATCAACTGACTTCACCCAACGGAAACATCCGCATCTCAGTGAAGCTGACCAGTCAAATCCAATATAACGTAACACAAGGGGACCAAACATTGATGGAAAACTGTGCCATCGGTCTGGAAACCGCCAACCGGCAGTTGGGAGTCCAGCCCAAACTGAGCAAAGCGGTGCGTCAAAGTGTAAACGAAAAGCTGACTCCCGTGATACCTTTGAAATTCTCTACCGTAACCAACCACTACAACCAATTGCTACTGAAGTTCAAAGGAGATTATTCAGTGGAATTCCGTGCCTTTGACGACGGATTCGCCTACCGCTTTCTTACTAACCTGAAAGGCGAACAAGAGATAATGAATGAAACCTTTCGCCTGAATCTTGCAGACGACTGCCTGTTGCATCTCCAACAGCCCGGCGGTTTCAAGACTGCCTATGAAGAAGAATACTGCCATCAAACCAGCAGTGAGTGGAAAGCTTCCAACCGTATGGCTCTGCTTCCTCTCTTAGCCAGCACACGAAAAGGCACTAAAATCCTTATCAGCGAAACCGATTTGGCAGATTATCCCGCGATGTTCCTGAAGAGCGACGGGCAAGGCGGTATCACCTCCGCTTTTCCACGCCTGCCCCTTGAATTCGGCGAAGACGGCGACCGCAGCCTCAAGATTCTGAAAGAAGCCGACTGCATGGCCCGTACCGTGGGAAAGCGCAGTTATCCGTGGCGTTATTTCGTCATTGCCGACGACGACCGCAGACTTATAGAAAACACCCTCTCCTACCGTCTGGCAGAAAAGAATGTCATAGAAGACACCTCTTGGATCAAGCCCGGACTGGCAAGCTGGGAATGGTGGAACGGAGCCACACCCTACGGTCCCGACGTGAACTTCAAGGCAGGCTGCAACCTCGACACCTACAAGTACTTCATCGACTTCGCATCCCATTATGGCGTAGAATATATCGTAATGGACGAAGGCTGGGCGATGAGCACTCGCGACCCCTATACGCCCAATCCCACGGTAGACGTACACGAACTCATCCGCTACGGTAAGGAGAAAAACGTAGGCATCGTGCTATGGCTCACCTGGCTTACGGTAGAAAATCACTTTGACCTGTTCGAGACCTTCGAGAAGTGGGGCGTGAAAGGCGTAAAGATAGATTTCATGGATCGCAGCGACCAATGGATGGTGAACTTCTACGAACGTGTGGCACACGAAGCCGCCAAGCACCACCTCTTCGTTGACTTCCACGGTGCCTTCAAACCTGCCGGACTGGAATACAAATACCCCAACGTACTCTCCTACGAAGGTGTGAGAGGCATGGAACAAATGGGTGGATGCCGTCCCGACAACAGTGTCTACTTCCCCTTTATACGCAATGCGGTAGGAGCCATGGACTATACTCCCGGTGCCATGCTCAGCATGCAGCCGGAGGTTTATCGTTCCGAACGCCCCAATTCCGCCAGCATCGGCACACGTGCTTACCAGATGGCACTTTTCGTCCTCTTTGAAAGCGGACTGCAGATGATGGCAGACAACCCCACCCTCTACTATCGCAACGACGAGTGCACACGTTTCATCACCCAAGTGCCCCAGACATGGGACGAAACCATCGCCCTCGAAGCCGAAGCAGGAGAGTATGCCATCGTAGCCAAACGTAAAGGAAATCAATGGTATATAGGAGGCATGACCAACAACCGCGAACGTGAACGGGTCTTCAACATCTCCCTCGATTTTCTGCAAGAAGGCAAACCTTATCTCATGACCGCCTTTGAAGACGGCATCAACGCTGACCACCAGGCCATGGACTACCGCAAGCAGGAGCAATCCTTGAAGAAAGGTGACCGCATTACCATCCGTTTGGCACGCAACGGTGGATTTGCCGCAATCATTCGCTAAACCGCGCCCACTACATTCATACCTGCTTGCTCCCTACCTGCTCCATATCAAGTCCGTCTCTAAGGACACGGAGCAGGCAGTAGACGGATACGAAAGAAAGTATATTGCAAATATTGACTGTTTCCGCCTTAAAACGTATCTTTGCAATTTAAATCAATACAACAAGCCACATGAAAGACCTATACAGGAAAGGCCGTACACTTTTATTGCTCATCAGCCTCTTGTGCTGTTTTTCGGATTCCATGCACGCTTACAGTCTACGACAATTCTCCAATAAGAACGGGCTTTCCAACAGTGCCATCCAATCTCTTTATCAAGACAGCCAAGGCATACTCTGGATAGGAACGTGCGACGGGTTGAACGTATTTGACGGCAACGCCATCTGCCTCTACACACCCGTTGACGTGTCCCGCAACCTGCTGTCGGGCAACATCATCAGCCAGATAGTGGAATCAGAACCAGACATTCTGTGGCTACAAACCAACTACGGACTGGATAGGCTGGACACACGCCGGCAAACCTGCCAGACCTTCACCGAATTCAAGGACAACATCTTCCTGGCACGCAGCAACGACAACTGCATGTTAGTGCTGAAAGACGACGGAAATCTATATCATTACCAGCAAGAAAACCGGAAGTTCCTCTTGCTGGACACTTCTCCCATGGACTTTAACAAGGTGCTGGGCATGACCATCGACCCCAACAATCTGCTCTGGATATTCGCAGCCGGAGACAACACCCGCTGCTACCGTCTGAACCACACGGAAGAAAGCGTGACACTGACTCCTGAAAAGCCTTTCGAACACCACGGACTACGGCATGCCTTCATCGGAGAAGACGCAGCCTACTTCATCGACCAGACCTGTGCTCTCTACGAATATAATTTCAGTAACCGGCAGCGCTACTACATTGCCGACCTGAAAGACGAAATAGAAAAACGAGGCGAGGTGTCTTCCATCATCAAGCGAGAGAACGATTTCTGCATCGGCTTCAAAAGCAGCGGCTTGATAATACTGAGATACGAAACAAGCCAAAAGATTAAATACCGCACGGAATACACCGAAATACAGTCGGGCATCTTCTGCCTGATGAAAGACAAGTTTCAGGACATCGTATGGGTGGCTACCGACGGAGAAGGACTGTACATGCTTTACAGTGATACGTTCACCATGACCAATACCCTGCTCAACACTCCTGCGTATCAGATAAACAACCCGGTACGCAGCCTCTACCTCGATTCACAGCAGACTCTATGGATAGGGACCAAAGGCAGCGGCATAGTGCGCATACCGAACTATCCTGCCAACAATACACCTGAAAAGCACGACCGCCTTATCGCCGGAAGCAGTACACTGACCGACAACTCCGTCTACTGCTTCGCACCCGGCGGCAAAGACAGACTTTGGATAGGCACGGAAAACGGAATCAACTATTACTCCTACTCTACCCGCCAACTGAAAGAACTGGCGGTGCAAGCCAATGGAACCAAAGTGAAATATGTGCACTCCATCGACCAAACCAACGACACTACACTGTGGATTTCCACCGTGGGCGAAGGAATCGTAAAGGTGATTATAGAGAACCGGGGAACGAATCCCATCGTGAAGCATGCCGCACGTACTTTGGTGAGCAACGGACACATGGCATCAAATTACTTTTTCACCTCCTACCGTGAAAGCGACTCCGTGTTGTGGTTCGGAAACAGAGGACTTGGAGCCTACCGCATTGACGTGCGTACCGGAGAGACAGTCCCCTTCCGCTTCAACA
>ENA-OWPD01002225-OWPD01002225.1-human-gut-metagenome-genome-assembly--contig:-NODE-2225-length-11556-cov-3.584645_pt1 | contig 11556 bp, 5 predicted proteins | sample MGYA00248262_ERZ651842 | MGnify/ENA primary metagenome ERZ651842 (study PRJEB26924, sample SAMEA4378253) | human gut metagenome | biome: human gut; feature: human-associated habitat; material: faeces... | reverse complement strand
GCTTGAACGTCATAGACAAACTCTTAGCATCCTCACTACTTACATCATCATTCACAGCCCACATTAAATCGTGAGCAGCATAGCCTTCTGCCTGGTTTCCCAATGCAACTTTATAAATACCGCCGGTAATATCTCCATTTTGCGGATAATAAGCTGTAAACTTGGCATTCTCACCCGCAATCTGGATACCGGTCTCTGAAGTAAAATTCACAGGGCTTTCTCCGCCCTGTGTAGTAAACAAGACGTTCTCGGCACCATTCAGAATATCAGTACTCCCGGCACCCGCACCATACATATACACACCTATTTCATCAGTATTTTCCCATGTATTAGTCACATCATTGAAACGTGTATACGCTTTCCCGGCTGTCTGCAAAGACATCACTCGGTTATCCGCATTTCGGGAAAGATTCTCAATCTCGTTATTGCAAGCCGTAATCATTGTTCCGGCCGCCATTAAAGTAAATAGTTTAAAAAGTTTCATAGTACTATCCGTTATTTTGATATTAATAAATATTCCGTGTCGTTCATCCGGTACAACCATTACTCGACTACCGTGCCGCCCTCGCGACACTTATCCATAATGTCTTGTACCAAACTGTTCAGATACATTTCCAGATTGGTATATTCACCATTTTCATCAACAGTCTTTAAATTGCCATCGGCAGCATAATCCTTGTTCAATCCGTACTGAGTTTCCCAATAATCGGGAATACCGTCACCGTCGGTATCGGTCAAATCGTTATCCGCCACCTGTACCAATACAGGATAGCCATTTTCATCCACTCCTTCTACAATACCTACCAGCTCACTCGGATGGTTAATATAACCCAACTTATGGTTACTCCCTTGAATATTGCACGTTGCCTTACGCTCAGCTACTTCATCCATGATGAATTTGTCATAAGTGTCCCGATAGTTGCAAGCACCTACATACTTCAATACCTGATCGTAGGCTGCCTCAGCCGTATGGGTGGTAACTCCTTTAACATCTACTACCTGGCTGCCGTTATTGATGACCGATTTACCCTCGGACTCCCAAGTATAATCATTACCGTCATTGTCTTCCTGTTGTGCATAAACACCGTCTGTCCAGTTATCAGCAGTCACATCCGCATTGCCGAACATATAATTGCCGTCAATATAGAATCGTCCCCATATTCCTTTAAAAGGCTCGAATCCCTCACCGTTATCATAATTCTGACCGTAAATGCCAATGCGTGCGATACGATAACATCTTCTGTCTCTCAACAAGTCGGTGGTAGGTCCCGGCTTATAATAATTGTTCACCAGATTGGCATGCTGTGTTTCACCACCGTAACATCCTTCGCCACCCCAGTTGTAGAAAACATTGTTACGTATATCAACCTGTTCGCCCAATTCCAAAGTAGAGGGACGAGGGCCAAGACGCGGTGTACGGCTGTCACAGTGTGCTATCAGATTATGATGATAAGTAGCATTGTGCCCACCCCAGTTACCAGCAAAGCCATGCGCTTTACCATCCTTTGCCTGTGTGAAGTAAAGAGCCTGCGAAGCAATGCACCACTGTACGGTAGAGTTCTCCATGCCGTAAACCGAAAGAGTCTCATCCGAACTCCAGCTTACAGAACAGTGGTCTACGATGATATTCTTTTTATCCATACCGCCAAGACCGTCCACATCATCCGCCGGGTTACCCGGACGGAAACGCATGAAGCGTATAATAACATTATTAGCGGCAATGGTAAAGGCTTGATCCGCTATACAGATTCCACCCGGTGAGGTCTGTCCGGCAATGGTTATGTTATCAGCTTCTATCTTCAACGCTTTTTTCAAGTGGATAGTACCCGCTACATCGAACACGATAGTACGCGCACCGCTTTGGCGGACCGCCCAGCGGAATGTACCCTGGTCACCGTCACCGCCGTCTTCCAATGACGTTACATGGTAGACTTTACCACCACGTCCGCCTGTAACGTCACGTCCATGTCCTTCAGCTCCGGGAAAAGCACGTAACTCACCGTAATTCAACTGGGTAATGGTACCTTCCGGAATTTCTTCCGGAAGGAGAGGCTTATAATCATTATCCAATTTGGGCTCAATGGAAGTACATGACGCAAACAATGCACTTCCCGCCAAAAGGCTGCAACTCAACAAATATTTTATTTTCATAATTCTATCTTTATTATTTGATTCTGATTTTAATTATTCCAACGCGGGTCACCGAATTTCTTATAATCTTTCGGAGCTACGGTAAAGTCTCCAGCCGCTGCATTCGGGAATAGCTCCGCACTGGTTTTATCAATGTTCATAACTGTGGAAGAAGCAGGCCACCCGTTTTTACCGTAAGTAAAATCACTGGCGGAATAAACATTCTCGGCTGTTACTGCATTGCCATCCCTAAATCCCGAATCTGCGGCAATCTTACCACCAAACAATGTATTGGTAACCTTCAACGCAGAACCTAATTTCTCATCATTTGTAAACGCCTTACCATCACTATTCGGAGCTTCATAAAAAGTACATCCTTCAATATTAAATGTACGGGGAACTATTTTTGAGCGAATAACGTTATCTGCCATATTAAAAATAGTAGAATTCTTAATATTGATATTCGTCAATGTACCACTCTTATCCTCCGTCAGATTAAGCAAGCTTCCATCCTTTGTAAAATTGCCGACTATACAATTACTAATTGTCAGTATACCTAAGCTAGGCTTACCTTCTCCATGTTTCACTCTAAACAAGACTTGTCCGTCTAAAATATCACAGGCTTCTATCTTCATTTCCGTGAATGTGTTGGAATCATCCTGAATATTAAATATACGACCATTGGCGTTCTCGACAGTAGTAGTAATCTCCAAATTAAAGAACTCTATCGTATGGAAACTTCCCTTGATTCCCAATGCACTGGCCAACCTCAACACAGCTTTACTATCATCACTTTCCTCACCCCAAACAATTACATTTATATCGGAAGTACTCGGTATCTTTATGTCATCCACCTCGTTGCCATTATTCTTCATTTTTTTCAATGTAAAATCAGCATTGGAAGCCAGCTTAAATACCGTATTCCGAGTGATGCTCTTTGTTACTTCAGTGATAAAGTCATCCTCTGAACCTATCTCAATCACCGTGTACCCGGCAGGAATAGCGCGTTTTGTTGTAAATGTCTTATATCCCATCACAGCCGTACCATTCAGCAAAGCAAATGTATAAGTAGTATAATCATTGAGACTATTCAGCATAAGGCCGCTGTTACCATCAAAGGAAACCGGATTGGCAGTAGAATATTCCGTACCTTCCACCAGAGTATATGCATTGGCTCTGACATTGCCAACATAATTCCAGTCAAGAGTAGCGCTGTTTGTTTGGACATTACCGATTGTAATCGGCAACATCTCGCCTTCACCGGTCATTACTTCAATGCTTCCGCGCATTGTCTCTCCATTATAGATTTCAACCGTATAGCGTGTTCCTTGGGTAAGGCCGGAAATAATACACGAACCAAACGCTATATCAGCTTCCGAAAGTTCAATAGTTTCATCATAAGAAGCGTCTTCCGTATAAATGCGGATACGGTCAACTTTGCAAGGTTGCCAAGAGATACGGATGGATTTTTCTTCAATGTCACCGTTATCGGTGGAAGGAGTCACCAATACTTGTTCTTCTTTACAAGTCTTAAAAGTCCCATCTTCCAGATAAACCCAATCGGACTCTTTATCTCCGTTCACCGACTTGATACGTGCATAATATTCCGTATTCGGGCTCAATTCCTTTAGCGTATAAGCAGTCTTCGTTATCTGCTCATCCCCATTACCGAAAACAATACTCCCCTCAGAGGTTCCCGGCTCCACTTCGTCCGTCAAAAGAGCAGTACTGATTTCTATAATATAATTTTTCGTCTCCGGAGTACCTTGCCAAGAAACTTCAGCCTGCGCAATATCTTCCGCGGGAGTAACCGTGAAACTGGACGTCTTCGTACCGAAAAGACGAGCATAAGCCGAATCCGCCTCCCAATCATTGCCGTCGGTACAAGAACTCGTACTAAGAACGGCCGAGAGCAGCAATGCTCCCAAACCGATAATATATCTAAAATCTCTCATAATGTTTCTCATTGTTATAGGTTCTGCAAATTAGTTGGCGTAGCCATAAGAGTTATACAAATTTCCATTCGATGTAGAAATGGTAGTAGAAGCGATGGGCAATAAATAGCGGTTCTTCACCTCCTTGTTCAAACCGGATGAAATGCTCGGCAGGTTAATCGTCAACTGTTCCTGTCCCTTACTGTCATTCAATTCCTTACCCCAGAAATCCTTACTCTCGAAGCCACTTGTACTCGACGGTTTTTCATACCAATTGATACTATTCATGTCTATCTCCTGGTCGGCATATATGGCAGTGGTTTTGTACTTGTAATATACCTTTGAAGGATAGCCCCCCGCTTGGTCGGCAAGATTTACACATTCCTTATAAGCCTCTTTGAACTCATCGATTTTGTTACTGAGTTCGTTCCAACGAATCAAGTCGAATTTACGCACACCTTCACCGGCAAGCTCCCATGCATTCTCGTCCATAATGGCACCCATGAAACCTTTATCGGCAATAACCTTCTCAATGAAAGCTTCTCCGACAGCCTTGTCCGCATCGGCATAAGCCCGTTTATGAACAGCCAGCAGAGCATCTTTAGCAGTCATCACACATACATTTCCATCCACATCCACCCCTTGAGCCGATTCCGTCTTGTAATTTTCATAAACCGCTTCTGCATACATAAGCAAAACATGCGGATAACGCATCTTCACCACATTGATACCCGAACAAATCTTGGCGGACGCATCTCCCGCACGTACGGCTTCCAGCCATGACGTATTACCCGCCATCATGCGGTAATCCCACTTGCCGCAGTAGATAGAGAACGGCTTGTTACCGGAAAGGGTTTCACGAAACGCCTTCGTATCTTTATCCGTAGAAAACTCCGACAGTGCGCAGGTAATATTACGCCGCGTATCTTTTCCACTGTGGTCAAACGACCAGAAATAAGGAGCCGTCAATTTCAGCTTGCCGGAAGAATTACCTTTCAGCCCGAAGTAACTGCTTGCTCCGCTTACACGGAAACCTACCGTATATCCCAACTCACCGCTTTTATTCAGCATCATCGGGATTTCAAACAAGTTTTCCGGTTGTACGGTCTGCAACTCACACACATTCATTTGTCGCCAATACTCCTCTACCGAAGTGGTCAGGGAGTGCTTCATGGAGTTGATGACAGCAGCCAGATGTTGCTCCGCCAACTTGTACATTTTGGCACGCGTCTCGTCGTCACAACGTTGGGTCGGATAGACAGGATCGCTGTTCTCTCCTCTTTCGCTTTCTCCCGGATAGCAAAGCCGGCACGCGTCAGCGCGATATTGGCCAATAATCCGTGAGCGTATCCGCGTGTAACGTGTTCCGTAGTATATCCGTCCTCACCTGCCCACGGAAGGTCCGGGATAATCTCTTCCAAATCTGTAATCAACGAGTCCATAATCTCATCACGGTCTGTCTTGCCAAGATAAGCATTGCTCAAATCCGATTGAGAACGCTCCATCTTAAAAGGAATATCACCGAACAAACGTATCAAATCGAGATAAACCATTGCACGCAATGTTTTCGCCTCAGCACGATAGCACAACATTGTTTTCTTAAGAGCCCGCGCTTCACTCGTATCTTCCGAGGGATTCAGCAAAGGACTTGCCTCTACGCCTTCAATCACCAAATTGGTATTCTCTATCAGCTTATACATGGCATCCCACACATTTGCCAGTCGCGACCAACCGGGACTGCAATTATAGTTCATACATCCACGCTCATTCGACGTATTGCTTGCATCCACCCCTAAACCGTCCACCAATTCGCAGTCCGTATTCAGTCCGCAAACAATAGGGAGAAAGCTCGAATAGGTCTGGTCCTGTGTCAAATCGCCATACACCTTATTCAAAGCGAGATTAGTATAATACGTATTATTAAACACCGTTTCGTCATTCATCTCTGACGGTGAACTTTGGTCAAGGAAATCGGAGCAAGAAGTAAAATAAATGACTCCCGCCGACAATATCAAGGTTTTATAGATTGCTTTCATATACATTTATATATTTAGAGTTAGAACGTAATATTGATACCACCGACAAACGAACGGCTTTTCGGATAAGCCGCATAATCGACACCCGGTGTCAACGCATTGCGCTTACTGCTGGTATCGACCTCAGGGTCTGCACCGGTATAGTTGGTCCAGCAGAACAAGTTATATCCGGTCAGATATATACGCACATTCTGCAGGAACGCTTTCTTCACCCAAGTTTTGGGGAGTGTATAACCCACGGTAATATTGTTGATACGTAAGAAAGAAGCATCTTCCACAGCATAATCTATCAACTGCATGGTCGTAACCGCAGCCGGGTGGAAGATTGAAGCGTTACGATTGAGTTGGTTCAAACGCAGTCCGGCCTCAGTCATAGAACCGTACGTTTCGAGTACAGCGCTACTGCTGCTGGCAAGATTCAAACCTGTTTCCGGGTCAATCCACGTGTAACGGTTACCCAATGCAAAGTCGTTATTCAAATTGTAACCTGTCCTTGAGCCGGAACGGAACGAAGAAGCCAACTTTGTACCATTGATAATTACATTTCCCAACGAGTAGTTGAAGAACAGATTGAAATCGAAATTACCGACATTACCGTTAAAGCCAAAACCACCTGTCAAAGGAGCCACAGTATTACCTAACCGTTGTTTGATGGGGTTACCGTTTTCATCGCACTGGAGTTTCAATCCTCCTGGAGAGTAAGCACCGCCGGTAATGGTTTGACTATTATCTTTCAGTCCGTCACGCAATGTCCATTCACCGTCACCCCAAATCAGATCACCATTGGGATTGGAAACAGGGTCGTACACCGTATAATATCCGTTAGTTTTGAATCCCCATACTTCACCTAAACGGCCACCTTCTTCTACACGGAAATCCTCATACTTGGAAATCGTACTTCCCGCCCAGTTGCTGCTCTGCCATGGAGTATCCGTAGTCAGTTTATCAATCTTATTGCGGTTATATGCCAGATTGAACGTAAAGTTCAAACCGTATTTCTTCGTATCCAGCAGAACGGCGCTCATCGAAAATTCCACACCCTTATTGGAAGTCTGCCCGAAGTTGCGGTACTGATAGTTGTATCCGGTAGTAGACGGAATTTCCGTTTTCATCAACAAATCTTTGGTAGTGTTCCAATAAAGGTCGATAGAACCGGAAATACGATTATTCCAAAAGCCATAGTCGATACCAAGGTTACGGGTTACGGTAGTTTCCCACTTCAAATCAGGATTATATAAATTCGTACCATGTTCCAGCATGGAAGACATGGCATCGCCGAAAGCCGGATAGCGGGCGTCGTTACCCGAAAGGGAATAAGTAGTATTAAGCAATCCGGAATTAATGCGGTTGTTGCCTGCCGTACCAAAACTCAAACGGAGTTTTAACGAAGAGAGCCAGTCTTTAGCGCTTTCCATGAACGTCTCATCCGAGATACGCCATGCCAATGCAGCCGATGGAAACAATCCCCATTGATTACCTTTACCAAACTTACTGGAACCATCGCCACGCAGTGTAAAGGTCAGTAAATAACGATCCATCAAAGTATAGTTGGCACGACCGAAGAAAGAGAGCATGTTTTCCTTTGCTCCAAGGGTGGACTGCGTAGGAAGTGCAGTGCCCGTACCCATATTTGCTTTAATTTCCGAGATATTCATCGTATTCGGAAAAGCAACCGATACATTCTCAACGGACTTCTTGAAACTGCTGCTCACTTCATGACCGATGAGGACATTCAGGCGATCACGTCCATCGAACAAATCCTTGTTTTCATAAGTCAGCGTATTGGCATTACGCCAGCTATTGGTCTTCTCACGCAACAGATAAGCCTGCGGTTTACCGTTATTTCCGTATTTTGAGTTAGAAACGGCATCCACTCCCCAGTATTGCTCCGTATCATCATATTTCCAGCCATAGCCGAACTCCGAACGGAACGTCCAACCCTTAAACGGTTTCCAATTGATACCGACATTATAATTCTGATTAAAAGTACCGCGCTCCTTCTCTGTGGCCAGTAAACGCTCCAACGGGGTCTTCTGAGTTGCCGTAGAGTTCTCCTCGTCATCCGTACTGGTTTGCAAAGGGTCTATCGGACGGAAAATAACCGAATTGGCTACCGTAGAATTAGCCGCATTCGATTCGTTCGTATCTGCACCGCCGCCCAAGCCTTCTACTGCGGTATGGCTCAAACGGGCATTAAAATCCAAAGAAAGCCATTTATTCAGCTCCGATTTAATTTTAGCATTAATGTTGTCCTTCTTAAAACCGGAATTCAACATGATGCTCTTCTCCTCGTTATGCGCATAGCTGACACTGTATTGCAACTCCTTGCTACCACCGCTTACATTAATATTATATTGCTGTTGGTTACCGGTACGTCCAAACATCTCATCCTGATAATCGAACCCGTCCACCGAACGCCAAATGTCCATATCGCTGTAATTGCCATGTTTGCCCATATCTATCTCATTCTGATAAGCCACATAATTATAAGGGTCAAGTACTTTGGTAAGGCGGGTTACCTGCTTCACGCCGAATGAAGCTCCAAAATCCACCTGCACTTTTCCCTCTTTACCGCTTTTGGTCGTAATGATGATAACTCCGTTGGCGCCACGTGCACCATAAATAGCGGTAGAAGAGGCATCTTTCAACACATCGATGCTCTGAATCTCGGAAGGGGCGATATCGCTGATGCTCGACACAGGAAATCCATCCACAATGTACAAAGGTGAATTATCCTGCGACAACGAACCGCCGCCACGAACACGTATCTTCATTTCCGCATCGGGCGAGCCCTCCGTAGTAGTAATATTCACACCTGCCAACTTTCCGGTCAAGGCCTCTACAGCGCTCGATACCGGAACTGCCGCAATATCTTCCGCCTTGACGGAAGCTACGGAACCGGTAAGGTCACGCTTGTTGACAGTACCGTAACCGATAACCACAACCTCGTCCAGCAATTCGGTATCATCTTTCAGGGTCACATTAACGGAAGGCTGTCCGGTATATTTAACCTCTTCCGTTTTATAACCGATAAAAGTAAAGACAATAACATCTGACTTCTTCACATTAGACAATGTAAAATCACCGTCAATACCCGTGATAGTGCCGTTTGTAGTACCTTTCACAATGACATTGGCTCCAATAACCGGCTCACCTGAAGTATCCTTAACGATACCGGACACCTGTTTCCCTTGAGCTAAAGCAAACAAGCAGACAAAACTTAATAGAACAACCAAGCAAGTCCTCTGGAATTTTTGATTCATAAATGTTTTTATTTTTAGTATTAGTATATTATTTAAATATCAATTCGGTGTGACATCATTTCCAAACACCATAGGAGTACCCCTTGAAATGCTCCATAGTATTAGATTCATATATATAAAATTAATAATGTATTAGATTTAAATACATCGCCTTATTGATATAATAGCGCAACAAAAGTAGCAACACATTATAATACGGATGTGGACTAATTAATGAAAAAGGTTCAAAAACTAACAGCAGCCCATAAAAAGTACCCTTTTCAACCGAACTTTTCCCTATTAAATATCCGGTAAACCGAGAAAAGTTTCAGGACATATATTTGTTTACATAGGTGTTTTATATTGATTTTCTTATTAACTTTGCGAAATATCAGTGCTTACAATACAAGATGTTTTCTATGGAAGATAATAATATGACTTTGCCATTGGAAGGTTCCGCCGATTACGAGGAAAAGACAACCGGTGCAAATGCCGGTAACAGTGAGGTTGAATACAATGAAGATAATATTCGCCATTTGGACGACATGGAGCACATTCGTGTCCGTTCTGGTATGTATATAGGCCGTCTTGGCGACGGTTCGCAAAACGATGACGGTATTTACGTATTGCTGAAAGAAGTGATGGACAACAGCATCGATGAATTCAAAATGGGAGCCGGCAAACGTATTGAAGTCAATATAGAAGAAAATCTCCGCGTAAGTGTACGTGACTACGGACGGGGTATTCCGCAAGGAAAGCTGGTGGAAGCGGTCAGCAAGCTGAATACCGGCGGTAAATACGATAGTAAGGCCTTCAAAAAGAGTGTCGGTCTGAACGGTGTCGGCATCAAAGCCGTCAACGCGCTCAGCAGCCGTTTCGAGGTACGCAGCTATCGTGACGGGAAAGTACGTGCGGCAATTTTCGAGAAAGGTGTGCTGCAAAGCGATATCACACAGGACAGTACGGAAGAAAACGGTACTTACATTTTCTTTGAACCGGACAATACCCTCTTCCTCAATTACTCTTTTCAGAACCAGTTTGTAGAAACGCTGCTACGCAATTATACGTATCTTAATACAGGACTGACTTTCATCTACAACGGACAACGAATTATCTCCCGTCATGGTCTGGAGGACCTCCTGAAAGATAATATGACCAGTGAGGGACTTTATGACATCGTCCACCTGAAAGGAGAAGACATCGAAATTGCCTTTACGCATACCAATCAGTATGGAGAAGAATACTATTCTTTCGTAAACGGACAGCACACCACACAGGGCGGTACGCATCAAACAGCTTTAAAGGAGCATATTGCCCGTACCATCAAAGAGTTCTTTAATAAGAACCAGGATTATGCCGACATCCGTAACGGATTGGTAGCCGCCATTGCCATTGACGTGGAGGAGCCGATGTTCGAGAGCCAGACCAAAACGAAGTTAGGTTCTAACAATATGTGGCCTGAAGGCCCTACTGTAAACAAATATGTGGGCGACTTCATCAAAACGGAAGTGGACAATTATCTCCACAAAAACCCGTTGGTATCCGAGGTCATGTTGCAAAAGATACAGGATTCCGAAAAAGAGCGTAAGGCTATTGCCGGAGTTACCAAGTTAGCCCGCGAACGAGCTAAGAAGGCCAATCTGCATAACCGCAAGTTACGCGACTGCCGCTTCCACCTGAGTGATGGAAAAGGTAAAGACCAAGAGGCCGAATCATGTATCTTCATCACTGAGGGTGATTCCGCCAGCGGTTCTATCACCAAAAGTCGCGATGTAAACACGCAAGCGGTATTCAGCCTACGCGGTAAACCTCTCAACTCCTACGGACTGACCAAGAAAGTGGTTTATGAAAACGAAGAGTTCAACCTGTTGCAAGCCGCGCTGAACATCGAAGACGGCATCGAAGGATTACGCTACAACAAAGTGATTGTTGCCACCGATGCCGATGTGGACGGTATGCACATCCGCCTGCTTATCATCACGTTCTTCCTGCAGTTCTTCCCCGACCTGATAAAGAAAGGACACGTATATATCTTGCAGACCCCGCTATTCCGTGTACGCAACAAAAAGAAAACAAACTATTGCTACACAGAGGACGAACGGGTGAAAGCGATTGAAGAGTTAGGCCCGAATCCTGAAATAACCCGATTCAAAGGTTTGGGAGAGATTTCACCGGATGAGTTCAAACATTTCATCGGTAAAGATATGCGTTTGG
>ENA-OWPD01002224-OWPD01002224.1-human-gut-metagenome-genome-assembly--contig:-NODE-2224-length-11571-cov-3.441212_pt1 | contig 11571 bp, 8 predicted proteins | sample MGYA00248262_ERZ651842 | MGnify/ENA primary metagenome ERZ651842 (study PRJEB26924, sample SAMEA4378253) | human gut metagenome | biome: human gut; feature: human-associated habitat; material: faeces... | reverse complement strand
CTTGTTTTAGAAGATTCAACCACTGGAATATTGGCAGCAAATGCCGCTAATATTCCAGTGGTTTGTATTCCAGATTATCTTCCTGATTGTAAAGAAGTATTAGCTCGTACATCTGCTGTATTACCATCATTAGTCGAGGTGAAAAATGAGATTATGAAAATTTTTGAGGAAAATCGGGTATGCAGTTTTTTGTAAATGAAATGAATTTGTGCGGTATTAAAAAATAAGGATAATAATTATATATTATAATGATATATCACTAATTATATTATGTTCATTTAGGTAAAGCAGATGTAAAAAAATAGAGGATATTTTAAGGGAATGTTACTTTTTGGGTAACGTTTTTTTAGTTTTTGTATCTAAAATAGATATTGTGTTAATTTAATTAAGTCTTTGTAAACCGTATTGTTGTTATATTTTATGAATGATAAGATGTTGGTGTTAAAAATAAAGGGGAATAGACAATGAAAAAAAACAAAGTTTTAAAAGTTTCAATGGCGACATTAGCATTGTTGATGTCGGCTGGATATGTAGCGCAAGATTATCAAGTTACACCAACTTATGCTGAAACAACAAAAATTGGAGATTCAGCGCAATTGATTAGTACGGCAACAACATGGAAATATTTAGACAATAATGTTGATCCGGGAACTGAAACTGACCGTTATGCCTGGACAAAAGCAGATTATAACGATTCAGAGTGGAAAAGTGAAGCTGGAAAATTTGGTGCAAAAAAAGGAAAATTAGAAGATTTAGGCGATGGTTTTGTACCAACAGTTTTATTAAATCAATATATTAATGGGGTTAATGGAGATGATATTCCAGCATTCTTCTTTAGAACTACAGTTAATATTAGTAATTTAGATGATTTCAGTAGTCTAAGTGGGAAACTCTATTATGATGATGCAGCAATTGTTTATATCAACGGTGTTAAGGTAGCATCGTTTGATGAACCAGAGGGTGGCTTTGAATCAAACATGTCTTATGGCGGTTCAAATGCTAGTAATCCTAAAGAAGGAGTTATTTCACTAACAAAAGAACAGTTAAAAGATGTTATTAAGACTGGTCAAAATACGATTGCTGTAGAATTACATCAGGGTCGTGCGAGCAGTTCAGATATCTATTTTGAGTTTAATAATCTTCAAGTTGATTACGGCCAAGAAGAAACAACAGTTGAACAAAAGGCGCTTAATTTAACTATCGGTGAAGATGAAACAAAAATGAATCTTACCTGGTACGCTAATACTAATACTTCGGGAACTGTTCAGCTGGCTAAAGCAGGAGCTATGATCAATGGTGAATTCCCAAGTCAATTTACAACGGTTGAAGCTACGAATAATCAGGCAAACGATAAGGGATTTTACTATAACCAAGCAACATTGGCTAACTTAGAAGAAAATACTAAATATGTATATCGCGTTGTTAATGGTGATCAAGTGAGCAAAATTTATGATTTCACAACTAAAGATTTTGATGGAAGTTATAACTTCATCTTTGCAGGTGATCCACAAATTGGAGCAAGTGGTAGTGCTTCAAAAGATACAGAAGGATGGGATAAAACATTAAGTGATTCAATTAATAAGTTTAATCCAAACTTCATTCTTTCAGCTGGTGACCAAGTTAATACTGCAAGTGACGAGAATCAATACAGTGGCTACTTAGATCATGAAGAATTAACAAGTGTACCTCAGGCAACAACAATCGGAAATCATGATAGTAGTTCAAATGCTTATACACAACATTTCAATTTGCCAAATGAAACTGCTAAAGGGGAAACTGCAGCAGGAACTGATTATTGGTATGTTTATAATAATACTTTATTTATGAATATCAATACAAATAATACAAGTACCGCAGAACACAAAGCATTTATGAAAGAAGCAATTAAGGAAAATCAAGATGTTCGTTGGAAAGTAGTTGTTTTCCATCACTCAGTTTATTCAGTTGCTTCTCATTCAGTAGAGAGTTCTATTTTAAAACGTCGTGAAGAATTAACACCTGTATTTGATGATTTAGGTATTGATGTTGTTTTAATGGGACATGACCATGTTTATGTACGTAGTAATATGATGAAAGGAATGAAAGTTAGTCAAGAAACAAAGGATTTAACTAGTGTAACAGATCCTGAAGGAATCTTATATTTAACTGCCAATTCAGCAAGTGGCAGCAAGTATTATGATATCAAGACTAATATTAGTACTGACTTTGTTGCTAAAATGGATCAATCAAAACAACGTTCAATTTCAAATATTGAAGTTAGTGAAAATAGTTTTAAAGTAACAACTTATTTATACAACAGTAATGATAATCAATGGTCAACTTTAGATGAATTCACTATTAATAAATCAGTTGAAACAAACAATCAAGAAATTACATTAGTACCAGAAGAAACAGCAAATGATATTAGAGTAGTTGCTCCAGTAGGAACAGTTGAAAAAAATAGTACTTTATCAGCAGTTGAAGTGAATGAGGGTGACTTATATCAAGGAATTAAAAATACCTTAAATACTATTTTAGGTAGTGATAAGGATTTTAAAGTATTTGATCTATCACTGATCAAAAATGGAAATATTATAAATCCATTAGGAAAGGTTCAATTATCATTAGCACTACCAGAGGGATATGATGCTAGTAAGCTATTGATCTATCAAGTACAAGATAGTCAAAACAATGATATAACACTAAACCCGATTACATATACAATTAAAGATGGACGGATTATTATTGAAACAGCTTCATTAGGACAATTTGTTTTAGTTAACAATGTAGAAAATAAAAAGCCAGATACAGGTAATGGTTCAAATACTAATCTTCCGACAGTTAAGCCATCAAATACAAATAATTCTACTACAACGACAAATAATAAGGTTGTAACCGGTGATAATAGTAATCTTATTGCTTGGGGAACATTATTGTTTACAGCTTTGGGATGTTCATTAGTTGCTTATAAATCAAAAAAAGAAGAAAAGTTAAAATAACTAGTGGTAATCATTGATTACCACTAACTTTTATTAGAGGTCATTTATGAAGATATTTAATGAATTAAAAGAGAATCGTGTTGTTATTATCATTATGCTCATTACGATAATTGCAGCTGGTTTTTTTAATCAATATTTAGCTAAGGATTATTCTCGGGTTAATAACGATTCAACTGATTTTGTTAGCGGGAAGATAGTAGAAATAACGAGCAGTAATCTTGAATATGATCAAGATTTAAAAATAAATCTTGGAAAACAAGTAGTTGTGGTTGAGATTCTTGAAGGAAAAAGTACAGGAAAAAGAGTAGAGATCGATAATTATCTAACAGCTGCTCATAATGTTGAAGTTGCGATTGGCTCGAAAGTGATTATCTCAGCTGATGAACCAGATGGAATAGACTCGTATTATACGGTTTATAATTTTGATCGTGGCTTAGGAATGATTATTTTTACTTGTGTATTATTGCTTGTTATCATTGCAATTGGGCGCGGAAAAGGGGTTAAAGCAATCTTAGGATTAGCTTATACATTATATTTAGTAATTTTTCTATTACTGCCAACTGTATTTTCAGGTTACTCACCAGTATTAATGAGTATTATCTGTGTTGCTTTATCAACGATTGTTACATTAATGTTGTTAAATGGTGCTTCTAAAAAGACTTATAGTGCAATTGTGGCAACAGTTTTAGGGGTAGTTTTATCGGCAGGGGGATTTTATTTAATGTCATTAGTACTAAAAGTTAATGGTTTTAGTGTTGATGAGGCAGAAAGCCTTGTGTTAATTAATCAAGCTACGGGATTATCGATTAAAGATATTTTATTTGCAGGGATTTTAATTTCATCATTAGGGGCAATTATGGATGTTGGAATGTCAATTGTTTCTGCCTTATCAGAATTATTTCATCATCAGCCAAACTTGACTCAAAAACAAATTTTTGATTCAGGAATAGAAATTGGTAAAGATATGATTGGTACGATGACAAATACCTTGATTTTAGCATTTACTGGTAGTGCATTTGTTTCATTATTAGTCTTATTTTCATACAATGTCGACATTAAACAACTATTAAGTTCTAATTATATTGCAATAGAATTTGCTCAAGGAATTGCTGGTACTTTAGGAATCGTATTAACTGTTCCAATTGCTTCGTTTATTAGTGCCTGGGCATTAACTAATAAAAAGAGTAATAACAATTTTTTCAAGAGTTGAAAAAAATTTTGTAATATCTGAATAATCAGTTAAAATGTACATGACATAAACAAGGAGGTATTATATGAGTTTTCCAAAAGGATTTTTATGGGGTGGTGCAACTGCTGCTAACCAATTAGAAGGTGGTTGGAACGAAGGTGGAAAAGGAATTTCATGCCCTGACATTTGTACTGGTGGAAGCCATACTCAAAGTAAAAGAATTACACCAACATTAGAAGAAGGGACTTTCTATCCATCACATATGGCAATTGATCATTATCATCGTTTCAAAGAAGATATTGCTTTATTTGCTAAAATGGGATTTAAAGTATATCGTTTTTCAATTGCTTGGACAAGAATTTTTCCTAATGGTGACGAAACAACACCAAATGAAGAAGGATTAAAATTTTATGAAGATTTAATTGATGAATGCTTAAAATATAATATTGAACCATTGATCACAATTTCACATTATGAAGTACCGTTTGGTTTAACAAAGAAATGCAATGCTTGGGCATCACGAGAAATGATTGACTATTACATGAATTATTGTAAAACTATTTTTGAACGCTATAAAGGTAAAGTAAAATATTGGTTAACTTTTAATGAAATTAATAGCGCAACGATGCCAATGGGAGCTTTTTTATCACAAGGAATTTTAAATGAACAAGAAAAAAGCACTGATTTTACAAATCAGGTTGATGATCCCCAATTACGTTTTCAAGGATTGCATCATCAATTTATTGCTAGTGCTAAAGCCGTTCAATTAGCCCATGAAATTGATCCTGATTATAAAGTTGGTAATATGATGATTTATGCAACATCATATCCATTAACTTGTGATCCTGATGATATCATTAAAAATCAACAACAAAATCATATCATGAACTATTTCTGTAGTGATGTTCAATGCCGTGGATATTATCCAACATACATGAAGCGTTATTTTAAAGAAAATAATATTGAAGTAACGATGGAGCCTGGGGATGAAGAAATATTAAAAGCTGGACCAGTTGATTTCTATACATTCTCATACTATATGTCAGTATGTCAAACAGCCGATCCAACTAAAGGGGCTGGTGAAGGTAATATTTTAGGCGGTGTAGCAAATCCATATTTAAAAGCATCTGATTGGGGATGGCAAATTGATCCAGAAGGATTACGTTATTCATTAAATGAAATTTATGATCGTTATCAACTTCCAGTAATGGTAGTTGAAAATGGTCTAGGAGCATATGATGAAATCGAAGCAGATGGTTCAATTAATGATGATTACCGGATTGATTATTTGAGAAGTCACATTGAACAAATGCATGAAGCAATTCTAGATGGTGTGGATTTAATTGGTTATACACCATGGGGATGTATTGATTTGGTATCTGCATCAACAGGAGAATATGCTAAGCGTTATGGTTTCATTTATGTTGAAAGATATGATGATGGAACAGGTGATTTTTCAAGAAGAGAGAAAAAATCATTTAATTGGTATAAAAAAGTTATTGAAACTAATGGTGAAGATTTGGGATAATAGATGTGCATAGCACATCTATTATTTTTATGGAGGAAAAATGAAAACTAAAGGATATTTTTTAACAATTTTATCAGCAGTTATTTTTGGTTTTACCCCGATTCTTGCTAAAATAACTTATTCAATGGGGAGCAATGGAATTACAATGGCCTTTTTTCGACATTTATTTGTAATACCAATCTTATTTTTAATTATGAAATGCCAAAGATTGCCTTATAAAATAACTTTACATCAGTTAAAGAATATTTGTTTAGTAGGAATTATTGGTAATGCTTTGACTGTAGCGGCACTATATACTTCATACAGTTTTATTCAAGTTGGGAGTGCTACGGTACTTCATTTTCTTTACCCGATGTTTGTTTCATTAATATGTTTCTTTTATTATAAAGAGAGATTATCTAAAGCTGTTAAAATATGTTTAGGAACAGCTAGTTTTGGAATTTTATTTTTTATCGAATTGGGTGGTTCATCTTTTTTAGGACTATTTTTGGCTCTGTTTTCAGGTATAACATTTGCTTATTATATGGTAGGTATTGAAAAGTTAGGATTACAGTCTTTGAATCCTTATGTATTAAATTTCTATTTTGCAATCGTTATTTCAATCTCATTATTAATGATTGGACTGATCAGTGGTCAGCTTGAACTGATTTTACCAGTTGAAGCATATGGCTATTCTTTCTTGATTGCAGTTTTAACATCAATCGTTGGAATTATCTGTTTACAACAGGGGGTTAGATATTTAGGTGCAGCTACAGCGTCAATCTTAAGTATGTTTGAACCGGTAACAAGTGTTATTTTTGGGATTATTATTCTCCATGAACAGTTAACAATCGTTAAATTAATTGGATGTTTCATTATTTTAAGTGCAATTACTGGTCTGATTGTTTTTAATGGGAAGCAAACTGAATAATTTTTAAGTAGGAGGAAAACTTCTGCTTTTTTATTTATGTTTAAAAAAACAAGTAATAATAATTATATATGGTGTTTAAACGAGTTGTTTGTGATAAAATTATAAATAGGAAAAGTTACGCAGGGGGATTTTTTAATCGTCCCTATTTTTGTTTAGAAAGGAGCACTTTATGGAAGACATAATTATTATTGGAGCGGGAGTAACGGGCTGTGCGATTGCTCGTGAATTGTCTCGAGATCAACGCAAAATTCTTGTTCTTGAAAAAGGTAGTGATGTTTGTGTAGGTACATCTAAAGCCAATTCTGGAATTGTTCATGCTGGTCACGATGCTAAACCCGGAACCTTGAAAGCAAAATTAAATTTAGAAGGGAATTTAATGATGCCGCAGTTAGCTAAAGATTTAGATATTCCCTTTGTCCAAAATGGTTCATTAGTATTATGTTTTGATGAAAGTCAATTTGAAGCTTTGGAAGAATTATACCAGCAAGGCTTAATAAACAGGGTAAAAGGATTGAAAGTTTTAGATACTAAAGAATTACTTGAGATGGAACCAAATTTAAATCCTAATGTTTTAAAAGGTCTTTATGCTCCAACTGGTGGCATTATTTGCCCTTTTGATCTTGTTTTGGCATTAGCCGAAAATGCTTATGCTAATGGTGTGAAATTTAAATTTACTCAAGAAGTTGTGGGAATTGAAAAAAATATTGATCATTATATTGTTAAAACTATGGATAAGTGTTATCGAAGTAAGATCGTTATTAATGCTGCGGGAGTTAATTGTGATTTGATTCATAACCTAATTTGCAATGAGAAAATGAAAATAGTTCCGCGTAAAGGGCAATATGTTTTATTTGATAAAACCGTTGGCTCAATGGTAAGCAAAACGATTTTTCAATTACCGACTAAGTTAGGAAAAGGGGTATTGGTTACTCCAACTGTACATGGTAATTTAATGATTGGTCCTGATGCAATTGATTGTAATCGTGAAGAGATCAATACAACGATAGAAGGACAAAAGGATATTGTTGATCGCGCATCTTTAAGCATTAAGCAGGTTCCTTATGCAAATCAAATAACTTCTTTTGCTGGATTAAGGGCTCATAATACAACAGGAGATTTTATAATTAAAGAGGATCTAGATAATCCAGGATATTTTGATGTGGCGGGAATTGAATCACCGGGATTAACAAGTGCTCCAGCGATTGGCAAATATGTTTATGATTTAGTTGGCGAAAAGTATCCTGCAAAAGCTAAAGAGAATTTTATTAAATATCGCAAAGGAATTACTAAGGTGATGGAATTGCCACTTGAAAAACGTAACCAATTGATTGCAAAGAATCCATTGTATGGCCAAATAGTATGTTTTTGTGAAAATGTTAGTGCTGGAGAAATAATTGAAGCAATAAATCGTCCACTATCCCCAACTACGATCGATGGATTAAAAAGACGAATTCGTGTCGGGATGGGAAAATGTCAATCCGGTTTTTGTTTAAATAAATCAATGAAATTATTAAGTCAGGAATTAAATAAGGATATTTTTACTATTACTAAAAATGGTAAACATTCAACCTATTTGGTGGGATTAAATAAGGAGGTCAATCATGAATAAAGATTTAGTGATTATTGGTGGTGGACCGGCGGGAATGGCCGCTGCTTTAGGGGCATATGAAGCAGGTGTAAAAGATTTAATTATTATTGAGCGTGATGAGTGTTTAGGGGGAATCTTAAATCAATGTATTCATAATGGTTTTGGTTTACATACATTTAATGAGGAATTAACTGGTCCGGAATATGCTGAACGTTATCGACGTCAAATAGATGAATTAAAAATACCCTATCTATTAAATACAGTAGTAATTGACTTGAATGACAAGGTTATAACTGCGATGAATGGAACAAGTGGGACATTTATGATTCATGCTAAGGCAATAATTTTAGCTATGGGATGTCGTGAACGGAGTCGTGGGGCATTAAATATTCCTGGTTACCGTCCAAGTGGTATTTATAGTGCTGGGACAGCGCAATATTTTGTTAATATTGATGGCTATATGCCGGGGAAAGAAGTAGTAATTCTTGGTTCAGGAGATATTGGCTTAATAATGGCACGAAGAATGACACTTGAAGGTGCAAATGTAAAGATGGTTATCGAACTAATGCCGTATTCTAGTGGGTTGAAACGTAATATTGTTCAATGTTTAGATGATTATAATATTCCTTTAAAGTTGTCACATACAATTATTGATATTGAAGGAAAGGAACGACTTGAGGCTGTTATTGTTGCAAAGGTGGATGAAAATCTTAACGTAATAGAAGGCAGTCAGGAACGCGTTTGTTGTGATACATTATTACTCTCGGTAGGGTTGATTCCTGCTAATGAAATTAGTACTAAAGCTAATGTTATGCTTTCAAGTTTAACTAAGGGAGCGATTGTTGATGATTATTTGCAGACAAATCAACCGGGGATATTTGCCTGTGGTAATGTTCTGCATGTTCATGATTTAGTTGATTATGTATCTAATGAGGCAAAGCTGGCGGGAATAAATGCGGCTAAATATTTGCGAGACCATCTTGTTTTGTGTCAAACTATTACGATTTCATATGAATGTGGTATTCGCTATGTAGTTCCTTCAGTAATTCATCCTAATAATGACGATAATGTTATTGTTCGTTTTAGAGTTGATAAGGTTTATCAAAATAAATATCTATCATTGTATCTAGATGGTGATAGGAAGATTCATCAACGTAAATTAGTACTTGCACCTGGTGAAATGGAACAAATTGTAATAAAAAAAGACTGGTTAAACGAACATATTAAAAAAATCTTAATTACATTGGAGGATGAATGATATGGAAGTGATTAAACTGACTTGTATAAATTGTCCGTTAGGGTGTGCTTTAGAAGTTCGGTATATTGATGAGGAATATGTGGTTACAGGTAATCGTTGTATCCGTGGTAAAAAATATGCATTAGCAGAAATTTCTAATCCTACTAGAATTCTAACAACGACAATTAGAGTGAAAAATAGTCCTTATATGTTAAGTGTTAAGAGTAATGGGGGAATTGCCAAAGATAAAATTTTTGAATGTATACAGATACTAAAGGAAATCGAAGTACAAGCCCCAATTAGTATGAATGAAATAATTGTTGCTAATATTTTAGATAGTGGGATAGATATTGTTGCAACAAAATCGATTGGAGGAGATGAGCTTTATGGCTAAATATGTAATGGCTTTAGACCAAGGAACGACTAGTTCACGTTGTATTTTATTTGATCAAAAAGGAAATATAAGTGCGATGGCTCAACGTGAGTTTAAACAAATTTTTCCTCAACCAGGCTGGGTAGAACATAATCCTATGGAAATTTGGTCTTCACAATTAGCAGTAGCCAGTGAAGCAATGGCATTGAATAATACTAAAGCTGACGAAATTGCAGGAATAGGAATAACTAATCAGCGAGAAACTACAATTGTTTGGAATAAAGATACTGGGGAGCCTATTTATAATGCGATTGTTTGGCAATGTCGAAGAACTGCAGCAATGATTGAGCAGTTAAAAAAAGATGGTTTAGAAGAAATGGTTATTGCTAAGACTGGTTTAATTCCTGACGCATATTTTTCGGCTTCGAAAATTGCTTGGATCCTAGAAAATGTCGATGGCGCTCGAGAATTAGCCAATCAAAATAAATTACTATTTGGTACTGTTGATACTTGGCTGATTTATAATTTAACAGGTGGTAAAATTCATGTCACTGATTATACAAATGCTTCAAGAACTATGTTGTTTGATATCCACCAGTTGTGCTGGGATGATGAATTATTAGCATATTTCAAAATACCTAAGAGTATGTTGCCTGAAGTTAAACCATCAAGTTGCGTTTATGGATATACAAAAGAAGGAATTTTGGGTGGACATATTCCTGTTTCGGGTGCTGCTGGAGATCAGCAGGCAGCTTTATTTGGACAATGTTGTTATGAACCGGGCGAAGCTAAAAATACTTATGGAACAGGGTGTTTTTTGCTAATGAACACTGGTAATGAAATATATCATTCTAAAAACGGATTGATTACAACGATTGCAGCAAGTGATAACAATGAAGTTAGTTATGCTTTAGAGGGCAGTGTTTTTGTTGGCGGAGCAGTAATGCAATGGTTGCGTGATGGCCTTAGAATGTTAAAAAGTACACCTCAGTCAAGCGATTATGCTAATCGAGTTGAAGATACTAATGGTGTCTATTTAGTGCCGGCCTTTACAGGAATGGGTGCTCCATATTGGGATCCTTATGCTCAAGGAACTATTGTTGGACTGACAAGAGGTTGCAGTAAAGAACATTTTATTAGAGCAGCTTTAGAATCTATTGCATATCAAACTAATGATGTTTTAAAAGCAATGCAAGAAGATACTGGGATTGAGTTGAGATGTTTAAAAGTAGATGGTGGGGCAAGTCAAAATGATTTTCTAATGCAATTTCAAAGTGATATATCAAATTGTAAAGTTCATCGTCCACAGGTTGTAGAAACGACAGCATTAGGAGCAGCATATTTGGCAGGTTTAGCAACAGGTTTTTGGGCTAGTAAAGAGGAGATAAAGAATAATTGGAAATTAAATTATGAATTTGTTCCAAGGATCAACAAATCTAGACGTGAAAGAAGTCTGGAAGGATGGGCTAAGGCTGTACGTTTTGCGTTAATGTGGAAAGATGCTTAGGAGAGCAAGGCTCTCTTTTTTATTTTAGTAGTTATAGTTTCCTAATTTTTTGGTGCATATCAGTTGTAAATAAATACAAATGATGGGTATGATAATAATATAAAAAATAAGGAGACTGAAAAAATGAGTAAAATTATTGTTATTGGGGCAAATCATGCAGGAACAGCTGCGATTAATACGATTCTAGATAACTATGAAGATGACGTAGTTGTTTTTGATGGAAACAGCAATATTAGTTTTTTAGGGTGTGGAATGGCATTA
>ENA-OWPD01002207-OWPD01002207.1-human-gut-metagenome-genome-assembly--contig:-NODE-2207-length-11667-cov-2.660007_pt1 | contig 11667 bp, 10 predicted proteins | sample MGYA00248262_ERZ651842 | MGnify/ENA primary metagenome ERZ651842 (study PRJEB26924, sample SAMEA4378253) | human gut metagenome | biome: human gut; feature: human-associated habitat; material: faeces... | reverse complement strand
AACCCGCTTCGGAAACGGATATACCACGCAAATATATAAGAAACAACAATCACTGCCGCATCCAGCAATACCTGCATCCAATTCAGCAGTTTTTGATTTTCTTTTATCATAAATATCAAGCTTCCTTTTCTATCCATTCATCGGCGCTATGAGATCCGGCGCCGCCGGCAACATCAGCATACAACGCTTAGTACGCTGACGTTATCTGTAATATAATACTATATTTTACAGGAAAGGACAAGGAAAATCACTAATTTTACACATTCTGTTTTCCATTTTGTAACACTTTTGTAAAATATTTTCTGTTTTCTTTCTGGCAACCTGACAGGAAATTTGCTATAATACAACAGAAATCATTAAAATAAACGAGGTATCAGAATGAAAGTAACGGTTATCATTCCGAATTATAACGGAAAACATTTCCTGAAACCCTGCCTGGATTCTCTTAAAAAGCAGACAATGCAGGATTTTCATACATTAGTTGTAGACAATGCTTCTTCCGATGGAAGTCTGGATTTCATGAAAGAGCATTTTCCCGAGATCGAGGTTCTGCATTTGGATCAGAATTATGGATTCAGCGCCGCAGTCAACGCCGGCATACGGCACGCGCAGACTCCATATGTCATCCTTTTAAATAATGATACGACTGTGGATCCACATTTTACAGAGGCGCTTCTCCATGCCATTGAACGATCACCGGATATTTTTTCGGTCAGCAGTAAGATGATCCAGATGTATCACCCCGATCTGATCGACAGCGCAGGAGATCTCTATACCTTGATGGGCTGGGGGGTATGCCGGGGAGCCGGACGACCGGTTTCGAATTACACCGAAGATGATACGGTATTTACGGCCTGTGCCGGAGCTGCGATCTACAGACGAAGCGTGTTTGATGAAATCGGCTTCTTCGACGAAAGCCATTTTGCCTATCTGGAAGATATCGATGTTGGTTACCGTGCCATGATCTACGGCTATAAAAACCGGTTCTGCGCTTCTGCGCTTGTGTACCACGTCGGAAGTGGAACGAGCGGTTCCAAATATAACACTTTTAAAGTGAAACTATCTGCCCGCAACAGTGTCTGGCTGAATTACAAAAATATGCCGCTTTTGCAGCTGATCCTGAATTTCATTCCATTACTTTTGGGATATCTGGTGAAATATTTATTTTTCTGCAAAATCGGATTTGGAACAGATTACAAAAACGGAATCAAAGAAGGAATCCATGGTCTGTCCAAATGCCGCAAGGTTCCGTTTCGGATGGAACATCTAGGCAGCTATATCCGGATCGAATTTGCTCTGATACGCCACACATTCGGTTATGCGGCCGACTGGCTGAAAAGAAAATTATTGCATAAATAGAAAACACCCTGTAAGGGAAGCCTGCACATACTGCCGGATCCCCTTACAGGGTGCTTTTTATTCTTTTTTAAGAAAATCTTGTCATATAGCCCGGATACTCCGCGTGTCCTGTGGCAAGCATTTCTCCGTTTACTGTAATGTGAATTTTTGCACAATGGTAAACGTCCAAATACGTATTGCAGATGCTTCCGATCACCAGATATTCTGCAGAAGATCCCATCTCTTTAATGTAAGTTCCAAACTTTTCGGAGAGATCCAGATCAATGACTTGTTCTCCATCCTTTTCTTTCTTTGTAAAACTTAGAACTGTGGTATCCGATGGAAGAACTCCGGCTGCTGCCAACTGAGAAAGAACAGTTTCCGGTGTGATCGCCTCAAGTGAAACCTCTTTTTTATCAAAGCCGGACACATCCTTGTTCTGGGCATACACAGTAATTGTTCCTGCTCCCAGATTATTTGCATCCTGTGTGTTTTCTGTCTGCTCCTGCTGTGTCTTGTCTTGTTCATTCTGTCCGTCCTGATTGACATCCTGATCAGATGTGTCATTGTCCTGATCCTCTTTCTGCTCTTCCTGTGTTGCATTTTGTTCCGGAGTTGATTCTGTTGTTTTTCCACAGGCTGTAATTCCAAACATCAGCACAACCGCTGTCAAAATTCCCAATACATATTTTTTCTTCATACTCCCATTCCCCCCTTAACGGATTTCTGACAAATATCTTTTCAATGCATCCTGCCAGGTCGGAAGCGGCGTGAAGCCGTTTTTCTTAAGTTTAGATTTGTCCATTCTGCTGTTGTGAGGGCGTTTTGCCTTTGCCGGAAATTTGTCGCTTGTCACCGGAACTACATTGACATCCATTCCTGCCTGCGCAAAAATCTCTTTTGCAAATTCATACCAGGTGATATATCCCCCTTCATTTGTCACATGATATTTTCCATAAGCATCTTTTTCCAGCATATCCACAAGCAGTCTGGCAAGATCATAAGTATACGTCGGAGTTCCTACCTGATCGTCCACAACTGTCAGAGTATCATGTGTCTCTCCCAGATTCAGCATGGTCTTGATAAAATTCTTTCCATTCACACCGAAGACCCACGCGATACGAACAATATAATATTTGTCCAAGAGACGTTCTACGGCCTGTTCTCCCTCATATTTAGTCTGTCCGTAAATATTCAGTGGCTGTGTTACTTTATCATCCGGCTCCCACGGACGTGTTCCTTCTCCCTCAAACACGTAATCTGTACTGATATAGATCATCGGGATATCAAGTGCCTTACATACTTTTGCAATATTCTCAGTACCTTCAGCATTGACTTTTCTGCACATTTCTTCATTGTCTTCCGCTGCATCCACTGCCGTCCATGCTGCGCAGTGAACAACGCTGTCTACTTTTGCCTCACGAATGACAGAATCTACTGCTGCTGCATCTGTGATATCCATTTCCTCAACATCTACACCAACACCTTCATATCCCCGCTTTGCGAGTTCATTCATAACATCATGGCCAAGCTGACCTTTTACTCCTGTTACTAATGCTTTCATACAATTGCCCTCCTGTTCTCCTGCAATTTTCACATATCTTTTTTGATCTGGTTTAACATCAGTTCATACAACTGCCTATGCTTCTTCGTAATTACCTGAAGAATCAATCCGCACACCCAAAGCAAAATCCCAATCATTGCCAATACACCGGATACGATCAGTGTTGGAAAACGCTCTACTAATCCTGTCTCAAAATACTCCATTAAAACTGTAATAAACAGCCCAAGCGCTGTAAGATCAAAAATCGCTGAAAAGAATCCGAAAAATGTCATTGGACGATAATCTCTAAATAAATTTGCAATTGTTTTTAATACTTTAAATCCATCACTAAATGTATTTAATTTTGATTCACTGCCTTCTGGTCTGTCACGATATGTTACTGGAATTTCTTCTAAAAGGAAGTTCTTATCCAGTGCATGTATCGTCATTTCTGTCTCAATCTCAAATCCTTTTGATAATACTGGAAAGCTTTTCACAAATACTCTGCTAAACGCACGGTAGCCAGTCATAATATCTTTTACATTACTTTTGAAAAATTTGTTAATCAGACCTCTCACCATTCTATTTCCCAGATTGTGAAACGGGCGCTTATTTTCTGTAAAGTAGGTAGAGGAAAGCCTGTCACCAATTACCATGTCTACCCCTTTGTTTAATACAAGATCCACCATATGCCGAGCGTTTTCTGCCGGATATGTATCATCTCCATCAATCATAAGATAACAGTCTGCATCAATATCCCGAAACATACTACGTATTACATTGCCTTTTCCCTGCCGGTATTCATACCTGACCTCTGCTCCTGCTTTCCTTGCTATTTCATCTGTACCATCCGATGAATTATTATCATATACATAAATCGTAGCTTCCGGCAATGCTTTTTTATAATCTTCAATTACTTTTTTAATTGTTACACTTTCATTGTAACAGGGTATTAAAACTGCAATACTGCTCATTTCATCCTCCTCATTTTTCGGTAATTTCATATATTTTATAGGAATCTATCTCAGATACCAACCGAACTTTATGATCTTGTGTTTCTATTTTCTCCAGATCATTTCGTGTAAAAATATACTTTGCTCCCAATTTTTTCATATCGTCTAACGTTAAATCAATTCTCAACCGATCAGGAATTTTTTTCGATATTTTAAATTCTGTACTTCCACTCTCTTTAATATACATCCCGATATGTGCATATCGGTTATAGTATTTTTCATATTTTCCGCTTTTATCCAATATTCTCCATCGTTCTAAATCCGGATAAGTATTTGTGCTGTTAATCGTAGGTGCACCTACCATAATCGGTGCATTTAAAAATGGAAGCTCCATCCCTTCAACAATCCACAAAGCCTGTTCATCACTCTCATGAATCTTACTGATCTCCTGTAATACAGGGACTTTTTCCACTGCATCAACACCGCTTCTGATCGGATTAACAAGAAATCCCGAAAAAAATACGGAACAACAAAATACCGTACACCAGATTCTTGCGGTCCATTTCTTTGGATACCTTAATAAACCAAAGCTCAAGACTACGCTTATGATCATCAACACTGCTAACGTCCATTTCGGAAAATAGTCCGGATTAACCCGATAGCATCCTCCCGCAAGAAGACCTCCTGCAGCCACTGACAGTATAACTGCTGTCCACAGCGGCACTGATTTTTCTAATTTAGAAATTGCCCGAAACATCATCAGCATTCCTACAAACTCCAGTATCACCATTGTTCTTTTATCAAAGGAAAATGACAAAAGTGTTATTTTAGCTAAAACTGATGGAAATCCTATAAAACAATAAATTCCAAATACGATACTGATCACACCTAAGATTCCCAGAAGTTTGTCTTTCTGCTTTTCTCTGAACCTCAATAAAAATGCCGGTATATAACAAACTGGAAACAATGCAAAAAATCCTGCATCTTCCACTACAGTCTCTCTGATTCCACCCTCTCCGAACATAGGGTAAAACAGATTACCAAGCCATAAAACGATATTTTCCCAGCCAGACTCTCCGCCTACCCCGATTCGTTTTCCAGGATAAGCTGCATTCATAATTGCTTCTACTGTTTCTCTGGAACGATAAAAAATAACTGCCATAGCTGCACAAAAGACAGTGGCTGCAATTCCGATCATTATCCAGTCCCGCTTTTGCATTCTGCATTCTTGATAATTCTCCAGAATTGCCCAAATTCCAACACCGGCTATCAAATATGCCATTGGAATCTGCCATGCAGGATATATTGTCAATATAAAACCGCCTGCTGAAATCATAATACCTGCCAGACATAAAATTCTCTGCCATTGCTTTTCTGTTTTCATGTAACAACAAAGCAGCAAAATGGATAATTGAAAATATATCAGCATTTCCACAAATCCATTGATTGCAAACCACCATTGAACAGCCGGCGCAAATAACATCATAAAAGCATATGTAACCGAAAGCCCTTTTTTCTTTTCTGTCAATAACATTCCAAACTCAAAAGATACTAAAAAAAGAGCAATATATCTTCCACACCAAAAAAAAGCCATTCCTTTCCCAATTGAAAGAAACAAGTATCCCCAGTAAAACGGTCGAAATAAAATCGCCCAGTCTGCCACAGGTTGTCCATAGATCAAAAAAACATCGGTCAGAGTTCCTCTCACCGTTTCGCTGAAATACGGAAACTTCCCGGATGCATTATGATATTGTGAAAACAGCATCGGTGTCAATACTTCCCACTCATCACTTCGTATCCCTCTGGATGTTCCCAACAGCACACCTGTATCATGTCCGCCTAAAAATCCCATCATATGTTGTATAGATGAACCACTTAATTCAAAGACAATCCCAACTATAAGTAGGATACCTGCACAAACAAAACGATACCGATATACAAAATTTCCTACTGCTTTTCCTTTCCAGTACAGACACAGACCAATAATAGAAAGAATCACTCCCATTTTTATACAGTTTTTATCAAGGAACTGCTGAGACATAACCACTGACAACTCCGTATCTAAATAAGAGCTTCCGACATTTTCTACATAATATATGTATGTAAAAATCATAACAGCAAGAATCATCCCTGCCGTGATGATTCCTGCCATTTCAATCCCCTTCCTGATTCCTTTTTTCTTCATATATATTTATTTCCTTTAATCATCCCAAACGGAATGGACCGTATTCAATCGGGAAGTTTTTATTGTAATATGGATCTCCTTTCTTCAAAAGGTCTCCCCAATATTTCTGGAACAGAGCAATCTCACCTTCAAATCTTCGGATTTTTTCAGGTGTATCCTCATATCCTCTGGATTTTGACTCATAATGATGCCATAAAGAGTGCGCATTGTAAACTACCAGTTTTCCGGTTTCCCGAACCTTCAAACAGAAATCAACATCATTTAATCCTACCTTGAATTCTTCTCTGAATCCGCCTACTTCTTCAAATGCTTTTCTGTCTACCATCATACATGCCGCTGTTACCGCACTATAATTACAGTTGATTCTCGGTCTTACCATGTAGCCGTAATCATCTTTATCAAGTCCGGTAAACACATGCCCTGCAAAGCCCCCGAATCCAAGCACGATTCCTGCATGCTGCACGGTATCATCTTCATATAAGAGCTTTGCTCCTACGATTCCCACATCTTCTCTCATACAGCAGCCAAGAAGTTCACTGACTGCAGTCTCATTGATTACTTCAGTATCATTGTTCAGGAACAGATAGTAATCACCCTTGGCAAATGTAACGCCAAAATTATTGATTGCTGCATAATTAAATTCATTTTCCCATTTTACAACTTTTACATTCTCATACTTCTTCTGTATTTCTTCATGATATGAAAATGTTTTTGCCTCTTCACTGTTATTCTCTACAATAATAATTTCAATATTACGATAACTGCTCTTTTCAAACAATGAGCGAATACACGTATCCAGATCCTGAGTATGATCTTTATTTGGGATAATAACAGAAACCAGTGGATTTCCCGTTGTTTCATAAATCACATGGTACATTCCCCATAACGGCATATGTTCAACTTTTACCTTTACACCGGTTCTCTCGAAATGATCTTCTATCGCCTTTTTCCCTGCTTCATATGCATACATCTTACTTGCCGGATTTTCAGCAACTGATCCGCCATGCATTCTCCAGTGGTATAAAATCATCGGAATATGCTTGATGCTTTCCGCATTTTCAATACAGCGGAACATCAGGTCATAATCCTGGGAACCATCATATTCGCTTCTAAACCCACCTATTTTATCTATAATTTCTTTCTTCACAACAAAAAAGTGTGTAATATAGTTGTGCGAATAAAACAGATCCGGGCTCCAATCCGGCTTAAAATTCGGATCCATATGTTCGGACAGATCACCTGACACCTTATCTTCATCCGTGTAAAGAATATCATACTTTTTCTTCTGAAGCGCTTTTGTTACTTCAAAAAGAGCGTTTGGACCAAGTATATCATCATGATCAAATAATCCAACATATTCTCCTGTTGCCAGCTCTAAAGCACCATTTGTATTCCCTGCGATTCCAAAATTCTTTTCCAGTATCTGATATTTAATTCTTGTATCTTTTGCAGCATATTCTGCAAGTACCTGCTCTAATTCCGGATTGCCTTCACTGCCGTCTCCAATACATAATTCCCAATTCGGATATGTCTGTGCAACTACAGAATCGATCATCTCACGCAAAAACGGAATCGGAGTGTTATAAGTCGGCACGATAATGCTGAATTTCGGCTGATATTCAAACACTTTTTTTCTCTGTTTTTTCAGTTCCTCTTCTGTCACTTTATGAGCTTCATACCACTCACTATAAGGGATTCCATTGACGTGAACGCCTTTTTTCAGACGGCTGATCAACTTTTTAGCTCCATTCTTCTTCAGATATGCACATCCTTTTACAATGTTCTCTCCATTAAGATTATGCAGTATCATCTTTACAGTACCAACCTGAGATAATCTTCTGTTTGCTTTTACAACTTCTTTGTAGACAATTTTTTTTCTTACAGAATTATATCCATCGCTGATCACAAATGTGTAAGTTTTATCCTGATCTCCAAGAAATTCCACAATAAATCCGCAATATTTCTTTTCTTTATCTACCATTCCAAGTTTGTACAAATCATCTCTGTTAACCATACGGACTGTCTTATCAACATCCTGACCTGACGCATCTAATATTTGATACTCCATGTCCCGCGCCTTTTTTTCAGAAATCGCCCATCCTCCGATGCTGTATTTCACAGCATCTCCTTTTTCTTCTGGTCTTACATACTCTAAATGATAAGAAATACTTCTTGTATCTGTAATCTTCTCTATCTTTGCTTCATTCAATGACACAATCTTCTTTTTCTCATTTCCGCTTACAGCATAAAGCTCCAATACTTTTGGCGCTTCTACTTCTGGATTCACCGGAATGGTCATAGAGAATCCACACGACAATTCCGGCTGATATTTCGCCATTTTTTGTGTGACATCTCTTCTCGCAATCCTTTGTATATCAAATTTCACTGCTTTCCCATTTATCAAAACCTGATACTCAACTTTTTCTCCCGAAACCGAAAAACACCAGCCGCCAATGATAAAGCAGGATTCATTACCCATTTTCTTATATTTTATTGCGTCAATATAGGATTTGAAATTCATGCTGTTCCTCCAAACTGATGATTACTTAAAAAGTCTGTTTAAAAATGTGATCAAAAACACAAGATAAGCAATCAATCCTAACAATACAATAAATGTCTCCGTATTGAAATATTTCATTTGTTCCTTCATCACAAGCACCTGCGATGACTCTTTCCCGTTTATCGACAGCTTTCCGTCTTCGTTCAGACTGCGGTCCGTTGTCATAACAGTAACCCCGTGCTCTGATTTTATACTTTCTGTCTCAATTGTGAGAACATACTGTTTTCCTTTACTTTCTTCCAATTCAGAAAGTTTTAAAACCATATTTTTGCTATTATCTACTTCACCAGCTGTAAACTCGCCTTTTGCCACAACTTTTTCACTTTCCGTCTCTGTCAATGTCCACGCATACTCCGCTTCACATTCTTGTCCCAGATTACTCATTGTCAACTCCAGGCTGTTTAATCCATTCTGTGTACACGTAAACTGCTGGCTGACTTTACTTCCTTCTGTCAGTTCTCCCACATTTGTATAAAGTGTACTGTCAATGTTATTATCATAAATTTCTGCCGGCCAGGTTCTGAACGAATAAATAACGGCAAACAAAATACCTACGATTGCCACTATTACATATTTCCATTTTTTCATCAACTTTGCCTCTCTGTTATACTTGATATGCCTCTCTGTATTCCGGACATACCTCTTCTGTTGTTCCTGCTTTTACAATATGGCCTTTTTCTATCCAGATAGCCCTTTTACAAAGCTTCTGCACCTGTTCAATACTGTGTGACACAAACAAAATAGAGGTATCCTCTTTCATCATATTCTGTATCCGTCTTTCACACTTTTCCTGAAAACGGAAATCTCCTACAGAAAGCACCTCATCTACAATCAAAAGATCCGGGTTTCCAATTGTCGCAATGGAAAATGCAAGTCTTGCCAGCATACCGGAAGAAAAATTCTTAATCGGCACATTCATAAAATCCCGCAATTCCGAAAACTCCACAATATCCTCATAATGCTTTTGCATCTCCTGTCTTCCGTATCCAAGAATTGCCCCGTTTAAATATATATTTTCTTCAGCTGTCAGATCATGGTCAAACCCTGCACCCAATTCAATAAGCGGTGCAATACTTCCATATACTTTTACGCTTCCCTTTGTCGGTTTTAATACTCCTGCGATTGTCTTTAAAAGCGTACTTTTTCCACATCCGTTTAATCCAATCAATGCTACAGAATCCCCTCTGTTCATGGAAAAACTGATGTCCTGCAGTGCCCAGAATTCATCGAAGGATATCTGACCTTTTAGCCGTTTCACCAAATAATCTTTCATGCTGTCTATTTTTTCCGATGAAAGGTTAAACTTTATGGACACATTTTCCACATCCACAATTCTCTGTTCCATAGTCTTCTCCTTATTTTATGTTTTTACAGATTCAAGATAAAGGTATCCTGTTTTTTATAGAATACATACAACCCGATAGCCAACACGATTCCGGATATTCCTATCGCGGCCACAAAGCTTCCGATTGACGGCATAACTCCGTAAATCACAAGATCACGGAACATATTCATAATGATTGTCAGCGGATTCAAACTTACAATCGTATAGATCAGGGATCCTTTTGACAAAAATGTCATTGGATAAATAACCGGACATAAATAAGTCAGCGCTGTAAGGAATACTCCATATAAATGCATGATATCTCTGAATTTTACAGTCGCAGTCGCCAGTATAAGTCCAACTCCGGTCGCAAGCACAATCACACAAAAAAGAGGAATGATCCCCAGAAACAGCGTGTAATGTAACTCCATGCGCATAAATACCATTACTAAAATCAGTGCTGCGAAAGATGCCATAATATTAATCACACTGGATGCGATCCGTGCAAAAGTAAACAGATATTTAGGAATATACACCTTCTTAATCAATGGCGCATTGTTTAAAATCGAAGTCATTGCACTTGATGTAGCTTCCGAGAAAAAATTGTACATTACCTGACCACTTAAAATGTATACAGGATAGTTTTCCACATTAAACCGAAGCAAATGAGAAAATACGATAGACAGCACAGCCATCATAAGCAGCGGATTCAGCAATGTCCAGAGTACGCCCAGTACAGATTTTCTATATTTAATCTTCACATCTCTCATAACGAGTTCGCCTAACAGCGGACGAAACTTCTGGAAATTTCTAACATACTGTATCATGTTGTGCTCCTCTTACTTCTTTAATTCTTTAATTCCGCCCCATTTCTGATCCTTTTCAGAAATTGTCAGTTCCATATCTTCCGGAATAGGCCATTCAATTCCAATATCCGGATCATTCCATGCGAGACCGCCCTCATCATTCGGATGATAAAAATCTGTACATTTATATGCAAATTCTGCTGAATCAGACAATACTACAAATCCATGCGCAAAATCCTTTGGAATAAAAAACTGTTTTTTATTCTCTGCTGATAACAGTACGCCATACCATTGTCCGTATGTTTTAGAATCTTTTCTCAGATCCACTGCAACATCAAAAACTTCTCCGCTCACTACACGCACTAATTTATCCTGTGGATAATTGATCTGAAAATGAAGCCCTCTAAGTACTCCTTTTTTGGAAGATGACTGATTATCCTGCACAAATTCCATATCAATTCCTGCTTCTTTATAATCATTATAATTATAGGTCTCCATAAAATAACCTCTCTCATCACCAAAAACTGTTGGAGTGATCACCTTCAGACCTTCTATCTCACATGTTTCTACTTTAATTTTACCCATAATAGTCTTTTCCTCCTGCTTCTAATTCTGATCGATATACTTTCCATCCAATACATCTTTCAGATAACGACCATACTGATTTTTCTGATAGAGTTCACATGCTTTCTGCAATTCTTCTTTATCAATCCATCCGTTGTTGTATGCAATTTCCTCTAAGCACGCAATCTTTCTGTTCTGATGTGTCTCCACTGTCTTTACAAAATTTGTTGCGTCGACCAACGATTCATGTGTTCCTGTATCAAGCCATGTAAATCCCTGACCTAATAACGCCACATCCAGATTTCCTTTTTCCAGATAAATTCTGTTCAAATCTGTAATCTCGAGTTCCCCTCTTGCACTTGGTTTGATCTGCTTCGCATATTCTACTACGTGG
>ENA-OWPD01002199-OWPD01002199.1-human-gut-metagenome-genome-assembly--contig:-NODE-2199-length-11727-cov-5.071025_pt1 | contig 11727 bp, 10 predicted proteins | sample MGYA00248262_ERZ651842 | MGnify/ENA primary metagenome ERZ651842 (study PRJEB26924, sample SAMEA4378253) | human gut metagenome | biome: human gut; feature: human-associated habitat; material: faeces... | reverse complement strand
TGGCGCCCACGGTGCCGTCGCCGCCCAGGCCCCAGAACTTGCACTCGATGGTGCCTTCCGCGGCGGTGTTGGGGGCGTCCTTCTCCACCAGGGAGGTGTTGGTGACGTCGTCCACGATGCCCATGGTGAAGTGGTTCTTGGGGGCGTCCTGAGCCAGGTTCTCATACACGGCGAACACGCTCTTGGGAGGCGTGTCCTTGGAGCCCAGGCCGTAGCGGCCAGCCACCACGGTCTTGTCGGTGATGCCGGCGCCGGCCAGGGCGGTGATCACGTCCAGGTACAGGGGATCGCCCAGAGCGCCGGGCTCCTTGGTGCGGTCCAGGACCGCGATCTTCTTGGCGGTAGCGGGGATGGCGGCAAGCAGCTTGTCCGCGCGGAAGGGGCGGTACAGGCGGACCTTCACCAGGCCGACCTTCTCGCCATGGGCGTTCAGATAGTCGATGACCTCCTCAGCCACGTCGCAGATGGAGCCCATGGCGATGATGACGCGGTCCGCGTCGGCAGCGCCGTAGTAGTTGAACAGCTGATAGTCGGTGCCCAGCTTGGCGTTGACCTTGCCCATGTACTCCTCGACGATCTCAGGCAGAGCGTCGTAGTACTTGTTGGAGGCCTCGCGGTGCTGGAAGAAGATGTCGCCGTTCTCGTGGGAGCCGCGCATGGTGGGATGCTCGGGGTTCAGAGCGCGCTTGCGGAAGGCCTCCACAGCGTCCATATCCACCATCTCGGCCAGATCCTTGTAGTCCCAGATGGCGACCTTCTGGATCTCGTGAGAGGTGCGGAAGCCGTCGAAGAAGTTGATGAAGGGGACACGGCCCTTGATGGCGGACAGGTGGGCCACAGGAGCCAGGTCCATAACCTCCTGCACGTTGCCCTCAGCCAGCATGGCAAAGCCGGTCTGGCGGCAGGCCATGACGTCGGAGTGGTCGCCGAAGATGTTCAGGGACTGGGCGGCCACGGTACGGGCGGAGACATGGAACACGCAGGGCAGCAGCTCGCCGGCGATCTTGTACATATTGGGGATCATCAGCAGCAGGCCCTGGGAGGCGGTATAGGTGGTGGTCAGGGCGCCGGCGGCCAGGGAGCCGTGAACGGTGCCGGCCGCACCGGCCTCAGACTGCATCTCAATGACCTTCACGGTGGTGCCGAAGATATTCTTCTGGCCCTGGGCGGCCCACTGGTCCACATAGTCGGCCATGGGGCTGGACGGAGTGATGGGGTAGATGCCGGCTACCTCAGTAAACGCATAGCTGACATATGCAGCAGCGTTGTTGCCGTCCATGGTTTTGAACTTTCTTGCCATAGAGTTCCCTACTTTCTTCCTTAATCAGTGATACTGTGCAGAGGACAAGGCCCGCAGGCCCTCTCCTCCGAACGGTTCTCTGCCCTATTTTACTGTCTTCCCAACAAAAAACCTATGTCGGAAATGGTTATGATTCTTATAAGTATTTACTTATAAGATCACATGACAGCACCGCCCCCGGACAGGTGGGAGCGGCTGGATCTTCTTGGCGTCCTTTAGTTTATCACTTTTTGTACCATTTGTAAATTCATTCGACGGGTTTTTTTATTCTTTTTATACACAAAAATACTCGTTACTATTGCAATAATTCTTGCAAAAGCTTACAATGGGTACAAATCAGGGCTCTGTTTCCTCGCCGCGCTCCCGCTTTTCTGTGGGCTGGCCCGGGGCTTTTATCCCAAATAACTTATTTACCTTATCCGGTCAAGGAGGCGCTCTCCCATGGTCTATCCTGTCCAATCCCTCGGGCTCCACGGCATCACGGGCTATCCGGTGTCGGTGGAGTGCGACCTGTCCGGCGGCCTGCCCGCCTTCACCATCGTCGGCCTGCCGGACGCGGCGGTGAACGAGGCCCGGGAGCGGGTGCGCTCCGCCGTCAAAAACTGCGGCTTCACCTTCCCGGTCAGCCGGATCACCGTCAATCTGGCACCCGCCCATGTGAAGAAGATCGGTACCCTGTATGACCTGCCTATCCTGGTGGGGCTGCTGGCCGCCGGGGGACAGCTGAGGCTCCGGGAGGAGAGTTGCGCCTTTCTGGGGGAGCTCTCCCTCTCCGGGCAGCTGCGCCCCTGCGCGGGGATGCTGCCCATGGCCCTGGCCGCCAGGGATCTGGGCGTCCGAAAGCTCTTCGTCCCCCGGGAAAACGCCGCCGAGGCCACCCTGGCCGGCGGGCCGGAGATCTATCCCGTGGCCGACGTCCCCCAGCTGGTGCGCCACTTCACCGGGGAGGAACCCATCTCCCCCGCCCCCCGCTGGGAGGGTGCCTGGGAGCCGGAGCCCGGCCCCGACTTCGCCCAGGTGAAGGGGCAGGCCCCGGTGAAGCGTGCCCTGGAGATCGCCGCTGCGGGCAGCCACAACATTTTGATGGTGGGGCCGCCGGGCTCCGGCAAATCCATGCTGGCCAAGCGCCTGCCCTCCATCCTGCCCGACCTGACCCGGGAAGAGGCCCTGGAGGTCACCCAGATCCACTCAGTCCTGGGGCTGACCGACCCCAGCCACCCTCTCATCACCCGCCGCCCCTTCCGCTCCCCCCACCACAGCATCTCCGCCGTTGGGATGTCCGGCGGAGGGGCCAATCCCCGCCCCGGCGAGATCTCCCTGGCTCACAACGGGGTCCTGTTTTTGGACGAACTGCCTGAGTTTCAGAAGGATGTGCTGGAGGTGCTCCGCCAGCCCCTGGAGGACGGACAGGTGCAGATCTCCCGGGCCTCCGGCTCTGTGACCTACCCCAGCCGCTTTATGCTGGTGTGCGCCATGAACCCCTGTAAATGCGGCTGGTACGGCCACCCCTCCGGCCGGTGCCGCTGTACGGAAAACGAGGTGCAGAAGTACCTCTCCCGCCTGTCCGGCCCCCTGCTGGACCGCATCGACCTGTTCGTGGAGGTGGACGCCCTGGACTTTGAGGAGCTGGCCCAGCGGGAGCCTGGAGAGTCCTCCGCCGCGGTGAAGGAGCGGGTGGATCGGGCCCGGGCGGTCCAGAACCGCCGGGAGAGCTGCCGGTGCAGCGCCCAGATGGACCCGTCCGCCCTGGAGCGGTTCTGCGCCCTGGACGACCCCTGCCAGAAGATCATGCGGGGGGCCTTTACCCGGATGGGGCTCACCGCCCGCAGCTATGACCGCATCCGCCGGGTGGCCCGGACCATCGCCGACCTGGACGGCTCCCCGGACATCCAGCCCCAGCACCTGGCCGAGGCCCTGCAATACCGCCCGCCGGAGTATCTGCGCCGCTAGCCGCTCCCTGCGGATGACAACAAAAACCCCTTGAACCACGGTACGTCCGCAGGTTCAAGGGGTTTCATTCAATAACATATCATAGGTCGTACCCAGCAGATCCCGGATTCCACGCAGCTGACTGGCCGTGATATGCTGTGTCCCCCGTTCGATCTTCACCAAGGTCTCCCGGGTCATCTCCACACCGGCAAGCTGGAGCTTCCTGGCCATCTCTGTCTGTCCCAGTCCCCGCTCCAGCCGGAGACGGCGGATGTTCTCGCCGATCTGGATCCGGTCCTGTTTGATCTTCTGTTCCCCCACCCGCAGTCACCTGCCTCTATTCCATCAAATCTTCTCCTTTATTTTATGAAAAAGCGATGCTATAATAGGACCAGTTTTGGTCCTATTCTGAAAAAAGGAGCGATTTCTTATGGAATTTGCAGTGGAACTGCTGTCCAAGCTGTTAGTGAGGCGGAAGATCGCCGTCTCGTCTCCGGGTCTGGCGCTCACAGCCCAGGATCTGCTGGAATCGGCCAGCTATCAGGCCCTGTGCCGGATCCGCGGCATCTTACAGGATGATACCCTGTCCGACCCTGAGTGTTTTCAAAAAATTGAGGCCATTGTCCAGGTGTTCGAAGATCTCGGTTCCAGCTGCGGATCCAGACACGATTTCTGACAGCTGCACTTTTCTCCCCGTTTCTTCTGGACATTTCCCCCGCCCATCGGCTATAATAGGTTCGATTTCCATCGGATACCATGAAAGATGAGAGAGGGACTGACATGAACGAGATCATTCTGCTCAAGCTGGGCGAGCTGGTCCTGAAGGGCCTGAACCGCCGCAGCTTTGAGGATAAATTACAGGCCAACATCCACCGCCGCCTCCACCCCTACGGCCAGTTCCGGGTGTATACCCGGCAGTCCGCCACCTATGTGGAGCCCAAGGACGACAGCTGCGACGTACAGGGCGCTTACGAGGCCCTGACCAAGGTGTTCGGCATTGCGGGGCTGTCCCTGGCCCGCCCCTGTGAGAAGGACAAGGACGCCATTCTGGCCTGTGCCCGGGACTTTCTGGACGACCAGCTCCGGACCGCCAGGACCTTTAAGGTAGAGACCAAGCGGGCAGATAAATCCTTCCCCATGACCTCCATCCAGCTCAGCCAGTATGTGGGCGGCGAGCTCCACGAGGCCTACGATAACCTGGAGGTGGACGTCCACCACCCGGAGCTGACGGTCTACATCGAGGTCCGGGACTACGCCGCCTATGTCCACGCCCAGCCCCAGCCCGGGGCGGGGGGCCTGCCCGTGGGCATCAACGGCCGGGCGGTCTCCCTGCTGTCCGGCGGCATCGACAGCCCGGTGGCCTCCTGGATGATCGCCAAGCGGGGGGTGGCCCTGGAGATGGTGCATTTCTTCTCCTACCCCTACACCTCCCCGGAGGCCAAGGAGAAGGTGCTGGAGCTGGCCCGCCTGCTCACCCCCTACACCGGCCGCCTCACCGTCCATGTGGTGCCCTTCACCGCCATTCAGGAGGAGCTGCGCCGCTCCTGCCCCGAGGAGCTGTTCACCATCATCATGCGCCGCTTTATGATGCGCATTTCCCAGGCGGTGGCCAAGCGGTGCGGGGCCAAGGCCCTGGTCACCGGCGAGTGTCTGGGCCAGGTGGCAAGCCAGACCATGGACGCCATGCTGGTCACCGGCTCTGTGGTGGAGCTGCCCATCCTGCGGCCCTGCATCGGGATGGACAAGGAGGAGATCGTTCAGATCGCCCGGAGGATCGGCACCTTTGAGACCTCCATCCTCCCCTATGAGGACTGCTGCACCGTGTTCACCCCCCGCCACCCCCGCCTGCGCCCCATGCCCGGCGAGGTGGAGGCCGCCGAGCAGGCCCTGGACATCGAGGCCATGGTCCAGGCGGCTGTGGACGGCATCGAGCGGGTCCAGGTCAACCTGTAAGGCCCGCCCTATCCCATCCAGACGCTCCGGCGGGCGGCCCGTCTCCCCGGCAGGCCGTCCGCTCTGTTGTTCTTTTTCCACACGCTGCGGGTCTGTCCGCAGCATCACTCTGAAAGGTGGTCTTTTTGTGTCGCATAAGGTCGAGATCCTGTCGGTTGGCACCGAGCTGCTGCTGGGCAGCATCGCCAACACCGACGCTCAGATGCTCTCCCAGGGGCTGTCCGCCCTGGGTCTGAACGTGTTTTGGCACACCGTGGTGGGGGACAACCCCCAGCGGGCCCGGGAGGCGGTGGAGCTGGCCCGGAGCCGGGCCGATATCATCATCACCACCGGCGGCCTGGGCCCCACCTGTGACGACCTGACCAAAAACGTCCTGGCCGAGGTTTTTGGGAAAAAGCTGGTCTATCACCAGGAATCTCTGGAGCGCATCAAGGACTACGCCCGGGGCACCGGACGCCCCCTGACGGAAAACAACTTTCAGCAGGCCCTGGTCCCCGAGGGGAGCACCGTTCTGGTCAACGACTGGGGCTCCGCTCCCGGCTGTGCCTTCGAGGCGGACGGCGTCCATGTCATCATGCTCCCCGGCCCCCCCAGCGAGTGCCGCCCCATGTTCCACCACCGGGCGGTCCCCTATCTCCAGGCCCTGTCCGAGGGGGTCATCGCCTCCCACACTCTGAAGCTGTTCGGCATCGGCGAATCCGCCATGGAGGCCCAGCTTCGGGACGAGATGAACGCCATGTCCAACCCCACCCTGGCTCCCTACGCCAAGGAGGGGGAGTGTGAGCTGCGGGTCACCGCCAAGGCCCCCACCCAGGAGGAGGCCCAGGCCCTCCTCCTCCCCAAGGTAGAGGAGCTGAAGGCCCGGTTCGGCGCTCTGGTCTACGGGGTGGACGTCCCCTCCCTGGAGTATGTGGTGCTGGAGGGTCTGAAGGCCCGTGGGCTCACCCTGGGCACCGCGGAGAGCTGCACCGGCGGCCTGATCGCCAAGCGGCTCACCGACGTCTCCGGATCCTCCCAGGTATTCAGGGGAGGCGTGGTCTCCTACACCAACGAGGTCAAGCATGGCGTTCTGGGCGTCCCCCAGGCCCTGCTGGACCAGTACGGCGCGGTGTCCGAGCCCGTGGCCCGGGCTATGGCAGAGGGGGCGCGGCAGGCCTTAGGCTGTGACCTGGCCCTGGCCTCCACCGGCGTGGCCGGCCCTGACCGGGATGACCGGGGCAACGAGGTGGGCACCATGTTCGTGGCCATCGCCGCACCGGACGGCACCCACGTCCGGCCCCTCCACCTGGGCGGCCGCCCTGTCCGTGGCCGCCTGCGCACCCAGACCGCCCACCACGCCCTGGACCTGGCCCGACGGTGGCTGTCCGGCCTGCCTCTGGAGGACTGACGGAGGCCGGCGCCGAACTTCTGCTGTAAAATGAGGGGGTTGGGGGAAAAATATCCTCCCGACCCCCTTGCAATCCTTTCCTGGCTGTGATATAGTAGGAACGTAAATTATGGTAGTATTGGCTAGAGTGGGGTTTCGGCTCCGCTCTTTTTGATTGACCAAACGGCCCGGACCTCCCTGTTTCAGGCGGTCCGGACGGGGACAGGAGGTTTTCTTTTTATGGCAAAGGTAACGGATACCGTGGCCCAGCTGGCCCTCCCCTTTGTTGAGTCGGCGGGCTGCTCCCTGTGGGATGTGGAGTATGTCAAGGAGGCCGGCGAGTGGTTCCTGCGGATCTACATCGACAAGGAGGGCGGAGTCTCCATCGAGGACTGCGAGGCAGTCTCCCGCCCCCTGTCCGACAAGCTGGACGAGGCCGACCCCATCGAGGGGAGCTACACCTTCGAGGTCTCCTCCGCCGGGGCGGACCGCGTGCTGAAAAAGCCGGAGCACTTCGCCCGGTTCCAGGGCAGCGAGGTGGAGGTCCGTCTCTACCGGGCCCGGGACGGCCGGAAGGATTTTGTGGGCCTGCTCCAGTCCTGGCAGGACGGAGACGTGGTCCTGGAGGTGGGCGGACAGCCCATGTCCTTTGAAAAGAAAGAGGTGGCCCAGGTGCGGCTCTATCCCCGCTTCTGAGGCTTGTCTTGATAGTTTAGCGTTAGGAGGAAACGATCGTGGCTAAGAAAACGACCAAGAAGGTCAACAATAACGAGCTGGACGGCCAGGAGTTTTTTGCCGCCATCGCTCAGATCGAGCAGGAAAAGGGCATCAAGCCCGGCTACATGATGGAAAAGATCACCCAGGCGCTGGTGTCCGCCTACCGGCGGGACCACGAGGGCGTGGGCGACAACCTGGTGGTGGACGCCAATCCGGAGACCAACACCGTCCGGATGTTCCTGAAGAAGGACGTGGTGGAGGAGGTGGATAACCCCGCCTGTGAGATCAGCCTGGCCGAGGCCCAGGCCGCCCTCCCCCGGGCTCAACTGGGAGACGTGATCCGCATCGAAGTCAAGCCCAAGAGCTTCGGCCGCATCGCCGCTCAGACCGCCCGGCAGGTCATCATCCAAGGCATCCGGGAGGCCGAGCAGGGCATGGTGTACGACGAGTTCTCCTCCAAGGAGCACGAACTGCTCACCGGCGTGGTCACACGCATCGACCCCCGCAACGGCGCGGCCACGGTGCGCATCAGCTCCGGCGCTGAGTTCACCGACGCCTATCTGGGCGTCAACGAGCAGGTCCGGGGCGAGACCTACGCCGAGGGCCAGCGCCTGAAGGTTTATATGGTAGAGGTCCGCAAGGCCACCAAGGGCCCCCAGGTCATCATCTCCCGCACCCACCCCGGACTGGTCAAGCGTCTGTTCGAGCTGGAGGTCCCGGAGATCTATGACGGCACTGTGGAGATCAAGTCCATCTCCCGCGAGGCCGGCTCCCGCACCAAGCTGGCGGTCTGGTCCGCCGATCCCAACGTGGATCCCATCGGCGCCTGCGTCGGCCCCCGGGGGCAGCGTGTGAACACCATTGTGGAGGAGCTCAAGGGCGAGAAGATGGACATCATCAAGTGGTCCGAGGATCCGGAGGCCTACATCGCCGCCGCCCTCGCCCCCTCCGATGTGATCAGCGTGGAGCCCCTCCCCGACGGCAAGAGCTGCCGTGTGGTGGTGCCCGACGATCAGCTGTCCCTGGCCATCGGCAAGGAGGGCCAGAACGCCCGCCTGGCCGCCAAGCTCACCGGCTATAAGATCGACATCAAGCCCGCCTCCGCCCCCCTGGAGCCCATCGAGGCTCCGGAGGAGGACCTGTTTGCGGAGGAGGCGCCCATCCAGGCCCCCGAGGACCTGGAGGAGGCCCCCGCTGAGGAGGCCGCCGCCACAGAGGAGGCATAAGCCCCCCATTCCCCATTGCCAATTCACAGAAGGGTGGTGCAGAACGTGCCCAAGAAGATTCCCATGCGTCAGTGTGTGGGCTGCCGGGAGATGAAGCCCAAAAAGGAGCTGATCCGGGTGGTCCGCTCCCCCGAGGGGCAGGTCTCTCTGGATTTTAAGGGCAAGCTGCCCGGACGGGGGGCATACCTGTGCCCCGACCCTGCCTGCCTGGCCAGGGCCAAGAAGAGCCGGGCCCTGGAACGCGCCTTCTCCGCCCAGCTGCCAGACGAGGTCTGGGCCGGACTGGAGGCTCAGATGAAGGAGGTGCCCCAAGATGCCCAATGATCCCATTCTCCATTTGCTTGGTCTGGCCCGCAAGGCCGGCCGTCTGGAGATCGGCGAGGAGCCGGTGGGCGCGGTCTGCCGCGCCCGGCAGGCCCGCCTGGTCCTTTTGGCCAGCGACGCCGCCCCCAACACCTGCCGCCGGGCCGCCCACTTCGGCGAGGCCGGAAATGTCCTGTGGCTGGAGGTCCCCTTCACCAAGGCGGAGCTGGGCTTCGCCCTGGGCCGGGGTTCCTGCGCCATGCTGGCCCTGACGGACGCCGGCTTTGCCGCCTCCCTCACCCAGAAGCTGGCCGCCCGCGCTCCGGAGCGCTACGGCCCCGCCGCCCAGCAGCTCCGGGAGAAGGCCGACCGGGTCCTTCAGCGGCAGCGGGAGCAGCGGCAGCACGAGAAAAACCTCCGGGAGGGCAAGAAGGCCCCCTGGGCTCCGCCCCCGCCCAAGCGGAACGTGCCGCCCAAGCAGGACGGCAGGCCCGCTCAGAAGGGCAAGCAGCCCCCGCGCAAGACCCGCGGCGGCTCCGCTCCCCATCCCTCCGCCCCCGGCGGCAGGAACGGCTCCGGCTCCCGCTCCGGCGGTTCCCATAAGCCCGGCCCTGGCGGCCGCAGGCTGTCCGGCAAGTTCCGGCACAATCCCTAAGAAATGAGGTGGCTTCCGAATATGATGATCAAATATCCCATCCACAAGGTCGCAAAGGATTTCAAGCACGGCTCCAAGGAGCTCCCCTCCAAGGAGGTCATGGACATCCTTACCCAGTACGGACATCCCCCCAAGAACCATATGCAGCCCCTGACCGAACAGGAGCTTTCCATTGTTTTTGAGTATCTGACCCAGCACAACCAGGTGGAGTCCATCGCCTCCATCTATGAGGATGTGTACCATGAGCCGGCCAAGCCCGCCGCACAGCAGGCCAAGCAGGCCCCAGCCGCCCACCAGAAGGGCGGAGCCTCCAAGCAGCCCGCCCATAGCCAGCAGCCCGCCGCCCCCAAGGGCGGCAAGCAGGCTCCTGTCCAGCAGCAGGCCCGCGCCGGCGGCAAGCCCCAGCAGCACAGCGGGCAGATACACCCACATGGGCCAGCCCCAATGGCTGACGGCCCACCAGCAGCCGCCCAGACACATCACCAGCGGCAGCAGCATATTCAGCCCCAGCTGGGTCAGCCAGACCAGGTCTTCCAGTGCCTTGTACCAGCCCTTCACGGTCCGGCTCCCCTCCCTCTGCGTGCGCTCCGGGTCGCTCTGTCTTTTTTGCCCGATCCGCACGTTAAACTTTGAACAAAGATTCTTTATTCTTCATTATACTCAAAACGGCTGTAAAATTCAATCAATTTTCCACTGCTTTTTAGCAAAATTCTATAAACGCAGAGAAGTTCGTCACTTCCAACCAAAAGTTTTTCGGTTCAACCGCTCATCTTCTCCGTGTCATTTATCATTCTACCCCGTTTGAGAAAGAAAAAGCGTTTCCTTTTGGGACGATTTTGCTGAAAGGCACAAAAAGCCCCGGCGGGCGCTGTCCTAAAACAGTACCCGCCGGGGCGTAAATCGTGCTTTGGTCTATCTTTTACCAGAGGTTTGCAGTCTCATTGTAGAGGCCCTCATAGCTCTTGGCAGAGACATCCCAGCTGAAGTCGCACTCCATGTCGTACCTGATAAGATTGTTCCAGTCTTCCTTGCTGTAGTAGCGGTCCTGTGCGCGGCAGCAGGCATCGTACAGCTCGTGGGCGCTGTAGCCCGCGAAGGTGAAGCCATTGCCCTCGCCGAGGGTGCAGTCGTGGATGGAGTCGCGCAGACCACCGGTCTCGCGGATGATGGGAGGCGTGCCGTAACGGCAGGCGACCATCTGGGCCAGACCGCAGGGCTCACTCTTGGACGGCATGATGAAGGCATCTGCGCCGGCATAGATCTCCTGCGACAGGGCAGGCTCGAAGCCGATGTAAGTGCCTACGCGGCCCGGGTGACGGCCGCACAGGTCGGAGAAGAAGTTCTCGTACTGGCTCTCGCCGCTGCCCAGGATGACCAGCTCGATGCCGCGGTCCACGAGGCCGTCGGCCACGCTCTGGACGAGATCGAAGCCCTTCATGCCGACCATGCGGCTGACCATTGCAAAGACGGGGCTGCCGTCCTTGTTGAGGCCGAACTTATCCTGCAGAGCCTCCTTGCACTTTGCCTTGCCCTCTCTGAAGTTGTTGACATCGTAGTTGAAGGCGATGTGGGGGTCGGTGGCAGGGTTGTTGGCCTCCATGTCGATACCGTTCAGGATGCCGCAGAGCTTGTACTGCTTCTCGCGCAGCAGAGCGTCCAGACCGTAGCTAAACCACGGGTCGAGGATTTCCTGTGCGTAGGTGGGGCTAACGGTGGTGATCTTGTCTGCCGTCTCGATGGCACCCTTCATGAAGTTGGCGCAGCCATCGTACTCCACGATATGCTGGTCGCGGCGGCCGATGCCGCAGGTGTCTTCCAGAATATCAGTGCCGTACTTGCCCTGATAGGCGATGTTGTGGATGGTGAAGATGGTCTTGATGCGGTTGAACTTGTCCAGATGACGATAGTACAGGTTCAGGTACACCGGCACCAGAGCGGTCTGCCAGTCGTTGCAGTTGATGATGTCGGGGGTGAAGTCGATGTAGAACAGGGTCTCCAGCACTGCGCGGGAGAAGAAGGCAAAGCGCTCGCCGTCGTCGTAGAAGCCGTAGAGGCCGCGGCGCTTGAAGTAATACTCGTTGTCGAGGAAGTAGTAGGTCACACCATTGACCTCAGCCTTGAACAGGCCGCAGTACTGGCTGCGCCAGCCCACGGGGACCGAGTAGTTGGTAACGTATTCCAGCTTATCGCGGAACTTCAGGTCGCCATACAGCGGCATGATGACGCGGGCATCCACGCCGTCCTTGACCAGAGCTTTGGGCAGGGAGCCGGCCACATC
>ENA-OWPD01002197-OWPD01002197.1-human-gut-metagenome-genome-assembly--contig:-NODE-2197-length-11741-cov-2.598922_pt1 | contig 11741 bp, 24 predicted proteins | sample MGYA00248262_ERZ651842 | MGnify/ENA primary metagenome ERZ651842 (study PRJEB26924, sample SAMEA4378253) | human gut metagenome | biome: human gut; feature: human-associated habitat; material: faeces... | reverse complement strand
ACTTGTCAAATTTATTAAATAATACAAACCAAAGGAATGAGTTTTTGGAATTAAACATCCCTGCGGTTTCTTCTCTTGTCACAGAAACCAATCTTTCTACATGTAAATAGAAATCTACAAAAACATTCTCTGTTGCATTATCTGTAAGATATTCACACATCTTTCCAAAATCACTGTTATAGGCATCCGGAAACTCCGAAAGCACAATAGATTCAACCAGCATTCTTCTCAGTGTACCTGCTGTGATATTTGCTTTTGTGTATGATGTCTTTTTGCAATCAGGTTTAAAGAAATCCATTTTCAAAATATTATCCACAAGTTCTGCATATTCTTCATCAAATCCTGTCCATCCACTTTGCGCTACATTCATAGACCTACATCTATTGAATCGTGAAATGTCGTAAGCGATATCCATTTTTGTGCAGTTTAAATTGAACATAACTGGAAGCTGATATTCTTTAAATCTGTCTTGCAATTCGTCTGGAAGTTGCGAAAACTTCTTTCCACCAATATCAAAAACTTTCTTTTCTGGAACCGGAAACCCATCTTCATTCAACACAACATTTCCATCTTCATCCAATTTATCAGATTGATATTCAATGTTTCTAATCTTAATATTTTTTGAAATAGCAAACCCATCATGCATAAAATCATCAATATTCGTACATCTCTGCTTTCCATCAATAAGCCAAAGCATCTGGATGCCATTCTTAATTTCCTCTGAGATAATAACCTGAGTCAATGCTCTTCCCTGAAGAATATCTGACATTAATTCACTTTTGGTCTTCAAATTCCACTGTCCAGAAGTTCTCTGGAGAATATGATCGTCTCTCAGTCTATGCTTCCTCAATTTCTTGCTGATTGCCTCAAGTGAGTAACTTGTGTTCTTTGTTTTTTCTGATGTTCCCATTGTTATATTCTCCTCTTCTATTACTTCAAAAATATTGTCTTGCAACTCAGATTCTTCTCTTAATAAAAACTTTTTCTTCTCATAGCTACGCATATCACTTATACATGAATAGTAGTCTGTGTCCGAGATATGTAATTTTTCTTTAATCTCATAGTCACAATATCCCTCACTTAACAGCTTTGCAATTTCACGTTGCACACCTCCTAGAGATTTTAAAAACGCTTTTACATTTTCAGACATTAAAGAACTATGTGTTGATAAACATTCTCTTTCAATACTAATTCCAGAATCAATTATTTCTGCCAAATCATTTCCATCATCATTCGGCGCATCAAAGGAAATATCTTGAATAGGTATATTATTATTTTTTTTCATCTTTAACAATATTTCCATTCTCATCTTTTAAAACATTGCATCTGCAACCTCTTGTATCATCTCTCATCCACTGAATGAATTTACGTCTTAAATTTCCAGTCAGGAATGTTTTAAATTGAGACTTTTGTTTATTGTATGTTTCTATGCTTTTTCCCAGAGTATCCACTGCAACATCATATAAATCATCATAATTCATGCGCGGAATATTACACTTTATAAGAATTGGATCGCATATCTTCCTCAACTGTTTCATATTATTATCACAATAGTAGTTCACAATCTTTAGTTGTTCTTCGGTCAATTTTGACCATTCAATTTCTTGTTTCTTTCTCATCTCTACCTCCGTGATAATATAATTTTATGTAGTATTCTCTTCTACAAATCAAATAGTTCTTGTAATACTCTTGGAGCATATTGTCTGTTATCTAATCCTTCAATACACTTCATAATCTCATCTGTTGCAGTTTCGCTTATTTTCTTTCCTAGAATAATTCCTAAAACCTGCAACTCGTTCTTGATTGACCTACGCTTTACTCTTCTATCTTTGAGTATCTTGTATGCTTTATAACCCTGTGCAGCATTGAGATTTGTAAATTCTATGTAATGCAAACAATCCTGAATTTCTTTTTCAACATCCGATAATTCTTTTGATAGCACATCTTTTCTGTCTGTTGCATCTTTTGCAAGACCATTCAAATCTGAAATCCTATCAATCCAACGCTGAATATTATCTGATATAAGAACTTTCTCGGTGTTGTGAGATATCTCTTCCTTGTTTACCTGTTTTACTCCATCGGGCGGTTTGTCATATTTTTCTACCCGGAACGCTGCTCTAAGTGGTTTTGATAAACTGTTCTCAAAAATTCTTTCTGCCTGTTTCTTATTATAGATGTCAGCCATACTTTCGCTAGATGTTGGGATGTATTTACCATTATGCATACGATAAATAAATCTTTTTCCATCGGTAATAACATATTGTGCCATCTTAATTCACTTCCTTCTGTTTTATTTTTTTAATGGATCGTGCCAGACTCGAACTGGCGACTTCACGTTTATGAGACGTGCATTCTACCAACTGAATTAACGATCCTTAGTTTTACCACGTACACCTACGACATATTACATTTTGTAAATATACATGATGAATGTGCTTAGTGGGATTTGAACCCACACTCCTATCGGAATCAGATTTTAAGTCCGAAGCGTCTTCCTATTCCGCCATAAGCACATAACTGGACTAGCTGGATTTGAACCAGCAAAATAACAGGGTCAAAACCTGCTGCGTTACCTTTTCGCCATAGCTCATTAATGCATTATGCTCTATTAAATTTACAAAACTTGGAAATTTTAGCTGAAACGCTTGACACTTTTATATATGTAAATTAAACTAATAGTGTCTATGTAGCTGTTGCTATATATTCCTTCAAATGATCCAAAATGGATTGTTTGATGTGTGATTGAAAGTAGGTTGTGTACCCGGAGGTGTTGGCGCACCGTTGATGGGATACCAACCTATTTTCTTTTTCGGGAGCAAACGCAGAACATTTGTTCTTTTTTATATTTTATATGTTACCACTTCCATTTTGATTTTGCAATAGTTTTAGAACATTTGTTTGGTTTTTTATTTTCTATTCTTTGAGCAGTACAATTTTTTGAATTCCTTTTGGCTTTATATTGTGTATATCTTGCTTTTCAGAAAACAGTTTTAATTGTTTAACAAAATCATCACACAGCGAAGTGGCTGTTTGTATATCTTCAAAAATTTCCGGATATTCTTTCCGTTCTTTTTTCACAAAGCTAACATTTGCCTTTGTGTCTTTGAGGTCTTGTATGGCAACCAACACTTTTGCATTTTTATCACATCGTTGCATCGCTTCTTCTATTGTTAATTCTACATACTTCATTCCAAACAACCTCCTAATTATCTATTCTCCCCAATTACTAAAATAAACTTCTTTAATAGCAAGTTGGTCTTTTTCATCAGTGATTCTACCAAGAAGTTTTATAATACGTTCCTCTGACACTTGTCTCATACACTCTCCTAGCACTACCGAGTTTTCTTTCAATCCTGTTCCTCTTCCTTTTTTGATTGGAGTATGCGTTGGAATATGATGTTTCCTTTTAGCAGTAGTACATGGCATTACTAATGTTGTCGGCGAATGATAGTTTCCAATGTCATTTTGAACAACAATAGCAGGACGCTCCCCATCTTGTTCAGATCCAACATTCTCTCCAAAATCAACAAGCACTACATCAAATTTTTTAATAGATTGTTTCACTCTAACGCAACCTCCTTTCATTCTTTTTTAATTTTCTCTTTTTATGATTAACATTATATATCTATAGGTATTATATGTCAAGATATATTATTGATAAATATTATATTTTTTAGTATAATAACAACAAAACTATCAACTAAACAAATGAGGTGAGATAATGATTAAATTAAGACTCAATTATCTTCTGCAACAAAAGAAAATGTCTGCTTACAAATTATCAAAATTAACTGGAATTTCTACTAACCATATTGGAAAAATGGTACATGAAGAAACTTCTCTTATTCGCTTTGATACCCTTGAAAAAATATGCAAAACGCTAAAATGCACCCCTAATGATCTTTTTACTTCCGATGATCCACAAATGCAAAGATTATTACTTCTCTCTAATTCACAATCATCTCAGCCTAAAGACCTCGAATCTTCCGATCGTACTGATCGTATAGAGGACGATAGCGACAAATAGTCCTATCGCTCTCTATTTTTCTACATTCCTTCTAAGCTTACACCGTATGTCCCATCCGTATAATTGTTCACCGTTACATTCATGCTGCTATGCCCTAACTGCTGTTGGACAAATGCAACTCCAAATTTCTTTTCCATCATAGTTGCATACCAATGACGCATCATATGTGGTGTAATACCACCTCCATAATTTCTAAATATCTTCTTTATATTATCTTCATTCAATCGTTTGCCATTTTTATTTAAAAGTAATGCAGCGGAATCTATGATATTTTCCATTGTCTGACGAACCTTTAACCACTCTATAATTTCTGACATTACACTCTCTGTCAACAACACCTTTCTCTGTTCTTCCATTCTATACTTCTTCTTTCCAAGAACTTTGATATATGCTCTATGGTCATTTTCATCGCCATTTAGATATATATCTGTTAAATCTAAACCTGCAAGTTCTGATTCTCTGATTCCAGTTCCCTTTAAAATCATAAAAACAGTTAAATTTCTTTCTCTTATATATGGATCTGGTTTTTGTTTGATTCTAGTTTCCATCAATAATAATTGCTCTTCTGATGGCATTTTTAATACTAAATTATTATTAGATGCAACAAAATCATACGGCACAGATTTTATTATATTGTTTTCTACCGGACATCGATTTGTTAAGACTAAGTAATTCCAAAAACTACTTAGCATATTTTTTCTTATATATACCGATCGAGATGACATTCCTTTATTTTCAAGATATTCTAAATATGAAGCTATATCTACAATATCTATATTTAAAAAGTCTTCTGGCTGTATTTCTGCGATATTAATCTTATTAATAGATTTCTTTTCTATCATGTATTCCAACATTGATCGAATTGTTGTCCAATAATTAATCTTGGATATAGAACTCTTCAATAAGACAAAATATCTCTGAATAAATTCTGGAACGTCTAGCTTTTCAAAATCTTTCATTAACTTATTATATAACTGCTTTTGTCTCTCATCTTTATAACACATACTTTCTTTCCTTTCTTATAAATCGAATGTCTCTAATTTACCTATTTTTGTTTTAAGATATTCCATTGCGTCCATTCGTTTAATTTGAATTTCATGTGGCTGATCCATATGTACTCCATAACTGTTTCGTCCTTTAGGTAAATTATTTTTATCCAAATATTCTATAATTCCCATCGAAGAAATTGTCTGACTTTGAAATTCTGATATTTGACTTTTTGACACCTTATCCAAAATAATACACCTCCGTTCAACATATTATTCTCTCTTGTCTTTCTTCCATTTTTCCGGATGCAAATTTCCGTACAGTCTCTTCCAATCAGTTTCCGGCATTGTATGTGTTGCATGATTCATTTTAACAATTACATGTTTCTCTTCGCCTACCATAAATTTTCCAATAATCATATAAACTTATTCTCCTTTTCTCTTCTTAAAATATGTAATTTGGTAAACAAAAAAGAGATACCGCTTTTTACGATACCTCTATTGGTTATTAAACCTATATTAGTCATTTAAATTTTAGTTTTACTACTTTTATCTCAATTGTACACTTAAATTTTTTCCAAGTGCTGGTGTGTCATAAGGATCTTCTTTATTAACCATATCTCACCTCTAATAAAAACCTATTTTTATTTATCCAATAATAACCAAATATTTTTTCCATAATATTTTTTCTGAATATCAAAGATTGATTCAGATGTACTAATATCTGATAATTTAACTGCTTCAAAATTATAACCTTCACAAGCTTCCATAGTTCTATTTCCGAATCTATTTTTAACACATTCCACTTTTCCATTGGATTCTTCTATCATGCAAAAACTACATTCTTGTAAAGCAATTATCTGTCTTTTCTTTATGGTTATACGTGCATTATTAGTATCTGTTTGGAGTATCATTTTAATAATATCTTTAGCTTGTTCCAATGATTCAATTTCATCAACCGCTTTCATATCATGTTTTATAATCTGTTTATATAATTCGTATATATTTTCCATAATACAACACCCCTTTTTCAAATTGAATCTTCATTTAATCATCACATTTTATACCACTAAAAATAATTTCTTTTTCTCTTTCTGCTTCTTCTAAATCAATTTCAAAAAATTCTGCAAGTACCTTTTCTGTATTAATATAATCTCCGCTTCCAACAAAAACACCACTATCTCTTTTCTGTTTTTTATCAAACATTACGTATTTGCTTTGCAACCATTCTAAAAACTCTCCACATAATTGAGACTGTTCTTGAATTTCTATCATCTTATCTAATGTTGGTGTGTTACTCATAATGCTCCTCCATATCACATAAAACTTAGATTTCATGTGGGGGTCTTCTGCCAGATTTATGATAAAATGTATTATTGTCATTCCTCAAAAAATATCGTTCTTTCCCGTTTGTTTCTGTCCGAAATCCCTGCCAAAAGTACCCGTCTAAACTCCTTACCCCTGCCATATAAACGCTCCTTTCTATCTCTGTTTTCTCTCAATGCCCTTATGATTCGCAATTAATTGCTCTCCTATCTTCATATAAACTTTCTATTTATTTTTTCTAAATTCTTCTTTGCAAAAATACTTCCAACATCACAAATAAACCCCGAATCATTGTGTAGTTCATTATAATCTCCACACTCTTCTCTGCATTCCGCGTGAAAATTATAACCTTTTTTCTCTGTTAGCACGTCTCCTGTCTTTAAATGTGTGTTTTTTGTATTACAGTCTTGTTTAACTTTCCATTTATCGCCTTCCATTGTTTCACCTCTATTTTTTCCACACAAAATCTATATGTTGCTGACATACTTCATAAAATCTTCTGTTTCCACATCAAACGGATTACAATCCTAATAAAATAAACACCTTGTAAAATCCTCTGCACACTGCAAGATCAGAGTATCAATATCTGTTCCGTTTGCAAACAATTCTACATCTGCACCGAAAACATTACATATTCTTTCTTTTAACTTCTCGTCTTCTCTCACTTCAAGCTCCCAAAACTTTCATTCAGAATACTCATTTAAAGAAAATCCTTTTGAAAGCAATAGTTGTTTATATTCCTTCATAATAATCACCTCTATATTTTATCTTCTAAATCACTTCACGCAATAGCGATTCATTATTACCTTGTAAATATTCAAGTATATCCATTCGACCACCATACTTACAATGAATTTCGAATAGTTTTTCTTGATCGTATAACCATCTTGCAGCGGCATATCTATGCCAACCATCTACAATTACTGGTTGCGGTAAGATATATCCATTATTACATTCATTATCTATTTCAATATCTCTAATCTCATTAGGATGTTTGATAAAATACAAAATTCTTCCGATATGCCAATCTCTTGAGCGTTCTTCAAGAACAGGATGATTCCATACATCACCATAAGGATCTGGAATTTCTGCTAGACCATCATGTAATGCAATTGATATATCATCTAAAGTGATTACTCCAGTATCATCCCATTCCCAGTGTTCTGTAGGAAGAAACTCTGTTAATTTATCAATTCTAATAATATCTCCTTTATATTCCTCTTCCAATGGCTCAAAATCCACTGTGTCACCTTCTTTCAAATCTCCAAATAAAACCTATATTTCATTATTTGCATTCTTATAAAGCTGCAATAGAATTTCTTCATCTATGGGAGCAACTGCTTCTGACAATGATCCGTTTGCTTGTTTGTATTCCTTAGACCATGTATCAATTCCTGATTTTTCACACCAATTAAGTATTTCGCATCTTATGCCTTGCGCTTTTCTTATTGCTTCATTTTGCTGTTTAATTTTACCTTGAATATATTTTGGTAGTTCCACAATTAATTCCTCCCATTTTTATATAAAATCTATATTATAGTTAATCTCTCCACACTGGAACATACTCAACAATATGTCCGAATCTATCATATATAGGAATCCAATATCCCGTACTCCATGTATTTGTTACTATATCGTAAACTTTTCTTCCTTTAATCATAATTATACCTCATAAAATCAATCTTTCATGTTTGAAATAATTATACCATCATTCATTAATTAATTTCCATACAATATATAAAATATAAAAAACAACTAACCCCGGTAAAAACATATTGATCCTCCATTTTATTTTCTAATATTTCTTAAAATACTTCCTATTTTATTTGTTGACCAAAACTTCATGCATCCAAAGATACAAAGACTGAAGATTTTAAGAAGAAAAACGGACGCACACCGTAGCTGTCACAACTGCAATCATCGTAAACCACGTAACCACCAACGCCGACAACCTGAACATAAGTGGTGTTTTTTCTGCTTGGAGTCTGATTTGGAGTGGCAAGAAACTCTCCTTCGTTTACTAATCCTACTCCTTTAGATGTTCCTCGGTATTCATCAAATGTTCTAATTGCAACCTTGTCCATTGTATATCCGTAATCGTCAAATCCATCCATAGATGTCAAATCCACTCTATGTTCAACAATATTCTCGAATCCAAATTTTCGCTCCAACGCTGCCAGATAATCTCCGTTCAGATATTCTCTCCAACTAGATTCTCTCCAATTATTGTTATTCCCAAACACCATTTTCTTGTCTAGCAGATCTGCTCGTAAAACGGACACCGTTCCATCTTCAAAATGTTCGCACAAAATATATTCTTCTCCGTCATCGTCAAAGAAGTGATCATACTGTTTGAGTTCTGGAAGCCTCTTTTTATTGTTATATACGGTGTCAATAAGAATCTGAATTCCATTGTCTTTCTCATTAACTGTTACATTTACATTGTTTCCTGTATTATTAATTACATTAATATTTTTCATAGCTTTATCTCCTTGCAATTATTTACAAACCCTACTGTTTATTCAACAAAAATGAATAAAAGGGGGTTGAGTGACTAATAAAAATTGTATCACCTATTTTATGTCCACCCAAGATCATCTACGTCTTTAATAATTCCCCATTTTTTATAAGTATTGCCGGGATATAATTGAATTTCCTTTCCGATATACTCATCCTTGTTATACTTCATATTTTTCACCTCATATATAATGTTTTTAAATCAATTTGTTCAGATAAGTGTCGAGAAAACTCCTTTAACTCTTCTGCTTTTTCACACTGATCACAATACTCATCCACATCTTCATAATAATCATTTTCCGTTTCCAAATACCAATCTTCCCATTCTCTTTCTTCTTCATTAAAAATCTGAAGACCACCCGTATTGATATAGTCTGGTTTAATATTGTTCTGAAGCTGAAACATATCATATATAGCCAACAAATCCATTACTTTCTTTCCCTCTTCTACACTCTTTACCGGGATATAAAAGCTATTACTTAATCCAACTTGCGGAATCCACCATACTCTTAATTTATTATTCAAACTCTTTAAATTAAACTCAATACATTTTTGTCCCTGAAACATTGTCACTTCAAACCAATTAATTTCTAATTTTTTATCGTCATCTGTTAATTCATTTAATGACAAATATTTTGTTCCACCATCCTTGTGCATCATCACATATTTTATATTCCTGATTCTATTTAAAATATCTGCTATTGTAATTGTTTTTTTCGACATTGACATTTTCTCCTTTTAAAATAATGTTAGCTCTTATACTATTTTTCTCCAAATTTTCTTATCTACACTATAAAATTCTCTGTTATATCCCTACGCATTACTCCAAGTCAAATCCAAAGTGACAATATCCAGTAACCTCCGAAATATAATCAGCAATTTCTTCTTCATATTCATCTATGTCTGTATCTTCGTCAATAAGATATTCTGGTATTTCTATCTCTTTGGGCAAGTCTCGTAATAATTCTAAATCTCCATCTGTATCCCATTTAATATTAACTGCTTTCATTGTAACTCCTCCTAATATTTACTTTTCAATTATAATAAATCCTGATTTTTTCAGTTCTTTAACATCCTACTCCGGTTTATTTACGTCATACCACTGTAAATTCTCGCTTTTACATTCTTCGAGTCTCACAAGTCAATCGTTTTTGCGTATTCATACAAAGCTTCTTCGCCTCGTTTCCTGACAATATAGCTTAACACCACATACCAATCTTTTAACTGTATATCATACTTTCTATTCCTCATAATACAAAAAGCTCGTTGAATACATAAGTCTTTTTCCGCATCTCCTACATATCCCATCATTGTTATCTCCTTATTTTTCATTAACTCTACTTTCTGATGTACTTTCAAATACATTTTCAATATAGTCAAACACTCCATAAAACTCTTTATCTACAAATACACCAACTCTTGTTCCTGAAAATCCACTGTAATCCATAAATGTGATTTTCTTTTTGACACCTGACTCGTCTAATACTTTTTGTATTCTTTCTATAATTTGTGACGGATGTACACCTGTTTTCATTTCCTCTTCTTCTACCCAGTAATTAGCGTTTACTTCTTTAATATAATCATCATCCATTTCAAACATAATCATTTCCTCCATTTCCCTAATAGCAAAATCACAAAATATACCCTGAAATAATGCAAAGTTACCACCATATTTCTTTGTTTCTTCTTCATTTAATTTGTAAATACCCCCAGTCACTTGATATAGCTTTGTTTATATAATTTTGATACGTCCTTCTCTAATTAAAGAAGCCATATCCTCAGTATAGTAATCCACCCTATTTGCAACTGTTGCGTCTGGATTGACTGGTACAACTGTCAATTTGTAATTGTTTTTTACTTCTCGATTATATCTTTCCTCAATCTTACATACTGTATCTTTTGTTTTCAAAGATGTTTCAAATCCTCTTGCCGATACAGTATACAAAGGAATGATAAATCTTACATTGTCAACACCATCTGAAAGAATAGCTTGACACAAATCGTCTGAGGTGATCCACTCTTTCCTATCAACCTTCTCTTTTAACTCTTTCATAGAAGTTCTGATCCAATTATCAAGATAAATTTTGTTCTTATTCCAAGTGAAAAAAGTTCCATTTTCATCTTCGTGAATGCTTCTAATATATGCTTTGTTTGTCTTGTTATCTGTTACTATTACTGTTGTATGAAAATCATCATTCCACACACCAACTCTTATTACTTCATCTCCACAATTATATCTATAATTCATACTATCTACATTCCCTTCTTATCCTGAAACACGAGTTTTATCTGTTTTTATCTGTTTCCGATTACTTTTGAGCAAGTGGACATCCCAAACATGTAATACAATCCATTAAATCATTTACATGATGTTTTGAAACCCATTCTTCATCTTTTGCTTCTTCATCTGTAATACAAACTCCACATTCTTTCATTGTATGCACTTCGTTTTCTTCATAGATTCTTCCTGAATATTTTCCAAGTCTTTTCATAATCATCACCTCTCCTTTAAACAATTAACTCGATCATATACTGTTCAAATTCTTCAACATTCGCCTGAAATTCCAACGCTTCTCTGATTGTAAATAAAACACCATCACATTCCTTTGTATCTGCATCTATACCAAAAATAAAACACCATGAAGTAAACAATGCTCTTAGCTGCTCTCTTCTTTTCAGATCATCCCATAATGTATCTACTGCAAAATCAATTATGTAATTTAAAAATTCTTCTTTGTTCATAACGTTTTCCTCCGTTTTCTGTACTAAAAAAGCATCCAAAGATATATTCTCTGAATGCTTTTCATTTTTCTCTATTTTATTTCTTACTTTAAATAGTTCTTGAAACACCCAATACATTAACCACCGCTTCTTGCAACACTCTT
>ENA-OWPD01002192-OWPD01002192.1-human-gut-metagenome-genome-assembly--contig:-NODE-2192-length-11799-cov-3.205296_pt1 | contig 11799 bp, 10 predicted proteins | sample MGYA00248262_ERZ651842 | MGnify/ENA primary metagenome ERZ651842 (study PRJEB26924, sample SAMEA4378253) | human gut metagenome | biome: human gut; feature: human-associated habitat; material: faeces... | reverse complement strand
GCGTTGGCTGAGGCTTTGGCCTCGGAGTTTGGCAATGCCATATTCCGTGGCGATATAGTCCACATCATTTTTACTGGTGCTCACCACGGCGCCGGGCGATAACTGGGAGACGATGCGGCTCACCGTCCCATTCCGGGCGGTGGAGGGGAATACGATAAAGCTTTTTCCGCCCTTGGAGGAGATGGCACCGCGAACGAAGTCGGATTGCCCGCCAGTGCCGGATACATGGGCGGGGCCCATGGATTCGGCACAGACCTGACCCCAAAAGTCTACTTCCAGAGCGGCATTGACCGAGACAAAATCAGGATGCCGGGCGATTATGGCGGGATCATTCACATAGCTGACCGGCAAGAGCTCCACAGCGGGGTTCTCATGGATGTAGGAGTATACCTTCTGCCCCAGACCAAAGGTAGCGACGGTCAGCCCTGTGTGGAGGGGCTTTTTTTCGTTGGTGACGGCGCCGCACCGGATCAGATCCACCATACCATCGGTCAGCAGTTCCGTATGCAGTCCAAGGTCATGCTTGCTCCGCAGGGCCTCGGTGATCGCCTCCGGGATCGCGCCCACCCCAAGCTGAATGGTGGCTCCGTTGGGGATCTCTTCCGCTACCAGACCGCCGATGGTGGCGCTGAGCGCATTGTGTGAAACGGGAGGGAGGGTAGGAAGCGGGGCGGCCTCCTCCCACAATCCGTCGACTTGGGAGATGTGGACCAGTGGACCACGCAGCGCGCGGGGGACGTTGTGGTTGACCTGCAAAAACACGCGGTCGCTCTTTTTCAGAAGGGACTCGGTACAGGAGCCCACAGGCCCAAAACTGAAATATCCCTGTTCATCCATGGGAGAGACGACAGCAAAGAAGGCATCCACCCGTGTATATTGGGTGAGCAATGCGGGGACATCCCGGTAGTAGCAGGGGAGGTATTCACCGAATCCAGCATTGACGGCGCCCCGAGCGCCGGCGCCGGAGAACCAGGAGAATCCCTTCAGTTGCGCCCCCATATCCTCCTGATAAAAGGGCAGGGGGGACATATCCATGATGGTATAGACCCGCAGATCCTCTATTTGTCCCCGGCGGACCCGCTCCGCCAGATCCCAATATAAACCATATGGGACAGAGGAGGCGATATCGGAGCAGCAGGACCAGCCGGAGCGGATGCGGGAGGCGATGTGCGCCCTGGAAGAAAGCTTGCGGCGGTATGTGTCTTGATGTGTGTTCACTTGCGCCGGTCCCCCCATGCTCATTTGAGAAGCTGACCCGAGATCACCACGCGCTGGATCTGGTTGGTCCCCTCCACGATTTGAAAAATTTTGGCATCACGCATCAGCTTTTCCACCGGGTACTCCCGCATGTAGCCATAGCCGCCCAGAATCTGAACCGCATCCAAGGCCACCTGCATGGCGGCGTCGGTGGCGCAGCATTTGGCAATAGAGCCATTCATGGTGACGGGAAGATGCTGATCGATGAGCTCCGCGGCGTGATAAACCAGACAGCGGGCCGATTCCAGCCGCATCTCCATGTCCGCCAGCATAAAGCGGATGGCCTGGTTGTTGCAGATGGGCTGCCCAAACTGGCTGCGGACTTTGGAGTAGGCAATGGCCTCCTCCAGCGCCCGCTGACCGACGCCAAGGGCCACCGCGCCGATATACGGCCGCCCGTGATCAAGGGCCGCCATGGCCTGCTTGAAGCCGTCCCCCTCCCGACCTACTCGACAGGAGGCGGGAACGACCACATCCTCAAACACCAGCTCTACCGTGTTGGAGGTTCGGAAGCCACACTTGTCTTCTTCCTTGCCCACGGTGAGGCCGGGAGTGTCACGTGTGACAAGGAAACCGCTGAGCCCTTTGTTGCCCTTGCTTCTGTCAGTAGAGGCGATAACGAAGTATAGTTCGGCGTATCCGCCGTTGGTGATAAAGCATTTGGTGCCGTTGAGCACATAGCTGTCGCCCTGTCGGACGGCGGTCATGCGGCTGGCACCGGAGTCCGAACCGGAGCCGGGCTCGGTGAGGCAGAAGGAGCCCAGCCCCCCCTGACGGAAGAGGATATCTGCGCAAAGCTGTTTTTGTTCCTCAGTACCGTACTTCATAACGGGGACCGCCGCCGTGCCGGTCACACTGAAGGCACAGGTGACGCCGGCATCCGATTTGGCAAGCTCTTCAAAGACCATACAGGCCGTCTTGGTGCCCAGACCTGCGCCGCCGTATTCCTCCGGCTGGTCCAGGCACTGCAGTCCCATCTCCAGGCCGGCCCGGATTACGTTCAGGGGGCATTCCCCCTTTTTGTCCCAATCGGCCGCATGGGGGCGAATCTCACTCTCGCCAAACTTTCGGACCAGATCGATGAGCTCACGCTGCTCCTCGGTATGCACGTGGAAAGCCATTTCTGATTCCCCCTGTTTATAGAAAATGCTCGGCACTTTTCAGGATGTAACTGCCGGCGATCAGGCGCTGAATGTCAGCAGAACCCTCAATATTGGGCGCAATGACGGCGTCGCGCAGAAAGCGCTCCACCTGATACTCTGCCGTGACACCGTAGGAGGCGTGCATGTTGAGGGCCATCGTACAGGTCTCCACCGCCAGATCGGCAATGTAGCCCTTGACCAGCGCGGCGCTGGCCTGCACCCGGCGGATATCGTTGGTGATGGTGTCGGCATCCTCCGCCGCCTTATAGAGCATCAGCCTGGAGCTGAGGGTGTTGGCTGCCACCCGGGCAGCCTTGTCCTGCATGGAGGGAAATTTGGAGATGGGGGAGCCTCGATGGAGCTTTTCCTTGGCATATTTCACCGCCAGGTCATAGGCGCCGTCCATAATGCCGGTAAACACGGCGGAGAAGGCCAGCTTACCGTAAGTAGTGGTGCCGATCAGCAGGTCAAAGCCCTTGCCATATCCCCCCAGAATGTCTGCTTCAGTGACTTCTACATCGTCTAAGAAGACATCATAGACATGGCTTCCATGAAGTCCAATTTTGTCCCAGGGCTTGGAGAGGGAATACCCCTTGCAGAATTTTTCGACGATATAGGCCGTACAGGTGTCGGCGCCCTCGTCACGGGCCACGACGACGATAGGCCCCTTGTAGGCGGCGTTGGAGATAAAGCGCTTGGTCCCGCTGATGAGATATTTTCCGTTCCCCCCTTTGGCAACTGTGGTGAGCTGCTTGGGGTCGGAGCCGGTACCCGGCTCTGTAAAGGCCAGGGAGCCACGGTAAGCGCCTTGGATACCGGGGACCAGATATTTCTGCTTCTGCGCCTCGGTGCCGAAAAGGTGGATGGCGTCCAGGGGCAGCAGACACACGGTAAGCAGCGTCGCGGCGCTGGGAGACACGCGGGCAATTTCCTCGAGGACCATGGACAAGGTAAGATATCCGGCGCCCAGACCACCATAGCTTTCAGGATAGCTCAGGGAGAGAAACCCCATATCCGCCATGATGTGGAACAGGTCTTCTGGAAACTGCTCTGCAGTCTCGATCTCCTCTACCCGCGGCTTGAGATAGTTTTGGGCGAAGTCTACGGCGGAAGAACGTATGGTCTCCTGAAGTTCATTGCGTATAAATTCCATGAGATCCCTTCTTTCTGAAAGATTTTTATTACATTTTTATTAGATAATGGAATTTGAGAGTGATAATGAACCATCTACAGCGCCATTTCTCTAAAAACCGGGCCATTCTGTGTTATGACCGTCCTTCCAAGGCAAACAGGGCTGCACCTACGGCACCGGTGAACTGGGGGAGAGACGGGAGCAGGAGCCCGCACTTCAGATTGCGCTCCAATGCCCGGACCAAGCCGGTATTCAGGGCGCCGCCCCCGGTGAGTGCCACCTCTGGAAGAATACCCATTCGGAGGCTCAACCCCGTGATTTTGCGGGCTACAGAATCATGAATGCCCGCCACTAGGTTGGCAATGTCCACGCCGGCCGAGAGCTTAGAGATCACCTCGGACTCGGCAAATACCGTGCAGGTATTGCTGATGGTCTCCACCTCAGTGGCACGGGCGTCATACTCGCCCAATTCTGCTACCTCCAGGCCCATGACACGGCTCATGACCTCCAGGAAACGCCCGGTCCCGGCGGCGCATTTATCATTCATCACGAACTGTTGCACGCTGCCCCGGTCATTGATCTGTATGGCCTTCAGATCCTGTCCTCCCACATCAATAATCGTGCGCGCCTGCGGGAGAAAGTGGTGGAGCCCCTTGGCATGGCAGGAGATTTCACTGACCTGTGCGTCGGCTCCGCGAAAAATAAGCCGGCCATATCCTGTGGCGATGGTTCGCACACAGTCAGATGGGGACAGCCTGGAATTCCGATAAAAGGTCTCCAGCGCCAATTGGTCGGCTTGGGTGCCGGTCCCAAAGGGGACCACTGTGGTTCCCAGCAGGGCCCGCTCTCCGGAGAGTGCTGCCAGTTTGGTAGCGGTAGAGCCAATATCGATTCCTATATAGTGCGCTTCCATGCAGCCGCCTCCCCGCCCGTCTAGCAAGTGTGCGTAAGTTGTTCGGCAAAAGCCTGTAGCCTTGTGCGCAGAGGCTCGGCCGATTGCATCGTCTGTTCCAGCTCCAGGTGGAGAAAGGGAAGGTCCGCCTCTTGGGCGGCGCACCGCACCCAAGGGAGATCATACTCGTCGGTATCGCAGAATTTCATCAGTGCGAACAGCACGGCGTCGGCGCCGGCTTCTTTGGCCGCACGGGCCACCCGTTCACCCCTGGTTTTTCGGGGGTCATAGAGAAATGCCTCACCTTCATAGGTCTGAACCTGGCGCGCCAGACGCTCCAACTGCGAAAGGGCTTCGGGTACCAGGTGATTGAACTGACGGCTCTCATGGGCGAGTTCATCCCCTACGATGGTGTATCCCAATTCGTCCATTACATCCAGGATATGGGACGGTTCCAGCATGACGCCGGAGACATAGACTTTGATACCCTCAAAGCTTGGGGCGGTGCTGGCGCAGAGCATCCCGTTGAGCTCCCGCATCAGACGGGTGTGCTCCTCCTTCCGCATAAAGTAGCGGGCCTTGATTACGGTGTGCCGTTCCCGGCAGGTGAGCAATCCGGGCTTCTCCGCCAACAGACGCGCAAACGCAATCATTTCGGTTTTCATTGTAGATTTCAATACTTTGACACAGAGCCTCCTCGGTGATCTGTCTTCCCGTGAGTGTTTCCAGTTGAGCACGTACACCCTCCAGTTCACGGATAAAGTACGTTACAGCCCCCTCCAACCGGTGGTTTTGCGGGTGCTTGACAAAGATCGGCTTCACGCTGGGGCAGGTGAGGGGGAAACTCTGCGTGACGCATTTGAGCGTATCGCACAGGCAGGAGATCAGTACTCCGTCTAAACCGTCATACGCGCCGGCAATGGCCAGCTCTGTAATGGACTGTACCACAGAGCAGGCGTAGGGGGGATAATACTCCGCCGCACGGACGATGGGGAGGCGCTCGGCGCCCCAAATACCCACGGGAAAGGCACCTGATGCATGGACAAGTTCCTCGGGAATCAGGATGGGAAGGCAGCCTATGACTTTGTGACCACGGGCTTTTTCATCCAGAACCCGTTCCCGGATATGGGTCACCGCGTACTCCATTTCGCGGAGGATTTCTACTTTAGACACAGACACTCAGGGCCCCCTCTCTCGGCTTTGGCCGCTTCCATGTTTTCACGCAGGGCTTGCACTCGAGTCTCAAACTGGGCGGGGGAAAATGTTGTGGGATCGGTCTGATCACCGTCAAAGGTGGCGAAGGGCTTGTGGTTGCGCTCGTATATCCCCCGGCGCAGGCCGGCCTGGAGAAAAGTAAGGATCTTACAGCTTCGATTCACGTGGTAGAGCGCGCCGTCGCACCGGGTCTCCTCCATGATCCGAGCCCGGATATCTGTCTGCCGAGTCAGACTGCCGATGGGGGGGCGGGCAGCATAAGCCCGGGCGAGGGAGCGCACATCATCCTGATCATAGTCCACACACCATTCCACCGGATACATGCCGCCTACAACGATCATGTCGTTTGCCTTGAGGCACTTGTAGTTCTGCGCCAGATGAGGCCAACAGGCGATACCTTCCCACATGATGCGGTGTTTCTGCTCACCCTTGAACTGGCTTTTGTGCTCCCGGAGGTACTCCTCCATTTCCTCTGAAAGCCTGTCGTAAAAGTCCGCTGTGGAGGATTTGCCCCGGGCCACTACGGCCAAAAACATATAGTTGAAGAGATTAAAGCCGTCCAGAGGGCTGGGGCTGTGCTGGACGTAATCCGTGGCCCTCTTCCAGGATTTTGCGACCCGGCGTGAGATGGCGAGGACCTGGCGGAACTTTTTGTAGTTGAATGGCCTTCCGCAGAGAAGTTCCAACTGGCGAATGAGCTCTTGAAACTGGGATACGATATAGTCCACATCGTTTTCCGTCGGGCCGTATTCCGTCTGGTAAGGCGTATCGATGAGGACATAGGGCACATCCAGCCGCTTTGCCGTACACTCAAACCACTTGACGCACAGGCCGCAGATGTTGGTACAGTTGCAGATCATATCCGGACGTGGAAGGTTCAGAATGTCGCTGTCGAAGGACTCGATGTAGCCCAGCCCGATACGGGTATAGGAGCACAGGTCGCTGGAATAACCAAGCGCCTCACATTTTTCCAGATAGGGCATGACACCTTTTTTTGCCCCCAGCGTGGCGGCCAGATTTTCAGGATAGGCCACTTGGATGTCCATGGCCTCAAAAAATTCCTGGGGGAACAGGCCGTTGGTCCACACCACTTTCTGGCCTCGCTCGTGGGCATGGTTTAAATCGTCGTAATACTGCGCGGTTAATTGTTTGAGCAATGTTTTGGTATCAGTTGTGCATGGGTCCATGCTCTTCCCTCGCTTTCTGCCGCCCGGGACTGCTTCGTGGTGAGCCGGAGAAAAGGAAAGGAGGGGCTCTGTGATAGCGGGACCCGCCGAGACCGGGTCAGCCCAGTACCTGGAGGCGCCTCATCCACTTGTACAGCGTTTTGCGGGATACGCCCAGATATTCCGCCGCCCTGGATTTATTCCCCCTGCACTCTTTCAGTGCGTGCAGGATGGCGTCCCGGGTGAGGGAGGAGGTGTCGTCGGGCTGTGGTGAGGCCGCTTTCGGCTCCGCATCTTCCTCCAATTCGGAAGCGGGATGTTGGACCGCGCCGATCACATTCAAATAATCCGTAATGTGATTGACTGTAATGACCGAAGGCGAATAGATCTGGACGATTCCCTCCATCAGGTTCTGCAACTCGCGTACATTTCCTTTCCATGGGAGCTGGCTCAAGTAAATCACTGCATCGTCAGCGATTTGCGGAGGGGTGATGTGGATTCGCCTGGCGACCCGGCTGATAAAGTGATTGGCCAAGAGTACCACATCTTCCCGCCGTTTGCGCAGGGGCGGAATATTCAATACAAAGGCCGACAGTCGAAAGTAGAGATCGCCCCGGAAGCTCTTTTGGGAGACCATCTCCAAAATGTCGGCGTTGGTGGCTGCGATGATGCGGACATCCACGGAGGTCTCCTTGGAGGCCCCCAATTTCATAAAGCGCTTTGTCTCCAGTACCCGCAGCAAAATGGCCTGTAGGTCCAGAGGCAGTGTGCCGATTTCATCTAAAAACAGGGTGCCGGTGTTGGCCAGCTCCAGTTTGCCGGTATTCCCGTTTTTCTTGGAGCCGGTGAACGCCCCCTGCTCGTATCCGAAGAGCTCGCTCACCATCAAATCCCGCGGGAAAGTGGCGCAGTTCACCGCGATAAAGGGGCGGTCCCTGCGGGAACTGGCATTGTGGATCGCCTGGGCAAAGATGTCCTTGCCCACTCCGCTCTCTCCCATGATGAGGACATTGTTGTCGAACTCGGCATATTTCCGGGCATATCGGATAGATTGCTTGATCTCGCGGCTCTGCCCAATGATGTTCCCGAAAGTCATAATGGCGTTGTTGCCGATTTGCCGGGAGACAAAGGAACTGACCTGCTCCTTGTTGGAAATAAAAAAGCGCATTCCCTCATATCCCACGCTGACCTGTCGGTAGGGCATGGTAGAGACGATATACTGTCGGGTGACACCCTGGATACTCAGAGAGATGCTGGCGTTATGTAAATATTCGTTGCTGCTCAGCACCTGCCAAAATTCCCGGTTGGCAGGCAGCGGGTCAAAGACAGTGCTCAGACTTTTGAAGCACAGGTCGCTGAAAGGGATTCCGAGCACATTGAAAATATTGGAGTTGTGATACAGACAATAGGGCCTGCGCGTCCGCTCGTCGATATCCACACAGATGTATCCCATGGTCTCGCTCATATAAAAATTGTAAAAGGTATTCACCATGTCCAAATGGAGACAAACCTCTTTGCACATGGTAATGACTGTGGCCAGGTAATCTTCGAAGCGGTCCGTCCGCGGTGTAATGATGCCAATGCCCCCCAGAAGCTCCAGCTCGCCAAAGCGCTCCCTGGAATTGTCCTCCAGAACACAGGGGGCGAAATACATCGTCATATCAATGAATTTGGACAGATAGTGCTCGCTTCCAGTGGTGCGAAATGGTCTCTTATATTTGATGCCCAGGGAAAAGGCTGTGGTTCCCGCGTGTTCCTCCGACAGGCTGCACCGCTCCCGGATCCCGCGCTCCTCCAGCCAGCCCCGGATCTCCTCCCCGCAGTACAGCTTCAGAATAAAGCCGTGCCCATCTACCATCACATAGGCAAGTGGGCGGACGGACCAGTGGTAGATGCTGTTGATGAGACGGTTGGAATAAGCGTAGAGCTTTTTGGTATTCTCTTTGATGGAGAAGAACTCCTGTTCCCCACAGAGATAAGGGGCCGAAATATCTGGAACCATGGCCCGCTTCTTGCAGTCGCCCCAGGAGTCCCTCAGCGCCGGATCCTGGAATAGCTGCCAGCCCCCTTCGTGATTGCGGCGGTGATTCTCCATCGTAATGCGGTCCGTCATTGTGGTCTTCGTACCCGCCTGAATTGGAGCGGGCACGCCCCTCCCTTCTGCATGTAAGTCGCAGTAAGCATATCACAGAAGGTGCGCTGTCTCAACTTGGCCTTTTCTGGAAATGGAGAGGATTATTCCTTGGCATAGACGCCGACGACCTTGCGCGCGAGCAGCGCGTCGATTTCTTCACGGCTGTACCCATACTCCAGCAGGATCTCCACAGTATGCTCACCGACGAGAGGGGAAAGACGATGCTCGGGATCCTCCACCGTTCCGAATTTAATGGGGGTGGCCGGTCCGATGCAGGTGCTCCCGTCCCGCATGGTGTATGGATAGACATAGTGGTTCTCCAACGCCTGCGCGTCGTGGATGATGTCTTTGATCTTGTCAATATAGGAGTGGGCCACATCCGCCTCCGTCAGGCGGCGGTGCATTTCTTGGTGATCGTACCGCTGGAACCCCTCCTCAATGACACGGATCAATTCCGGGGTGACCGGCTTGCATGCCGCCAGATCACTGTATAGGGGGTGGTCCACCAGGTCCTCCCGGTCGATGGCACGCATCACGGCGTTATAATAACGCTCATGGTCGATTACACACATATAGATCCACACGCCGTCGGCACAGCGGTAGGAGTTGACCAGCGGGGAAACTGCATTTTTCCGGGTCTTTGGGTACTCGTCGCCGTATTGAGTCGACTGTACCCCTACGCCCAAGGCCCAGATAGCATTGCTGTACAGTGAGACCATTACTTTTTCGCCCCTGCCGGTCCTGGCCTGCTGATAGAGCGCCGCACCGACGCCGGCGCAAACGGTCTCGGAGGTGAGCATGTCTCCGAATGCGATGAGCGGCGGGATGGGCGCGGTGTCTTTTTCTGGCAAATCTCCCATGGCGCCGCTCCTGGCCCAGAAAGCCACGGTGTCGAATCCGGGATCATTGGCCTGGGGGCCTTCCGTCCCGAATCCAGTGACCTGGCACCAGATGATGTGGGGGTGCCGCGCAGAAACGGATTCGTAGTCCAGTCCCAGCTTTTCCAGTGCTCTGGTGCGGAAATTGGTGAGAAATACATTGGACTCCGAAAGCAGCCTTTCCAGAATCGCCTTGCCCTCGCTCTGCTTCAGGTCCAGGGCAAGGCTCCTCTTGTTTGCATTGAACACTTCGTTGTGGGGGTTATTGGAGTCATCAATGGGCATCCCCATCATCCGGCCCGCGGGGCGGTTATTGTCTCCCTTCAGCGGCTCCACCTTAATGACGTCGGCACCCCACTCTCCCATCATGCGGGCGGCCGCCGGACCGGCCACATACATGGAGAGATCGACGATTTTTACACCCAGCAAAGGCTTGTGCATCATAAAACCCGCGCCTCCTCTCATCTTCAGGACTTATTTTCTCCTGTGGCCACAGGCCCCTTGCAGCTTATCTGCCGCGGAAAACGGGCGGACGTTTTTCCGAAAAGGCCAGCATCCCCTCCCGAAAGTCCGCTGTGTCGAACAGCATGGCATCATTTCTGGCCTCGATCTCCAGGGCGGTGTACAGATCATGATTTCTGCCTTGGTCTACGGCCGCCTTGGCCATGTGGAGCGCAAGGCTGCTCCGCTCCTTGATGACATTGGCCATGGAGACGGCCTCCTCCAGCTCCCGGCCATCCGGAACCACCTGATTTATGATGCCCAGGCGCTCCGCCTCAACAGCGGGAAGAAGTTTTCCCGTAAAGAGAAGTTCCTTGGTTTTTGCCGTGCCGATAAGCCGCGGCAGACGCTGAGTCCCGCCGATGCAGGGGAGCGCACCCAGTTTCAGTTCGGGAAGCCCTAGTCTGGCACTCTCAGCGGCAATACGGATATCACAGACTAGCGCAAGCTCCAGCCCTCCTCCGCAGGCAGCGCCGTGGATCGCCGCGATGACGGGTTTTTTGATCGACTCGATGCGGTTGAAGACTCTCTGTAGGCCCAGAATATATTGATAGGCGCCCATAGAGGTTCTCTTTTTCAGAAGATCTCCATCGGTGATATTGTCACCGGCACAAAAGCCCCGCCCAGCGCCGTGGAAGATCAGGACCTGTATACCATCATCCTGATCGGCCAGCTCCGCGACCTCATAGAGCTCCTCATAGGCCTTGGCGTTCAAGGCGTTCAAAACGTTCGGCTGATTGAGTGTGATGATACCGAGTCCCGCTTCCTTTTTATAGACGAGTGTTTCGTACATCCTTTTCCTCTCCTCTCTTTCATCGCGGAGAATTGACTCTGGCTGTCTCTGTATACAAGCAAATCGAGTGCCAAGTTTTATATGCGTGAATAGGATGCAAAAAGGTGGATAAAGCAGCCCAAACAGGCAGAAATTATAAACTTGTGAGGAGTAATCAGAAAATGGTGTTACCCAATGTCACCTCGTAAGGGTGACAAAATTGTGGATACGGTATCCAAAGTGTTACCTGTCTGGGGTAACGCGGATATGGACTTTGTCATATTGGGCTGTCCTCATTATCCCATCGATCAGGTGGAATACGCGGCCTGCCCGGTGGGGGAAAAAGGTCCGGGATGGGATACCGTCCTGGGCCCTTGTGCCGCAGTCCATCAAGGACCTGGCTGTGCGCTACGGCTATACGGGCATCATCGAACAGAACGGCGGTCTGGTTGTCGCGGGGCTGCAAAGATCGACCTGGGCTGCGTGGTGCCCCACTGCCCCGGCGTCACTGATCTCGGCCAGGATCCCACTGAGGGCATCCACACCGGAGACTGGGGTCCGGGTGGACCGAGACAGGGGCGCCGTGGAGATTCTGCGCTGGAAGGGCGAGGAGGCGCGCGTCGGCGCAGAAACGTGACGCGGCATCCCAAGCGGGGTTGACAGCAGAAGGAAGCAGGCGCGGCTTTTGCTCCGGAAGGGAGCGGGGGCCG
>ENA-OWPD01002186-OWPD01002186.1-human-gut-metagenome-genome-assembly--contig:-NODE-2186-length-11840-cov-4.251167_pt1 | contig 11840 bp, 7 predicted proteins | sample MGYA00248262_ERZ651842 | MGnify/ENA primary metagenome ERZ651842 (study PRJEB26924, sample SAMEA4378253) | human gut metagenome | biome: human gut; feature: human-associated habitat; material: faeces... | reverse complement strand
GATGATCCTTGAACGGGTGCAGGTCGGAAAGGTCAAGATAGACGATTTCCTCTTTTTCGGCGCGGGTAGCGTCGCGGGGTGTAGGCGGCACTTCCGGGACCGGAGGTGCTACCTTTTCCTCGGGGGCTGCATGGGTTTTGCCAGCCTTGGGCGGCTTGGTCTGCTCCGGGGCCGCTTTTTCCGTTTTGGATGGCTTGACCTTATTGGGAGTGGCTCTGCTCTCCTTGGGCGGACGGCCTCTGCCGGGCTTGGCAGCCTTGTCTTTTTCCGTGGGCGGCTTCTGCTTGACCGCCTTTTTCTCATCCTTGGCCGCCTTGTCACGGGCAGCGGCAAAATCCACCACCTTGCCGGAATGTGCCGGGGCGGGGTCATCCTTGCCGGGAGCGGGCGGCTGCGCCTGTTCCTTTCCAGCCTTGGGGACTTCGGGAGCGGCAGGCTCCTCCACCTCAGCGTGGGTAACAGCATCGGCGGGATCAGGCACGACCTCGCCCATTTCAAAGAGTGCCGCCTGCCCCTCATGCTCCAGCATGACCGCCTCTGCATCGGTCAGCGCAGGCTCGGGCGCAGGCTGCTCCGGCACAACGGCTTTTTCTACCGTGGGAGCGGGTGCCTCAGTAGGTGAGGCTACATCGGGAACATTTTTCTTATCATCTGCCATTTGCAAACCTCCTTTTCGTGGCATGAAAAAAGCCAGTCCGCAGACTGGCCGGGTGGAAGTGACCTCCCTTCGTGGTTTTATATATGAAAACGCCGTCCGTTGTCCTGTTGGGCGGCGTTGTTCTAAATGTGTTTTAGCTCTTGAAGAATGATACATAGTTTGATATAATTTTAGTAGATGTATACAAAAGGAGAGCATAGTTTATGATTATTGCAAATCGTTCTATACATATCATTGATTACGAAAACAATAGAATACTCTCCCGGGATATTCCCGCTACTTTTGACGAATATGTAGGAGAACTGATTGAGCACATTAACAGGAATGACTCAGTTCGTGACTATAAAACCCGTTCTCGCTATACAGAAGTAATTAGTGGGGCTATAGCGATCTCCTCTCAAAAAGATAATGCTGATGTTGTACGTGAACGTACAAATAGTATAGCAAATCGTCTACTTGTAAAGGAAGTCGAAGCTCAAGGCCATATTGGCCGACTTAATACAAATGTTCAAAAGGGAAGCCTTATTCAAGCTTTGCTTTTTGATGAGCAAGAGCATAAGCATGTATATCTTCTAGCCAAAGTTGAACATAGCACATTTGTTGACGATGTTGATTTTAGCTTCAAAACAGGCTTTTCTAAGGACAAAAAAACAATTTGGAAATCATGCTTAATTGACTTGCCACCCGAAGAGTCGGATGAGTACTATGCTAAAGTTTATTCAAATACATCTGCAAAGTTTTGGAGCGATGATTTTCTGGAACTGGATGAAATGATCAGTGATGAAACTAACACGCTAAAATCATTCAAAGCAATTGAAACTGTTTTGAATACTAATCTCAGAGGAGTTGCTACTAAAGATCATACCGTTTTGCGAAATGGGTTTATTGCCTATTACAAAGGGCAAGAACATATTGATTTCAGCGAAATGGTCAATTATATTTTAGGACAGTATGATCCTGTTGATGTTGATGCTGCTAAAGTAGCTGATATTCGTGAAAAAATATTACAGCTTCCAGAAAAGAAAGGCTTTGATCGGCAATTCAATTCTGCACCTAAAACGATCAATGCACGTATCCGTAAAACATACGAAGTTAATGATGGTATTCAACTTAAAATTACAGATGCCATCGAAAACCTGAATGAAACTATAGTTGCATATCAGGACGAAAACGGCGTTCGTTATCTAAGAATTAAGACAAATAATGAAAGTACATTCCGGCGCTTTAGAGGAACTGTCTAAATTATTTCCTGAGGGAGGAGGGTATTGATGAATGTATTATGTGAAATGAAAAAAATGTTTAATGTCGATACAATGAACATTTCAGAACGAAATACAGTAGTTGAAATATCCTTTAATCTCTCAAAAGCTACTTTGCCGGATAAGGAAACATTCTCTGCGGTTTTTGCCCTAATTCCCATAAGAGATACAATGAAAATTGCTCTTATCATAGATAATGGTGATGTTATAACGGTCAGAAAGAATTCAAGTTTCCCGGACAAGGAATACTCCACTCTCGTTGAAGATGTTGACGACGAAACAAGAATTGATGTCCATATCGAGATTAACAAGAGTATAGAGAGTAACATCTTTTCTGTGTACTCCTTTGAGAAATTTACTGCTGAATTGTTAGAACATGATATTAAAGAAATACTCAGCTTTTTCTCTCATTCTTTGACTGGAAAAGAATACTTGGTATTTGAAATTTTAGAGGGCAATTATTTTTTCACGACAGAATCAATGGCTTTTGTTTCCAAAAGAAATAGTGCATTTAATGGTGATTTTCATAGACTAAACCGTTTGACCTTATGTAACGAGGCGTCCAATTTTTATAATAAGAGTATTTATGAATTGATTCCTGATGACTTTTTTATAAAAGTCGATTTCGCTAAAAATCCGTTGACGAAATTGTTTGAAACTCTCTGTTCAGTATTATCCTTGGCCTATTTATCATCAGCAGCAATAATTACTGAAAACAATGAACTAAATGTGCAAATTTTAGGGCAGCGAAAGGTGGAATTCACGTATTCTCTATTGAATCCGAAGATTAACCCTGAGTTTTACCGCATTTATCGTTGGATTTATACAGATGGAAATCCAGTAGATAAATCCATTCTTGCAAGGAATATCATAAGTTTACACTGTCGTTATTCTGCATTAACTGATTTAGATGAGAAAACACTATCTTCAATTCAGTCAAATTACCAAATATATCTTAAAGACAATGTTTCTCAATATATCGATCTCAAGAATAAACTCGCGCAATTCATTTGTGATGTTGTGTCTAAGACTGGTGATTATGCTACAATGCTTCTAGGTGATCTGAAAAAGAATTTAATTGCAATATTTGGCTTTCTTTTTACAGTTATTCTGGCAAACATAGTATCTGATCAGCCTTTGCAAAATATTTTCACACGCGAAATCACAGTCATTCTAGAAGTTGTAATCGCCGGCTCAGTTATTTACCTTATTATTTGCCACATTGAGTCTCAATACAAATTGTGTAAAATCAAACGCACTTACTATTTGCTTAAAGACAACTATAAAGGTTTGTTATCTGATGTCGACTTACAAGAAAGCTTTAATGGGGACAAAATAATTACAGATACAGTACGCTCTGTGGAGCGTGGTATTTGGATATATACGATTATTTGGTTTGTTTTCTTGATAGTACTTCTTTTAATTTTAGAGCACATAAGTAGCAGTCCAGTCATTACCATATGGATAAACAATGCGGTATCTTTTTTTCATGAAATAGCAAAAAGTGGTGCTCACTGATTCCGTGCACCACGTTTTTGACTTTGTTTAGGATAATGCCCCTTGCTTACTGCTTGAAAACCATTGATATGACTGAGTTTTTTCAGATCCTATAATTACACTCGGACCATCGGTGAGTCTTTATGGGACTCACCGATTTTTTATTTATATTTTTCATTTCCGAATAGTAATAATTATTGTTGCATGGAAATGTGCAGCTTTTTGTGATTTGGGACTGATACGGTACAATAAGGGACCTGTTGACACTACCACAACACCGACAGAGCATATAATACACTACACTTTGCAAGCAAAGTCGTGTGCCAAGGGGCAAGCCCCTTTGGAACCCCCGGACAACAAAGCAGGCTGAATACCTCGCACTTTTCCGGTGCTTGATACTCAGCCTTTATTTGTTGTCAGCAGCCCGTTTCACGGTCTGTTTTCGCCCTTTGTAAAGTTTGACGTATTGAGTTTTATGGGGGATCTAAAGGGAAAAGTGCAATGATGATTTTCCAGTGTCACGCAAATTTAAAGTATAAATTTGGGAACCAGAATTTCTGGTCGACAGGCTACTATATGAGCACCATAGGTATCCAAGAGATGGCCCTGAGGAAGTACATCCAAGGGCAATAGAAAATCGGATCAAATCGAGGATAACGCGAGTACGAAAACCCTATACCCTTTTAGGGCTTGTTCAAGCCACGCGTTTTACGCGTAGTCTTTACTTTGCACCAAAGCGCCGGTAAGTCCGGCACTTTGGTCATGCTCCATTCTGAAGCCATGTTCTGATTGGGTTTACTCCGCCAAGGCGCAGAACTTACAGGGCTCGTCCACTGTGACGGTGTACTTCTCCAGCAGAGTCACCGGGTGGTAGGACAGCTTACTGGTGCGCAGGCCCAGGTCGCCGGCGTCATCCTCCCGGTTGATAAAGTGAACGCCCTCATGGGCAAACTGCTGGGCAAACTGGGCCACCAGCATCTGATAGCAGCCCTGATAGTCCCGGTCTGCCTTCTCAATGTGGGTGAACAGGGTATCCCCCACGATCTCCCCCAGGGCAAAGCCCACAATCTGGCCGTCTACCAGGAGCATCCCCCCCAGCATATCATAGGTGTCGTAGTTGTCCAGCACCTCCCGGGTCTTGGCCAGGTCCTCGTGGAAAGAGGCGGACGCCTTATCCCGCCCTGCGGCATACCGGTCCAGGAACGCCTCCACCTGGGGGACGTCCTCTGGGGTGATCACCCGGAAGGACCAGGTGCCGTAGGTCTTCAAAAATTTGTTCACATGGTTGCGCTGGCCGCTGAGCTTCTTACCCCGGAAAAATTTCAGATCCTCCGCCCGGTAGAGGTAGTCGAAGGCATCCCGGTTAGCGATGGCGGCGCTGTTGGGAAAGGCCTCCTGCAGGCGGTCCAGCTCATCCCTTGGGACTGGGGTGAAGGCAATGGGCATATTCCGGCGGCAGCAGTAGTCCGCGATCTGCCGGTAGTGCTCCGGCCGTCCGCCCCCAAGGGGCAGTGTAAAGGTGGGGCCCAAACCAGGGTAGTCCACCTTAAAATAGAGGGAGCCGTCATAGACCGCCCACTCCGTCTTGTACAGGTCCCGCCAGATAAAGACGGTACCCGGAGTTGTGTCACAGACCCGGCTGCCGCTGTATTGAAAGAAGTTGCGGAGCTTAGGCAGGTCCTCCAGCTGTAACGGGTGAAAATCCAACATAAATTCTAATCCTCACTGTTTGATCTGTTTTTCTAGTGTGTCCGTCAGGCGGCCGGAATACCAGCCGGTCACGCCGTTTTTTTTCATCAGGCAGCCCCGGGAGGTCCGGGCTACCAGGGAGAGCGGGTCACCGGGGAGGACGGGCAGGCGGTAGTCCGTGGAGTCCTCGCACCACAGCCGCTCCCCATCCCGCCGGAGGTAGGAGGTCAGGATATACAGCTCCCGGCCGGACTCCAGGTGCCGGCACAGGGAAAACTCTTCTCCGGACTCCAGCAGCTCCAGGTCGGATCGGCCCCAGCGGATGTTGATGGAGTCGGGGGAGGCCTCCTGCCGGTCCAGGGCGGTATAGACCGGAAGACCGTCATACGCCTGCCAGGTAAACGTGTCGGAGTCCTCCGTGGGGAAAATCAGGGCGTTGAGCTGGCCGTCCAGCTTCAGCACACAGCCCCCATCGATGGAGATGATATTCTGCTCCCGGGCAAAGAGCGGTGCGGCGGATGGAATATGGGGGTGATACAGCGTCACCGGCCAGTGTCCCACCACCACATATTTGTCAAAGCGATGGCCCTGCCCCAGAAAGTTGTCGTTCTTCATGCACTTCCAGCGATTCAGCGTCTCCATGTGCTCCCGGGAAGGGACGCCGCCATGGACAAAGAGGAGGTGCTCCGTCTCCAGGATGGTGGGCAGCCCCCGCAGCCAGGCGCGGATCTCCGGATAAGCCTCCCGCAGGGCAGCCCGCAGAGCGGGAAAATCCCGCCAGTTCGAAAAGCCCAGCTCCTCCGCCAACTGGCGGATGGTACTCTCCGGGTGGATGGGCAGATAGGCGGAGTAAAAGCGCCCGTCCAGCTCATCCGTATCAAAAAAGCGAAGGACCAGCCCGTCACAGTTGCCGCACAGGGGGTAGACGGTGTGGGTGCGGGACAGCTCCATCACATACCGCAGCAGGGCGAGGCTGTCCGGCCCCTTCTCCAGCAGATCCCCCACCAGCACCAGGATGTCAGACGGGGTCAGACCCACCTGGTCCATCAGCCCCCGGAAAAAATCCAGATTTCCGTGTACGTCGCTGACGGCGATGATACGGCGGCCCGGTTCAAACCGGGGACGGATGACGACGGCCTGATCCATGGGACAGCTTCCTCCTTCGGCGATCGGTGTGCGGGCTCCGGGCAGATCCGGCGGCTCTCGATACCGCCATCATAACACAGAAGCGGAAAAAAAGGCAAGGGAGCGGGAGACAGAAATTCAGAGGACAGCAGAATAAAAAGTGACATTTTTCACAAGGAAGGGCCCAGAGTGCAGAAAAAACGCAGGTTTTCCACAGAAACTCTACAAAATTCCCTCCGCTGAGCGGAGCCATCCAGCAGGCTCCCGGCGCTTCTCATCCGCAGAAAACCGTGTTATGATGATAGGACACAGAAAGGAGTGGACGCGATGCAGGTCCCTGAGCACTACATATCCGATGTGCAATTCTTCTTTGACGGAAACCCCCTGGAACTGGCGCTGTATCAGACCCTGGCGGAGCGCATGGCAGAGACCCTTCCGGACGACGTCTCTGTGAAGGTGCAGAAAAGCCAGATCAGCTTCTATGCCCGCCGGCTGTTCGCCGCCGCCTCTCTGCCGGTGCGCCGGAAAAAGGACTGGCCTCGGGAATGTCTGGTAGTGACCGTCGGGCTGGACCGCCCCCTGAACTCCCCCCGGTCCGCGGTGTCTGTGGAGCCCTATCCCGGCCGCTGGACCAACCACATCCTGATCACCCGCCCGGAGGAGGTGGATGGGGAGCTGATGGAGTGGCTGCGGGAGGCCCACAACTTCGCCCTGAGAAAGCGTTAAAATTCACCCTGAGCAGCCGGAGGACAAATCCCGCATTGACAAGCGGGGAGGCATGGGGGATAATAGCAGACAAGAGTCTCTCGACTTGGCATACCACACCAAAAGGAGCTGTTGCGATATGACAAAGGTAAACCAGAATTTTCTAAAGCTGCCCGGCAGCTATCTCTTCTCTGAGGTCGCCCGGCGGATCTCCGTCTACTCCGCCGCCCACCCCCAGGCCAGGATCATCAAGCTGTCCATCGGCGACGTGACCCGTCCTCTGGCCCCGGCGGTCATCCAGGCGATGCACCGGGCAGTGGATGAGATGGGCACCTTTGAGGGCTTCCACGGCTACGGCCCGGAGCAGGGCTATGCCTTTCTGCGGGAGGCCATCGCACAGCATGACTACGCCGCCCGGGGTGTGGACATCAAGCCGGAGGAGATCTTCGTCTCTGACGGCGCCAAGAGCGACTGCGGCAACATCGGCGACATCTTCGGTACGGACAACGTCGTTGCGGTGTGCGACCCGGTCTACCCGGTCTATGTGGACACCAACGCTATGGCCGGACGGGCCGGCGAATATCAGGAGGAGCTGGGCCGCTGGTCCCGGCTGGTCTATATGCCCTGTGTGGCGGAGAACGGCTTCACCCCTGAACCCCCCCAGGAGAAGGTGGACCTGATCTACCTCTGCTTCCCCAACAACCCCACGGGCGCGGTGGCGACCCGGGAGCAGCTCAAGAGATGGGTGGATTACGCCAATGACTGCGGAGCGGTGATCCTCTTTGACGCAGCCTATGAGGCCTTCATCACCGAGCCCGAGATCCCCCACTCCATTTTCGAGATTGAAGGAGCCCGTACCTGCGCCATTGAATTCCGTTCCTTTTCCAAGACGGCGGGCTTTACCGGTACCCGCTGCGCGGCGACGGCCATTCCCGGGGAGCTGGTCCGGGGCGGGGCCAGCCTGCGGGAGTTGTGGAACCGTCGGCAGTGCACCAAGTTCAACGGCACCCCCTATATCGTTCAGCGCGGGGCGGAGGCCGTCTATACGGCGGAGGGGCGCCGCCAGGTGGAGGAGAATATCGCCTATTACCTGAGCAATGCGAGGACCATCCGGGAGGGCCTCGCCGCCGCCGGGCTGAAAGTATCGGGCGGCGTGAACTCCCCCTATGTCTGGGTCGGGACGCCGGATGGAATGCCGTCCTGGGACTTTTTCGATCTGCTGCTCCAGAGAGCCAATGTGGTCACCACCCCCGGCGCGGGCTTCGGCCCCAGCGGAGAGGGCTATATCCGCCTCACCGGCTTTGGCGGAGCGGAGGATACGGCACAGGCTGTGGAGCGGATCAAGCGCATATTGTAACGTTTGGACGCGCAATGGGGTGCGACCGCCGGGCCGGAAGGGCTCCGGTGTGCCGCGCCCTTTTTTCCATGGAATTCTTACCCGGAAAGGGGCTTGTACAAATGGAAATGATCAGAAACGAGGGATATCGACAGCAGGGCCTGTATGATCCCGCCTTTGAGCATGACGCCTGTGGAATCGGCGCCGTGGTGGATATCAAGGGCCGGCAGAGCCACCGGACGGTGGACGACGCCCTGAAAATCGTGGAAAAGCTGGAGCACCGGGCCGGAAAGGACGCCGAGGGCAAGACCGGCGACGGTGTGGGCATCCTCCTCCAGATCTCCCACCAGTTTTTTCAAAAGGCCGCCGGTGAGCTGGGCCTATCCCTTGGAGAGGCGCGGGACTACGGCGTAGGGATGTTCTTCTTCCCGCAGGACGGGCTCAAGCGGAGCCAGGCCAAGAAGATGTTCGAGGTCATTGTGGAAAAAGAGGGAATGGAGTTCCTCGGCTGGCGGAGCGTCCCGGTGGAGCCCTCCATCCTGGGCAGCAAGGCTCTGGCAAAGATGCCCTGCATCGAACAGGGCTTTGTGAGGCGGCCCGACGGGACTGCGCGGGGGATCGACTTCGACCGGAAGCTCTATGTCGCCCGCAGGGTCTTTGAGCAGTCCGCCGACGCCACCTATGTCTGCTCCCTCTCCAGCCGCACCATTGTCTATAAGGGCATGTTCCTGGTCCACCAGCTCCGGCGGTTTTACAAGGACCTCCAGGACAGGGACTATCAGTCGGCCATCGCCCTGGTCCACTCCCGCTTCTCCACCAATACCAACCCCTCCTGGGAGCGGGCCCACCCCAACCGCCTGCTTCTCCACAACGGAGAGATCAACACCATACGCGGCAACGCGGATCGGATGCTGGCCCGGGAAGAGACCATGTCTGCGCCCCTGCTGGACACGGAGCTGGACAAGGTCTACCCTGTCATCAACGGAGAGGGCTCCGACTCCGCCATGCTGGACAACTCGTTGGAGTTTATGATGATGGCCGGTATGGACCTGCCGCTGGCGGTCATGGTCACCATCCCCGAGCCCTGGCAGGGGGACAAGACCATCTCAAGGACCAAGCGGGACCTCTATCAGTACTACGCCATTCTGATGGAGCCGTGGGACGGCCCCGCATCCATCCTCTTCTCTGACGGCGATGTGGTGGGCGCGGTCCTGGACCGCAACGGCCTGCGCCCCTCCCGATACTATGTGACCTCTGACGACCGCTTGATTCTCTCCTCGGAGGTGGGGGTGCTGGATATCCCGGCAGACCGTATCGTGGAAAAGTCCCGTCTGCAGCCCGGGCGGATGCTGCTGGTGGACACCAGGGCCGGGCGGATCATCGGGGATGAGGCGCTCAAGGAGACCTATGCCGCGCGCCAGCCCTACGGGGAGTGGCTGGATAAGAATTTGGTCCACCTCTCTGATCTGAGCATTCCCAACCACCGTGTGGAGAATCGCTCACGGGAGGCCCTGGCCCGGCTTCAGAAGGCCTTCGGCTATACCTATGAGGACGTGCGCAACGCCATCCTCCCCATGGCAAGGACCGGGGCCGAGCCCACCGCCGCCATGGGGGTCGATATTCCCCTGGCCGTACTGGACGACCGGGGGCAGCCGCTGTTCAACTACTTCAAACAGCTCTTTGCACAGGTCACCAATCCGCCCATCGACGCCATCCGCGAGGAGGTAGTCACAGACACCACCGTCTATATCGGCGACGACGGCAACCTCCTCCAGGAAAAGGCGGAGAACTGCAAGGTGCTCCAGGTCCACAACCCTATCCTCACCTCTACGGACCTGATGAAGATCCGGCATATGAAGAAGCCGGGTTTCCACGTGGAGACCGTCTCCATCCTCTACTATAAGAACACCCCTCTGGAGCGCGCGCTGGATCATCTCTTCGTGGCGGTGGACCGTGCTTACCGGGCGGGGGCCAACATCATCATCCTCTCTGACCGGGGAGTAGACGAGAACCACGTGGCCATTCCGTCTCTGCTGGCCGTGTCCGCCATTGAGCAGTATCTGGTACGGACCAAAAAACGCACGGCGGTATCCATCATTCTGGAGTCCGCCGAGCCCCGGGACGTCCACCATTTTGCCACCCTCCTGGGCTACGGGGCCCGGGCCATCAACCCATACCTGGCACAGGAGACCATCGTCTCTCTCATTGAGGACGGGCTGCTGGACAAGGATTTCCATGCGGCCGTGGATGACTACAACGCCGCCATTCTCCATGGGATCGTGAAGATCGCCTCCAAGATGGGCATCTCCACCATCCAGAGCTACCAGAGCAGCCAGATCTTCGAGGCCGTCGGCATCTCCAGGGACGTCATCGACAAGTATTTCACCGGCACGGTGAGCCGTGTGGGCGGCATCGGCCTCGAGGACATTCAGGCTGACGTGGAGGCCCTGCACAACGCAGCCTTCGACCCGCTGGGCCTTGACATCAACATGCAGCTGGAAGACGGCGGCGCCCACAAGTTCCGCAGCGGCAAGGAAGAGCACCTCTTCAACCCCCAGACCATCCACCTGTTCCAGAAAGCCTGCTTCACCGGTGACTACGACACCTTCAAGCAGTTCACCCACACCGTGGACAACATGGGCCAGAACGGCGTCCATCTGCGCAGTCTGCTGGACTTCAACTATGCCCCCGACGGCGGCATCCCGCTGGACGAGGTGGAGCCGGTAAGCTCCATTGTCAAGCGGTTCAAGGCCGCTGCCATGAGCTACGGCGCGCTGAGCAGCGAGGCCCACGAGACCATCGCCATCGCGCTGAACCGCCTCGGCGGCCGGAGCAACACCGGCGAGGGCGGTGAGCCCGAAGAGCGCTACCACAGCGAGAGCAATTCCAAGATAAAGCAGGTGGCTTCCGCCCGCTTTGGCGTCACCAGCAAGTATCTTGTCTCGGCAGAGGAGATCCAAATCAAACTGGCACAGGGCGCAAAGCCCGGCGAGGGCGGCAATCTGCCCGGCGCAAAAGTGTACCCGTGGATCGCCAAGACCCGTCACAGCACTACCGGTGTCGGCCTCATCTCTCCCCCGCCGCACCACGACATCTACTCCATCGAAGACCTTGCAGAGCTTATCTACGACCTCAAGAATGCCAACCGCCACGCCAACATCAACGTCAAGCTGGTCAGTGAGGCCGGCGTCGGCACCATCGCTGCCGGTGTCGCCAAGGGCGGCGCACAGGTCATCCTTGTTTCCGGCTACGACGGCGGCACGGGCGCAGCGCCCCGCAACTCCATCAAAGATGCCGGTCTGCCCTGGGAGCTTGGCATCGCCGAGACCCACCAGACCCTTATCCTCAACGGCCTGCGCACCCGTGTGCGCATCGAGAGCGATTCCAAGCTGCTCTCCGGCCGTGATGTGGCCATCAGCTGTATGCTGGGCGCTGAGGAGTTCGGCTTCGGCACCTCTCTGCTGATGACCATGGGCTGCGTCATGATGCGTGTCTGCAACCTCGACACCTGCCCCATGGGCATCTGCACCCAGAACCCCGAGCTGCGCAAGCACTTCCGCGGCAAGCCCGA
>ENA-OWPD01002176-OWPD01002176.1-human-gut-metagenome-genome-assembly--contig:-NODE-2176-length-11898-cov-3.377354_pt1 | contig 11898 bp, 22 predicted proteins | sample MGYA00248262_ERZ651842 | MGnify/ENA primary metagenome ERZ651842 (study PRJEB26924, sample SAMEA4378253) | human gut metagenome | biome: human gut; feature: human-associated habitat; material: faeces... | reverse complement strand
GGACAGACGGACAAAACCAAACGCTATAAAAATTGAAAACGCCCTGCCGATCATTATCGACAAGGCGCAGTTTATGGAGGTGCAGGCGGTCATGAATACAAGGAAGCAAACCGGAAAAAAGGTTGGATATTTGTGCAGTGGTCTGGTATACTGCAAGTGTGGAGCCAAAATGCACGGCATGAAATCCAAAAGAAAAGGCCACGAATACCAGTATTATTATTGTTCCGCTCGGTGCGGCGCCCCGGTTGTCCACATGGAGGAAGTAGACACAGCTGCTGTTAATTATCTGCGTGATCTGCTATCCCCAGATAACCAAAAGAGAATTGCCGACGCTATGCGGAACTACAAGGCCGGAGAGGAGGACAGAATCAAGGATTTCAAAGCGATTCTTAATCGAAAGATTAGAGAAAAGCAAAATGAATATGACACTATCCTCAGTAATATATCAAAGATTAATTGGGCACCTAACGATTTAGAAGAATTTCAACGAAGAATGCACGACATTAAGGCTCAAATTGAGGTTCTGAAAGCCACTGAACCGCCGAAAGATTATACCGTGGAGCAAATCAAGGCTTGGCTTGAATCCCTCAAAAAACAGCCCGACAGAGACGCTGTGCGCCTTTTAATTGAGCGTATCGACGTTATATCTGATGGGGAAAAAGAAAAGGCCGCCTTTAACATACAAAGTACATTAAAAGCGGTCTTAGGGGAAATTGGTTGCGGAGGTTCACAACACATTTTCCCTGAAATACTATTTCATTACCTATTCCGATTGTGAAAGGTAGAGTATTGAAGGAGAATAGCAAAATGAAAAGCAAAGAAAGAAAACTAATGCTAATGGAATGTATCAATGAAAATCTGAACAGTGTTATTATAAACCAGGAAAGAATTTATTGTCAACTGGTCGAGATGATGAAGAAAATGGACAAGCTGGAGAAAGATCAGAACGTTATTATAAAAACTGAACCTGTAAAAAAATAAGTGTTGCCCTCCCTGTCTGGAATCACGGGGAGGGCTTTTATTATTAAGCGGTATATACGCCTAGTCTTTCTAGATATTCAATCGTGGTTTCCTCAACACTGCCGCGATTGCTCCACGACTGGAAGCCGGTGCCTTGGCAAGCCCCGCCGCTGATAATCTCGTCAGCGTATTCCATAAGCAGCCGTCTTGCTTTCCCGCCTCTGAGCTTTCTCAGTCCTTTGTTCTTCAAGTCCCTGGCATATTGATAGCTTACGCCCAGTTCCCGGCCGACTTCTTTCAAAGATTTATTCTCATAGTATTGGCCCCGGATAGCCCGCTCCATTGGCTTTTCAAGGAACGATAAGCACACCTCCAAGGTATCATGAAGCTGGCTGTTGTATGCCCTATCCTCAACGCCTTGGAAAGCTTCTAGAGCTGTTTGATCTTCCACGCTGTCCCCCAGGGTCATATCATCACTTTCCTGGCTGATCGGCTCGTCTAGGCTGGAACACTCATTCAAGGGGATATGCTTTACCTGTCCGTTCCTGGTGCCTAGAACGGCGTTTATATGGTTATGGAGCGGGTAGTTGAGCCAGGTAGTAAACTTCCACCCCTTAGCGGGATTAAAGGCTTCCACGGCCTCCAGGACGGCAAAGAAGCCCTCCTGCTCTAAGTCGTCCATTGTTATGCCGCACCGGGTAAACCGTTCAGGATTCCGGTTATAGCAGCGTGCCAACTTCAGAAAAACAATTCCCCTTGTTTGATTCCACAACTGTGAAACAGCACCCTTGTCTCCCGCCTGGGCCTGTACAGCTAATTCCTCATTAGTCATTTACCCATCACGCCCCATATAAAGAGATGGCCCCCGCACTAAGCAGGGGCGTTTATTTTAAAGCTGCCCGATTACATCGAGCTTTGCTTTGAACGAATCTTCAAAATGCTCTGCTGCATACTGTACAGCTGTTAGATGTCCGATATCCTCTTTAGCGCTTCCAATGATTCCAATTAGCTCTCCGCTCAGCGCGTCCGTTGCTGCCAGTTTCTTAGCCTTGGAAGAATACAATAAAACTGAATTATTTTTCAGCTGAGATAAAAGATTGTGTTTTTCCACATACCCCCGCAGTACCTGAAGCATAGTGGGGTTATCTTTAAATCGGGTTTCTGCCATACTTTCAATATCGGAGGCGGAATAGGTGATAAGCCCATCTTGCAGCATGGCGATCACCTCTCGGTTATAAAGCTGTTCTTTTGGTGTCCAGTTTGTGGTTATCCGCTCTTTCAACTTTTCGGCGGCGGCAGAAATCCGGGAAACACTGTCGCTTTTCATGGAATTTAATGTGGCCCGCTGATCTTTTAAAGCCTCGTTTTGCGCTATCTCGTTGAAAGTCGCCCTAATTTCTTTCGTGTTTTCCAAAAAACTTTGCAAGGCGTTTGTGTACGCTGTTAAAGCGTTTTGCATGGTGTTTAATTCGTTGCTGTAAGTTCCTGTCATGGTTTTTATCTCCTTTTGTTTTATAATTTACGCCGATTTGGTGTTATCAAATATCGTCCAAAATCACAATGCTATGTTCGTGAAGATCACACCATTCGGCGAATTGATCCGGGGAATAGCTGCGCCCATCTATGTAAAAAAAACCGTCGATCAGATCAACCAAATATACTTCGTTATCATTTTTCAGCCTTTGTTCCAGGGCGTTTAACCTGGCTGTAATATTGGTATTCATTAGTTGGATTCCTCCATTAGTTTTTCCAAAGCGTCTAATCGTTTTCCGATATCGTTGATCTCCGTTAACCTGATACCATATTCCAACAGGGAGCGGGCGGCGCTTACTCTTGCGTGGATATTGGCGTCCTTGTCCTCTACAATCGCCTTTAGCGTGGTGATAGCGGGGGAAAGGCTCTTTTGTATCTGCTGTGTGGAATTGCTGATAATGCCCTTTGTAGCCTCTGTATACAGCTTCAAAAATTCAGGATCATCAAAGTATCGTCTGATCGTCCGGGAATTGATACCCAGCTTTTCAGCGGCTTCCTCTCGGGTACTGGTTGCCAATAAGGCCGCGATTACTTTTTCATGTCGTTGTCGGCGTATATCAGCTTTCATTATAAGCGTTACCCCCTTTCTAGTGGACTTTTCAGGCTAATTTCAGCTATCTTTATTAATTTAATTATAACTGATATCCTCACAAAAATCAACTATTTGTATAATATATAAAATTTAATTATACTATATGTTGATTTTTACTGCGAGATCGGTTATAATACTTATGATGGATTGTTTCTGTAATGTTTTCTTGTCCTCCTTTCTATGGGGTGGCTCTCTTGCCATAGAGGGCCGCTTTTCCATATAAAAAAGACCGGGATTTCTCCCGGCCTAAGTTATGTATGATTTCTTCCGTTGGTTTTTCCAGACAAAAAATTCCATAATCTCTACTATGGCTGCACGCTCAAAAGGTGAAAGAAATTTTATTTTTTGAATGGCTTCGGCCTCATTTTCTTCCCGGTTTCTGGGCTTGCTCCGTGGAGATTTTAAGTATATATCAAGCTGTTCCATTACGAACGGATTCGGCTGTTTTCCCACACAGTCGCAGTATTCCAGATATTCGGAAATCTGATAAGGGGCCTTTGTGTTTTCAGTCATGGCAGCATTCCTCACTTGCATAATTTAATAAAGAAACGGCAACACGAAAACCATAGATAAAGCCCTGATACTCATATTCCATAGCCGTATTGGATACTGCATCTTCAATATATTTAATATATGTCTGGATTCCAGTCTTTGCAGCCAATAAATTTTCTAACTTTTTTCTTGCTTTTAATGCCTGGGGGCGGTCTAAATATTCCGATGATTGCTGAAACCGAATAAATAAATCTTCCAAATTGAAGTTTACCGGTTCCACTTGACGAATAAGGTTTTTTATAGTATCCTTTACTTGGTTATTGAGATTTGCACTTGTAACGCTGGCGGGCGTTGCAGGTGCTTTTTCTTTTATCTGGCGCATGGTTTATGCCTCCTTGTTTTTACTGATTCCCGGCCTTTCAGATAGCCGAATTTGAAAGCGTTGTAGATTGCCTGGTAGAAGTCGCCGCTTCCGTTTTTCAATTCCAGAAGCTGGTTTCCAGTCAGTTCATATTCCGGCTTGATCTTAACCGCTTTGATCTGTTCGCTGATTGGCTTGTACATATAACCCCCTCTTTCCAGATTTTACTAAAATATATCATAGTTCGGCGCTTCGCGCCTCTCCGGCGCTTTTTTCAAGGTATTGTGAAATAGTTTCACCGTTTTTTTTAATCCGGCACTTCCGAATAGGCGGTAGGCATGGCAGTGTTATCCAATTCAGACGCAATAATATCCAGCGAATCGGCAATAGATGCCATACTGCATTTATTCAGGTCACTGTCCCACCAGCCGCAGTTTTCCTCGACACACTCCGGCATTGGCATCATAGGGCATATTTTATTCATGCTTGGTTCTCCTTTCGTTTAAAGCAATATTTTCCAGCGCCGGCCCTCTTCTTGAGGTTTTTTGATTTCATCTTCCCAGCGTTCCCCTCTTATCCATGAGGCCGGGAGCGGAATATACTGACCTCCGTCTTTTTTCCAAGCCTCGCTTTTCTTTTGCTGATCCAGTGCCGCAAGCATTTTTTCTATTAAAGCGGAATCAGGCTTTAATTTTTGAAATGCTTTTAAAGCGTCTTTCTTAGCTTCCTTTCGGGGATACATTTCCCAGAAATCCTCAAAGCCTTCCGGATAACTTTCTTTTAAAGGCTCGGTTCCCCCTTGGGGGGGTAGGGGGGATGTATTTAATACTAAATCTTCTTCTAATACTAAATCTTTATCTCCTTGATTTGCTAAACTTTGCTTTGCATTTCTAGCATTTGCTTGTTTTGTTAAACCGCCCTTTCGTCCTGCGTTTTGTTTTTTTAAAATAGTGATTTCCCTTTTCTGTTTATCCTGTTCTATTTTATTCTTCATAGGGGAAAAAGCAATTTCTTGTGCCATATTAGTGAATTTCGGTTCTTCTCTATCCATAGCAAATTTAACCATAGCTTCCAAAACTTCTATAGCTTCGTTGGGCGGTAAAATTCTTAGAACTTTGATCCATTCATAATAAAAAAGAAAGCTGAAATCATTATTCATTTAATCGCTCTCCTCAGGCTGTTCTGTGGTATAGATTGATCCGATGTTTTTTAAAATTTCTACTGTTCTTTTTACATTTTCGGGGTTTTCTTTTAACTCCTGCGATACATAATTTATAAATTCGTCATCTGTACCGTAAAACATATATCCTTGTTTTGGGATCAATGTACACATACCCAAAAATATTCGAGTAAGTATAATACCGTTTTCTTGTTTAAGAAGTTCTTCAATTTCATATGTTTTAAAAATACTGCTCATAAGTTTTTCTCTCCTTCAAATGCGAATTAATTCAAAGTTTGTATAACCAAATCAATACTTTCATCATTAGATCGATTGTGCCGCCTTACTATCCGCAATAAAACATCGAGTTCCTCTTGGTTTACTTCATCAAGACGAATATAGTCGGCTTTACGGTCGACAATATCTCGAAAGTTACCATTACATAAAAATACCGTGTATCTGTTATCCATTTTCTTGTCCTCCGTTTCATGTTCTTCTTCAATGGTTAAAAGGTCGGTTACTGGAATACTAAGCGCTGAGGCGATCTTTTGGAGTTGATCCATTCTTGGCTGACGTTTGTTAGCTTCGTAAAGCCTGATACTATTGACCGCTACATTTGCTTTTTCAGCCACTTCTATCTGAGAAAGCTTTTTTTCTTTTCGTATTTGTCGCAATTTAAGCCCTAAGCTCATATAATCACTTCCTGTCTTTTCGCCGTTCTTCTATGTATCCCCCGGCGAGTAGTGCGTTTAGTGCTAATGAGATAATAAAGATCGCTATAGTCAGTTCATTCATTGGAATCCTCCTTTTTCCAAGGTGTCAGCCCGAACCGCTGAATTAAGAACCGGGCGACAAAATCCGCTGATACGTCGGCATACTCGGCGGCTGTACGGGTAACTTGTCCGGTTTCATGGTCTACCTCATAAGTGGCTGAAATTGGAATATGCAGCATTTCCTCATTCATAACGCCTTTTCCTCCTTTGATACGGAAAGAGGTTCTATAATCTCCTTAAACTCAGCTTTCAGCCGATCCGCTTCATCAACGAATTGTCTTAGGGTAGTGATTTCATCGCCCGCAACCTTTTCACAGAGCAACCGCCTTATGGCTTCTTTTACCGCTCCCTGCATGGTAGAAAAATAATGCGGCTCTTTAAATCTGGTATGCCCGGCTTTGTCTTTTCTGGTTTGTCCCATAATGAATTGTTTTCTGTCGGACTTGATACAATAGCCACCCAATAATTCAATCATTTTTTGTTCCTCCTTTTGTACGCAATTAGAACCCCGTTTTCCGGGGATAAGGTAAAAGTATATTACCTTTCAAATTCCGCGTCTTGAAACCCGCATTAATACTGGTTTTTTTTCGTCCTATATGCGTACAGAACACTGTCGTTTATATCTATCAAGCAATGTTCAATATATTTAGCCCCTCGTTTTAAAACTCCATTAAGCACGACTTTATATGGCATTTCTAAAATCCTGGACCATTCCGCTATTGTGTGGGTTTTTCCGTTTACGGTAACTCTATGGTTGTTTTTTGTGTTATTTGCTAATTCCATTCTATCTACCCAACGGCAATTGTCAGGCTGATAGTTACCATTTAAATTAATTCGACTGAAACAAAGATTTTTGTCATATCCGTGATGAATATTCCAATCATAAAACTTTTCAAAATCGTGCCATTCTTCGCATACAGTGATACCGATTTCACCATAGTTATAAAAGTTTTTATTATTTGGACATTCACACTTATCTATTATTTGTTTCCAAATTCTTTTAAGCCGAATGACTGCTTCATCACGCTTTTTCATTTTTTATATTGCTCCTTAGTTCTCTTAACCTTGCTGATTCTTGCTTTCTGCGCTCTAAAACTCTGCATTTATCGCAATACTTCGCACGATTAGAACCCGGCACAAAAGACTTTCCACAGGAAGCGCATTTCTTCATATCCTTATCGGAAGTAAGCTCCGCTTCTAACTGCTTGTCCAATGGAAGCACACAATCACGAAAGTAATTGCAGCACATATGCAGGGAAGTTTCCAGCACACAGGGAAAACCGTCTAATAAAAGGCACTCGTCTGGATTGGTGGAGTAATTACAGCAATGTCCGCGGACTAACTGCATCACTCTGGTTTTTTGGCTGTTTGTCCATAGCTTTTCCGGTTCTTTTCCCTCTGGTATGTAGTGCTCTATCTCGTCGTTCTCTCTGGCCTGTGCCATGATCTTTTCATAGTCCGGGTGTTCGTAGCCGATTTTAGGGCACCGCAAAACCTCCATCCAGGCTGGTTGCTTGCAGCTGTTCGGGCAACCCCGGCATAGCTCCGCACACTCCGGCTGTACAATTCTGGCTTTCATGCTTTTAGTCCTCCGTGGTTTCGAGCAAGGATTCCACTGGAACATTGAAAGCGTTTGCCAACTTTTTAACTGTTATTGGTTGACAAGTACCACGCAGTTTGATGGTGGAAATATTCTGTCTGGAAATACCAGATAGTTCAGCTAATTTTGTGATGCTTAATCCTTGCTCTGCTTGAAGCAATTCGAATTTTTGTTTACTGATTTTCATAATATACAGTCCTTTCTATATATTCGATTTTGAATATCTTGACACTATTATAATACTCATTTTTGAATATGTCAATAGAAAAACAAAAAATAATTTGCGATTTTGAATAGTTTGTGTTATTGTTTAAAAGGGGTGATATATGTATGGGTAATAAAGATTTAGGAATCTATTTGAACATAGGTAAAAAAATAAAAGATATTAGAAAACAACGTGGTTTTACTCAGAAAGACTTTGCCCAATTATTGAGAATTCCTGTAACAACCTATGCGAATTATGAAAATGGTAATAGAACGCCTAAAACGGATATGATTGAAAAAATCGCCTCAGCGCTTGAAATAGATGTCACGGAGCTATTAGAGACAAAGCCGCAAAAGGTTCATACTATATTTGATAAAATGGATTGGTTCCGTGATTTAGGGTATCAGATAGGTTTTGACGCAGACAGCAAGCTGTACTATATTTCAAGAAATGATGAAAAATATTATTCTATTACCCGGGAGGAAGTCGAATCTATCCGACAGCTTACCAGGAACACCATAGAAACGCTTTGTTTTGACGAGAAACATCAAGTATCACCGGAAAAGGTGAATGGGAGACTGCGGGACAAAAACGCCTAAATCGGCCTTGTGGGGAAAGATATGGCTATGTGCGGGTATTTGGCGGCGGAAAATTCCGCTGTGAGATTTTAGCGGCGGGGAGGCCTGCGATTGTTAGCTTGAACTTCCATTGACACCCACCGACAGTTATCAGGTTCATAATTTCCATTAACATCAATCCGGTCTATTGTGCATTGTCCACGTGGGGCGTTTTCGTCGTACCCGTTTTCCATTGCCCAATCATAGAAAGCCTTGAAATCGTCTTTCCATTCGTCGCAGACGGTAATACCACGCCCGCCATAGTCTTTGAATTGTGGAGTATGAGGGTCGTAGCAACGTTTTTTCATATTCGCCCATACTGCATATAAACGATGGTTGGAAAGGCCATATTTAGTAAGCATTTTTTTCATTTGGTTGCTGTGGATTTCTCTGCTTAAACAACCACAACTTTTGGTATTTCCACTCCTTAGACGATCCCCTCGAACAACAGGTCGGCGCCCGCACTCACAGATACAATTCCAAAGAGCATACCCTCTTTTATCAATTCCGTGAAATTCCGTAACAGTAAGCCGTCCGAATTTCTGGCCGGAGATATCTTTTATTTTTCCCATTGCGTTTCGCTCCATTCTGTGATAAACTAGAGCCAAGAGAAGCAGGCTTTTGGTGTGTGCTTTTTCTTATGTCTTAGCCGTTATCTGTTGCAGGCAGAAGCGGCTTTTTTCTTTGCCTCGAAATATTCTTGCTTTTGCTTAGGTGATAACTTAGACCACTCTTTGCAAGTCATTCGCAACCACCTCCTTTCTTGGTTGCCTGCCTCTCTTGACTACGATACAAGTATACTACATGTTCATGTATTTGACAATTGGTGATATACACAAATATACATGGACATGTTTGTGATATTTATACATGGACATGTTGACTTTTGGTTGATATAATATTATTGGGAAAATATATAAGGAGGCATATAATGAACGAAAAAAAGAAAAGAAACCAATATAAATTTGACAAAGAAAAATATGACCATATTCACTTACAAACTCCAAAGGGCAAAAAAGAAATAATCAAGTCCCACGCAGAAAAGCAAGGAAAAAGCCTAAACGCTTTTGTCAATGAGGCTATAGACAATCAGATGGAACGAGACGATATGGAGAGTAACCAATGAAAATATACACGATTATAGCCGGAGTAAACGGAGCGGGAAAGTCAAGCCTTACCGGGGCGTTAAAGGCCGAAAGAAACGATCTGGGGCAGATTATTGACGTAGATAAAATAACCGCTTCACTGGGCGGCAGAGCGATAGAGGGCGGCAAGACGGCGATCCATAAGATCAACGAGTGTTTAGATCGGGGGATCAGCTTCACGCAGGAAACCACGTTGTCCGGCGTGCGTACAGAAAAGACAATCCAAAAGGCGAAAGAAGCTGGATATTATATCAGGCTGTATTATATCGGCATTTCCAGCGCAGAGGAAAGCATAAAACGCATTGAAAACCGGGTAGCAAAAGGCGGGCACGATATACCATCAGAAGATGTCCACAGGCGCTTTGCGGGGCGGTTTGAAAGTCTTGTAAGGGTTTTACCTTATTGTGACGAGGTCGCCTTATTTGACAACGAAAACGGCTTTGTGCAGGTTGCGGAATATACTAATGGAGAACTGATCTTCAAGGGGAATTATAGGCCGGGCTGGCTTTTGGAGTTGGCTAAAGTCTTGGAGAAATGAAGCGGGACGAGCAGGAATAAAAAAAAGCCCAGCAATAAGCTGAGCGACATTGACAACATGAGAATATGCGGCTATAATAAAAACGAAAAGGCAGACTACACACGGTTTGCCCCTCATAGTTTTAAGCTAAGAAATAGCCGCCGACTTTGGAAGGGTACGGGCGGTTATTTCTTTTTTATGTTTATGGCAACTGTTACGCATAGCGTAGCTACCCCGATCATTACAGCGCAGAATTGGAACAACTCTGAATATGTAACATACATCGGCAACACCCCCTCGCTTAAGAGGGGAAAGAAATGTCACCCCTCTGTAATCAGAGGGACAAACCGCCCAAGTGTAAGCCTGTCTTTTCGCTGGCATTGTATCATATAATTTTATAAAAATCAACAGGAGACCATGCTACAAGCGAAACGATGGAGCGGGACGAGCAGAAATAAAGAAAAAGCCGCCCGGTATTAGCGGACGGCTTAAACTAGTATTAACTTAAATCGTGTTGTTCCATAGCGGATACGGTTGTGAATTTGAATCTTGATCCATCTGAATAATCACTAGTAAAAGTTATTAGTGCATAACCTGTATTCTCACCTTGATATTTATAGATATATTCAATGATACCAATAGTATCTTTTTCGTCTTTTTCACTTATCCTTTCACCATCACCGCCAACAATCTCATTTACATCTGTTATAGTCATGCCAGGGCGGATTTGATCATATTCCTCTTTGCTAATGCCTTCTGCTCCAATACCGTCGCCATTGCACGCAGTTAAACATGAAATTGCCAGTAAACCAATTAGAATGCCACATAGTGTTTTTTTCATTTTTCATTCCTCCTTTTTTGTATATTGTACATCGTGTGAAATAAATTCACAATACAGAAATAAAAAAAAGCCCAGCAATAAGCTGGGCAACGTTGACAACATGAGAATATGCCGCTATAATAAAAGTACAAAGGGTACTGTCAGCAGACGGTTAGCCCAAAGAGTGATTAAAGAATAACCGCTAGTTTGGACGCTGGGCGGTTATTTCTTTTTACTCTGAAACAGAGCAATAATGCCGATAATTACCATGCAGAAAGCAAAAAGCCCCTCATATGTAACCATAGGCACCACCCCCTTTCAGTCGGGGAGTGGCTAACCGCCTGCCGTTTGCGACAGTACCCACATCAATATAGCACATGGACCATAAAAAGACAAGCTAACAGGAGGCCGCACATGAAAAATGCTGTGATATACGCAAGATTCAGCTCGGACAAGCAGACAGAAAACAGCATAGAAGCACAGGTACGGGCTTGCGAAGATTATGCGGAGATCCACGGATACACAATCAATAAAATTTATTCTGATGAAGCGGTGTCCGCAAAGAATGACCGCCGTCCTGAGTTTCAAAAGATGATTAAGGACGCGGAAAAGGGCTTGTTTCAAACGGTTTTAGTCCACAAGTACAACCGCTTCGCCCGTAGAATGATTGACCATGTTACTTATGAGGATAAGCTGAATCAGGCGGGAGTGGAACTGATAGCGGTAGCGGAGGACTTCGGAAACGGCAAAGAAGCTGTTATCATGAAGGCTTTAATGAGAAGCCTATCAGAGTATTATATTTTAGATCTGTCCACCGAAGTCAAAAAGGGTCATAAAGAAACGGCATTGAAAGGCTTACATAATGGCGGCTATGCGCCTTTTGGCTATGACGTGGTAGGTCAGAAGTATGTTGTCAATGAGATGGAGGCTTCTTATGTCCGAAAGATGTTTGAAGCGGCTAGGAGACAAGAGGGATTCACGGAACTAATCCGGGAAATGGCGGACAGAGGAATCACCGGGAAGCGGGGCAAGCCGATCAAGTACCCGCAGATTTATGAAATTTTGCGGAATGAAAAATACACTGGGGTATATACTTACAGCCCCCAGGAGGAAAAGAACAGAGG
>ENA-OWPD01002174-OWPD01002174.1-human-gut-metagenome-genome-assembly--contig:-NODE-2174-length-11921-cov-2.874094_pt1 | contig 11921 bp, 10 predicted proteins | sample MGYA00248262_ERZ651842 | MGnify/ENA primary metagenome ERZ651842 (study PRJEB26924, sample SAMEA4378253) | human gut metagenome | biome: human gut; feature: human-associated habitat; material: faeces... | reverse complement strand
TTGCTTGATGAGACTCCGGAAGGAAAATCTACGGTAGATCTTGGAAGACAGATGGGATGTGACACAGAAGCATTTCATACAGAGGGCATGAATTTTGTGGAATTTACAGCACAGACAAAGATGAGCGGTGTGGATTGCAAAGACGGAACGATTGTAAGAAAAGGCGCTTCGGATGCGATCAAGACATTTGTAAAGGAAAAAGGTGGAAACATTCCGAAAGATCTGGAAGAGATTGTAGCGGAGGTATCTAATCTCGGAGGAACACCGCTGGATGTATGTGTCAATGAGAAAATTTATGGCGTGATTTATCTGAAAGATACAGTAAAACCAGGCTTGGTAGAACGTTTTGAGAGACTTCGCGAGATTGGAATCAAAACAATTATGTGTACCGGAGATAATCCACTCACAGCTGCGACAATCGCAAAGGAAGCAGGAGTAGATGGGTTTATCGCAGAATGTCGTCCGGAAGACAAAATCGAGGCGATTAAGAAGGAACAGGCAGAAGGAAAATTGGTTGCGATGACAGGTGATGGAACAAATGACGCGCCGGCGCTTGCACAGGCGGATGTCGGACTTGCGATGAATTCCGGCACACAGGCTGCAAAAGAAGCGGCCAATATGGTGGATCTGGATTCTGATCCGACAAAAATTTTGGAAGTGGTAGAGATTGGAAAACAGCTATTGATTACAAGAGGTTCTCTTACGACATTCAGTATTGCGAATGATATTGCAAAATACTTTGCAATCATCCCGGCAATGTTTACACTGGTACTTCCACAGATGCAGATTTTAAATATCATGCATTTGGCAACCCCGGCGAGTGCGATTCTTTCAGCTTTGATTTTTAATGCAATCATTATCCCGGGATTAATTCCGATTGCCATGAAAGGTGTAAAATATAAACCGATGAAAGCAGAAAAAATGTTATTGAGAAATATGGGCATTTTTGGTTTGGGCGGTATTGTTGTTCCGTTTGTAGGAATTAAACTGATTGATTTACTTGTTGCTCCATTGTTGGCTCTCATAGGAATGTAGGAGGAATAGAAAGATGAAAAAATTTGGTAAAATGGCAGGAAAAGCCTTGATATTTTGTGCTGTAATGATGTTGCTTTGTTCCTTTGCTTATCCGCTGGCTCTTACAGGAGCCAGCCAGCTGGCAATGAAAGAAAAGGCAAATGGAAACTTGATTGATAAAGAGGGAAATCCTACGACGGACAGTAAAGAAGCGGTGGGTTCTGCTTTGGTAGGACAGGAATTTACAGAAGATTATTATTTCCAGGGAAGACCATCTGCAGTAGGATACAATAATTATACAGAGGAAGAATTGAAAAATGGTGAATACAGTGGCGTTTCTTCTGGCAGCTATAATTATGGGAACTCCAATCCGGAGCTGGAAAAGAGAATCCAAAAAGATTTGGATGAGTTTTTAGAGAAACACCCGGGAGTGAAAGCAGAAGATGTGCCGTCTGATCTGCTTACTGCTTCTGGTTCAGGATTAGATCCTCACATTTCACCGAAAGCAGCTGAAATACAGATTCCGTATGTAGCAGAGAATTCAGGATTATCAGAAGAAGAAGTGACAGAGATTGTAGAAGAGAACACAGAACATAAGGTACTTGGAATTTTTGGCGAGGAACGAGTTAATGTGTTAAAATGTAATTTAGCAGTTGCTAATGCCATGGGAATATTAGAGTAGGATGTTTATGGAAACGAAAAAATATGAAAGACCGGATTCACAGCAGCTTCTTCGGAGAATTCAGCTGGAAGAAGAGGAAAAACTGAAAAAGACAAAAGGAAAGCTGAAGATATTTTTGGGATATGCGGCAGGATCCGGGAAAACGTATGCGATGCTGACGGCAGCACATGAAGCCAAGAAGCATAAGATCGATGTAGTGGCTGGATACATAGAACCACATGACAGGCCTGATACGCAGGCTCTTGTGGAAGGCTTGGAAACGATAGCACCGATGGAGGTTGTGTATAAAGGGGTAAAACTTCGGGAATTTAATTTGGATGCAGCATTGAAACGAAATCCAAGATTGATCTTAGTGGATGAACTAGCTCATACCAATGTTAAAGGATGCCGGAATGAAAAAAGATACCAGGACGTAAAAGAGCTTTTACGTGCTGGTATTGACGTATATACAACGATGAATGTTCAGCATTTAGAGAGTTTGAATGATATTGTAGGAAGTATTACACACATCAATGTGCGTGAAAGGGTGCCGGACAAAGTGTTTGATCATGCGGATCAAGTAGAGGTTATTGATATCGAACCGGAAGAATTGATCGAACGTATGAAAGAGGGGAAAATCTACGCACCGTCACAGGCAGAACGTGCCCTTGGGAATTTTTTCCGGAGGGAGAAGCTGGTTGCCTTGCGAGAGATTACACTGCGAAGAACTGCTGACCGAGTCAATCATATCGCGGAAGAAGAACGCTATGCGATGGGGGAGATGGACTATCATACAGGAGAACATGTCTTAGTCTGTATTTCACCTTCACCGTCTAATACAAAAGTAATTCGGACAGCTGCACGTCTTGCTTATGCATTCCATGCTCAATTTACCGGGATTTATGTAGAAACTTCTCAAATGCAGGATGCTGATGAAAAAACAAAATCTGCGGTAAAAGAACACATGGATTTAGCAAGGGCATTGGGAGCAGATGTTGTGACTGTTTATGGGAACGATATTGTGGATCAGGTTGTTGAATATGCTATTGTTGGGAATATATCAAAGATTGTTATGGGGCGTAGTAGAAAACAATGGATTTTCAGGAGAGGTCGTCTGGAAGTCCTGGAGCAGTTGACTTACCGTGCTCCCAATATTGATGTGTATATTATCCCGGATATGGAAAATACAGGGTATTTTAGAGAAGGGAAAAAGAATAGAAAAAAAGAAGAATCCAGTTGGAATGTTGCAAAGGAATTGGGAAAAATCACTGCAATCATGGCACTTAGCACCTTAGTAGCATATGTGTTTCAGTGGCTGCGGCTTTCAGAGTCTAATTTGATCATGGCTTATATAGTTGGTGTGTTGCTATCTTCTTATGTAGCTGACAAAAAAATATATGCATTATATTCAGCATTGCTCAGTGTGCTGTCCTTTAATTTCTTTTTTACGGAGCCGTATTTCAGCCTAAAAGCATATGATAGAGGTTCCCCGGTAACGTTTGTCATGCTGTTTGCAGTGGGCTTTTTTATGGCATCTATGACCAGACAGCTAAAATCACAGACCAGGGAGAGTGCAAAGAAGGCATATCGAACGGAAATTTTGTTGGAGAACAGCAGAAAACTCAGACGTTGTAAATCAAAAGAAGAAGTCTGGACGCAGGTAGCAACGCAGGTTGTAAAACTTTTAAATCTATCTGTGATCATCTATCCGGTAGATGAAAAAGGAAATTTAGAAGAACCATTACTATTTCCTAAAAAAAATATGGAGTTCTCGAACTTGAAAAAAATCATAAATGTGAAAGAAAAGGCAGTAGCACAGTGGACTGTTTCTAACCGGCACAGGGCAGGTACCTGTACACACACCTTACCGGATGCGGATGCCATGTATTTGCCTATTCAATCTACAGAAGAGGTAAAGGGCGTGATGGGAATTATACTGGAAGAGAGACGTCCGGTGAAAGATTTTGAATATGGACTCTTAATTGCCATGCTAAATGAGACCGGGGTAAAACTACAAGATGCTTTTTGTAAATGATATTTTGTAAAATAGAGACCGGTTTCATAAAAAATATGAGCATTGAAATCTTTATGCAATCTTAATGTATGCGGAAGATCTTTTTTCCTTTCTTTATGTGCATTATTATATTATTAAGATTGAATAAAGATAATAAAGGAGTTTCTGTATTATGGGAGTGGTGTTATCGAAAAAGAAGCTGACATCGTTTCAAATTATTATTATAGGATTTTCTAGTGTGATACTTTTGGGGACACTGCTTTTAATGTTGCCTATTTCATCTAGAACAGGAGAATTTACATCTTTTGCAGATGCATTATTTACGTCAACGTCGGCAGTTTGTGTAACGGGGCTGATCGTGTTTGATACGGCCACATATTGGTCACTTTTTGGTCAATTTGTGATTATGTTATTAATTGAGATTGGCGGTATGGGCGTCATAACGGTAGCCGCATCTTTTGCTATGATCGCAGGTAGAAAAATATCTCTAATGCAGAGAAGTACAATGCAGGAAGCAATTGCAGCACCAAAAGTAGGCGGAATCGTAAGATTAACTATTTTTGTAATAAAGGCAACGTTAATGATTGAGTTACTAGGTGCAGTTGCCATGTCACCTGTATTTTGCAGAGATTTTGGAATTAAGGGATTATGGATGGCATTGTTTCATTCAGTTTCTGCTTTTTGTAATGCAGGTTTTGATTTGATGGGAGTGAAATCACCTTTTTCCTCTTTGACGTTTTATGCGGACGAACCACTGATAAATTTTCCGATTATGTTGTTGATTATAATAGGGGGAATTGGGTTTTTAACGTGGGATGATATTCGTGCAAATCGTTTCCACATACATAAATACCGGATGCAAAGTAAAGTGATCATTAGTACTACAGCAATTTTAATTTTAGTTCCGGCATTGTATTTTTACTTTTTTGAGTTTTCAGATCTTGGACTGAAAGAACGAATTTTTTCATCGTTGTTTCAATCAGTTACTCCACGAACTGCTGGATTTAATACTGTTGATTTAACATCAATGAGTGAAGCAGGGCAATTTATTACGATTATTTTAATGCTAATTGGTGGTAGTCCAGGTTCAACAGCAGGAGGTATGAAAACAACAACGATTGCCGTATTATTTGCAATTGCAATTGCAACTTTCCGGCGAAGAGAGGATGCCAATTTCTTTGGACGTAGGATAAATGGAGATGTACTTAAAAATGCAGCAACTGTTTTTTTAATGTATATTACATTGAGTGGGGTTGGAGGATTGATTATTAGTATTACAGAAGATCTTCCGATTCTGACATGTTTATTTGAAGCAGCCTCTGCAGTAGGTACAGTAGGACTTTCTCTTGGAATTACACCAGGATTGGGCATGCTGTCAAGAATTATATTAATTTCACTAATGTTTATAGGACGAGTAGGTGGATTGACCTTGATTTTTGCAGCCTTGTCAGGTACGCATCATCATGTTTCAAAATTGCCACGAGAAAAAATTACAGTAGGGTAAAAGGAGAAAAAACAATGAAATCAATTCTTTTAATTGGATTAGGAAGATTTGGAAGGCATATAGCAATACATCTTGATCAGTTAGGACACCAGGTAATGGCGGTAGATAATTCGGATGAGCGTGCAGAAGCGGTGTTACCGTTTGTAACAAATGCTCAGATCGGAGACAGTACCAATGGGGAGTTCTTAGAATCACTGGGAGTTCGGAACTATGATGTATGTATTGTAGCGATAGGACATGATTTTCAAAGTTCCTTAGAAACAACATCATTACTGAAAGAAATGGGTGCCAAGCTAGTTATTTCTAGAGCAACGACAGATGTACAGGAAAAATTTTTATTACGCAATGGCGCAGATGAAGTAATCTATCCGGAAAAACAATTGGCTAAGTGGGTAGCCATTCGATATAGTACAGATCATGTTTTAGATTATATAGAATTGGATTCAGAACATACAATGTTTGAAATTCAAGTTCCAGATGATTGGGTGGGAAAATCTATTGGAACGCTTGATATTCGAAAGAAACATAAGGTTAATGTAATTGGCATTAAAGAAGGGGGGAAAGTGAGACTTACAATTTCTCCGGATACAGTGTTGGAAGCTGGAGAAACAATGCTTGTGTTTGGAAATAATAAGGACTTACAAAAATGTTTTCACATATAATTAAAATGAGGTGAACTTATGACGGACTTCCTATTGGCAGTAGTAATCATAATATTTGGTGTGTTAGGATTCTTTTTAATGAAAAGAATTGATCGATTTTTAGAAAGTAGTAGAAAAGAGCAGGTGAAATTGTTGGAATCATCGGAACATTATTTGAGAATAGGAACATCAAATCCTTATGTGATTGACTGTTGTTCAGAAGCGTTTGAAAAATGCGAGAAAAAATTTCCACATTTCGAAGTGCTATTTTATAGTGGAACAGAAGAGAAACTGCTGGAAGCGTTTTTGGCGCATAAATTAGATTTGTTGCTTTTATCGGAAAATAGTGTTGTGAAGATGGATGGTTACTGCTTAAAAGAAATAGAATTACCTTGCACTTCTACCATGATGTCAGGGAGTAGTTTAACTGTTGAGTTGGTTGGAGAAAAGCAGAGTAAATTGACAGCCTTCTGGAAGCAAGACAATAAGAGTCAACTGATTACTGAATTCTTGAAATATTCAGATGAAATCTCACATTATATCTAAATAGAAAATATAAAGAAAAAGTATATCATGGATAAAGAAAAAGCAGTTTATAGAGAGGAGTATGATAGATGGCTGTAAAAGAACAAGAGTCGGATAGATTTCTGCAAGAGTTTCACGATGATATACATAGAAAAAATCAGGGAAAAGTAAAAATTTTCCTAGGGTATGCAGAAGGGACTGGAAAAACTTATGCGATGCTTCAAGCTGCACATCAGGCTAAGGAACACGGTGTGGATGTGGTTGCAGGTTATATTGAAGCACATAATTCTTCGCAGACAGAAGCTCTGCTTGAAGGAATAGAGCAGATAAAACCTAAGCAGGTATCTTTTGGAGATAAAACTGGTTTCGAATTTGATATTGATGCTGCATTAAAGAGAAGGCCTGGTTTAATTTTGCTTGATGAATATGCTCATACGAACATTGGAAACAGTCGTCATTTTAAGCGTTATCAGGATGTTCAAGAATTATTAAATGCGGGCATCAATGTTTATACAACAGTAAACATTCAGCATATTGAAAGTTTAAATGATGTAGTGGCTGCAATCACAGGAGTATTGGTAAAAGAGCGTATTCCTGATTCCGTATTTGATAAAGCAGATCAGGTAGAACTGGTTGATATAGAACCAATAGAATTATTAGAGCGAATGTCAAGAAAGACGGTTTCTTCAGATAATCGGAATAATAATGAGTTTTTTACTTTGGAGAAATTAACTGCATTACGTGAAATCGCATTGCGAAGATGCGCAGATCGAGTGAATTTGCTTACAGAAAATGCAAGGCTACAAAGCAAAAGTGATTACCATACGGATGAACATATCTTGGTGTGTCTTTCCGCTTCACCGTCCAATGCGAAGATTATTCGAACAGCAGCGAGAATGGCACAGGCGTTTCATGGGGCGTTTACCGCACTTTTTGTTGAGACGCCAGATACGAACTTTATGGCAGAGCAGGATAAAGTCCAGTTACAGAAAAATATCCGATTGGCACAGCAGTTAGGTGCATCTGTTGAAACAAGCCATGGGGATGAAGTGCCTGCTCAGATTATTGAATTTGCAAGACTTTCGGGTGTTTCTCAAATTGTGATAGGGCGTAGTACTGTTGGTAAAAAAAGATTTTTTGATAAACCGACACTAACGGAAAAATTGATAAAAAGTGCTCCGAATTTGGAAATCCATGTGATTCCGGATACAAGCACAGGTGATAGTTACCAGGAGAAAAAAAGAAGGATTAAGCTTGATATGATGCCGATAAGTGACATCATAAAAAGTATTGCTGTGTTAATAATATCAACCATAATAGGGCTGGGATTTGATACATTAGGTGTTACCGAGACTAATATTGTAGCGGTGTATATTTTGGGGGTTCTAGTGATTTCAGTTATCACTACAAATCGGTTATGTGGATTTTTGGCTTCGGCTGTATGCGTTTTAGTCTTTAATTTTTACTTTACAACGCCTCGTTTGACATTTATGTTTGATGATTCGAATTATATTGTGACATTTTTGATCATGTTCATAGTGAGCCTTTTGGCGGGAACACTTGCAGCAAGACTAAAGAGAAGCGCAAAACAGGCAGCACTTGCAGCATATAGAACAAAAATCCTGTTTGAGACAAATCAATTGTTACAAAAAGAAAATGATGAAGAAGCGGTTGTTCACGCAATGGCAGAACAGCTTATGAAATTGCTGAAGAAAGATTTAGTCGTATATTTGTCGGATGGAAATACCCTTAAAGAACCTACTGTGTTTCGAGTGGATGGAAGTAAAAAGAACGATTTGATAACAGAAGATGAAAAAACAGTTGCAATCTGGGCTATGGAAAACAATAAGCATGCAGGAGCTACCACAGATACCTTGTCTAATGCAAAATGCTTATATTTAGCAATCAGGGTAAATCACCATGTTTATGGAGTAGTCGGAATTGCTATGGATGGTTATCCCCTTGATGCTTTTGAGAACAGTGTTCTTTTGTCAATTCTTGCCGAATGCGCATTAGCTCTGGAAAATATAAAAAACGCAAGAGAAAAAGAAGAAGCAGCGGTGTTGGCTAAAAATGAGCAGTTAAGAGCAAATTTATTACGAGCAATATCTCATGATTTACGAACGCCCCTTACATCGATTTCTGGAAGTGCCGGAAATTTGATGGCAAACTATACGAAAATGGATGATGAGATGCGTAGACAAACATTTGCGGATATTTATGATGACTCTATGTGGCTGATTAACCTTGTGGAAAATTTATTGGCAGTTACCAGGATAGAAGGAGGAAAGGTCAATTTAAATCAGACAATAGAATTGATGGATGAAGTAATCGCAGAAGCATTGAAACATATTAATAGAAAAGGAAAAGAATACAGTATAAAAGTCGATAGTTCAGAAGAATTGATTCTTGCTAAGATAGATGTGAAATTAGTGGTGCAAGTAATTATTAATCTTGTGGATAATGCGATAAAGTATACACCAAGCGGTTCTATGATCCATATACATACTAAAAAACAAGGTAAATGGGTAGTAGTTTCTATTTCGGATAATGGACCGGGTATTCCAGATGAGCAAAAAAACAAAATATTTGATATGTTTTATAGTGGCGCGAATAAAGTTGCAGACAGTCGGAGAAGTCTTGGACTTGGGTTATCTCTCTGTAAATCAATCGTAACAGCTCATGGAGGAATGATTTCGGTATCCGATAATCAACCTAAAGGTACAATATTTACATTTACATTACCAATCGGGGAGGTAAAATTATATGAATAAACCATTGATTTTAGTTGTGGAAGATGATACATCAATCCGTAACCTTATTACAACAACTTTGAAGACAAATGATTATCGCCATGTAGTTGCAATGAATGGGAAAATGGCTCTTATGGAGGCAACATCTCATAGACCGGATATTGTTCTTTTGGATTTGGGATTACCGGATATGGATGGGATTGAGGTGATAAAAAATATTCGTTCATGGTCTAATATGCCTATCATTGTTATCAGTGCGAGAAGCGAAGACAATGATAAAATAGAGGCTCTGGATGCAGGCGCTGACGACTATTTGACAAAGCCATTTTCTGTTGAGGAATTGCTTGCGCGTATTCGAGTAACGCAGCGTAGAATATCTTTAATGACTGCAGAAATGATGGCAGCAAATTCTGAGTTTGTGAATGGTAAATTAAGGATCGATTATTCTGCTGGATGTGCATTTCTTGATGATAAAGAATTGCATCTGACACCGATTGAATATAAGTTGCTGTGTTTACTTTCTAAAAATGTGGGGAAGGTTCTGACTCATACTTTTATTATGGAAAACATTTGGGGAAGAAATTGGGATACGGACATTGCTTCTCTGCGTGTGTTTATGGCAACATTACGAAAAAAATTAGAACCGACAAAGGATTCACCACAGTATATTCAAACGCATATTGGTGTGGGATACCGAATGATAAGAGTGGAATAAAAAATATTGTTGTGGTGAAATGATAAATGTTAAATTTGGTATGGCGGACAGGAAAATTCCTTGTCTGCCATATTTTATGCTTATAAAAATGTTGTGAATAAAAAATGTGATATGATGAAGAGAATATAATATATTTGGTTTAAGATGAAAAACATGCAAGCATTATAAAAGAAAAAATATTTAATGATATATGTGATGTTTTGTGGTGTCGTAATTCGGGATAAAGATGCGACACTTTTTTTCATTTGTGAAAATTAAATGTTCATACGTTATATCTGACAAGAGAATACGTTCACCGCCATGCTCTGATTTGATTTCAATAAAAATCAGATCGGAGGAAATGAAAGGTGACGTTTCAGAAAGCAAAAGAAGAACATAAATGGAAACAATGGAAGGAACAGGAAGAAAAAGTTTTACGAGAATCTGGTATGAGTGAAGATAAGATTGCATATCTTCGTAAGTTAGATTGGCAAGACTTTAATGCAGAAAGAAGATTTTGGGATCATTATTCATCAGATCAAGAAAAACTATATACGCAAAGAAAAGAAGAAACTATGAATTTACTGAATAGTGAGCAACTACTGGATCATATTGCAAATAAACAACTGTGGGAAATTCTGAGAAATACAGATCCTAAAACAATGGAGATAATACTTATGAAAATCTGGGGATTTACTGTAAAGGAAATATCGGAATATCTGCATTTGCCAGAGAAAACTATTTATACAAGAATGAGTCGGTTGAAAAGCAAAATTCAAAAGTGCTGTGCTGAGATAAAGAAAAGCTAATGTAAAACGCAGAAATAAAGAATTTTATGAACTGATTTATAGTGGAAAGTCCCAAGCATTTTGGCTTGGGATTTTCTTGGTTTGTGACCATGGGCGAGTCCTAAAAAAGCACGCTACGGACACAAGAAAGCCATTATTGTTCTCTGTCGTATGATTCTGACTGTTATTTGGTACATACTCACAGAGTTAAAGGCATATATGCCAGAAGGCTTTCTTGATTCACGTCCTTTGAATAAATCTAAAGAGTACAAAGCATCATCAATGGTGGCAAGACTTTTGATAGGTCTTTTTTCCGTAGTTGGTAATCAAGAGGAAAGAAGCAAAAGTGTGCATTTTCAAAGACAGAAAAAGATTAAGGGATATGCTGATTTTTGTTGTGAAAAATATATGGAATTGTTATAATAGGGGTATGCAGAAAGCTATAAATTAAAGTTGTAGGAATGATAAAAAGGGAAAGAATATACAGTTGAAATGGGGGCTAAATCATGGAACGAAAAACGATAAAAACAGATAATAATAAAATACAATTTACCAAAACATCAACAACTATTACTCCTGACGATGGATTTGTCAACGAAAGAAAACTAGGCCATATAAGACATTTTGGCGAATCCAATTATATCAAAGGTCATGCGAGGTCTGTTTCTTTTTCAACAGACGACCCTAGAGTTACTAAACCTGTTCTATATATCACGATTACAATATTTATAGTAATAGGCTTAATATTACTCTTTACTGATGCTTGGTTTATAGGAATAGTTTGTTTAGTTATGACTTTTTTGACATACCGTAGTAACCGCCAAAGCATTCGAGAAAAAGAAATAGAATACGCAAAGAAAGGGAAAGATACAACAATAGATTCATTAAATGAAGCTAAAGAAATACTTTCTGAACTAAATGAAGAAATAAAAGGTAGTTTTAGGGAGTCAGGTGAGTATATAAAGGAACATAAGAAGTAAAAGAACGGTATTTTGCAAATAAAGTTCAAAAGTTTAACAACTTCATATCTATACTTATAAAGCAGTTAGTCTTTTGATATGTGCCCAGAATTCTGGGTACATATCACTTTCGGATTAGCTGTTTTTTACTTTTATATTAAGTGAGATTGAGAGAATAAAAATGAAAAATTTAAAAAGGTGAAGAAAAATGGCATATCCTATCGGCTATATATATGAAAGGGGTAAATACCTTATGTTCTTTGACAACCGCATATCAGCATTACAGGTACGTTCCCAAAGATAGAAGCGTGACAGTATAAGCGCCAGGACGGATGGGGACAAGCACTGCAGGAGGATTATGACAAGGT
>ENA-OWPD01002165-OWPD01002165.1-human-gut-metagenome-genome-assembly--contig:-NODE-2165-length-11998-cov-10.756510_pt1 | contig 11998 bp, 15 predicted proteins | sample MGYA00248262_ERZ651842 | MGnify/ENA primary metagenome ERZ651842 (study PRJEB26924, sample SAMEA4378253) | human gut metagenome | biome: human gut; feature: human-associated habitat; material: faeces... | reverse complement strand
ACGCTTTGAAGCCCGTCGCCAAGAGGATTTGAACCTCCGACCCCTCGCTTAGGAGCTCGAGATACCACTGTAAATACATACAATGATTAGTCAACCTAAGTCAAGGAAATCCTTGGTTTTCCTAACTATTCTGTTACTCCCTGTCAAAATAAGAAAACCTGTTTTCATCTCTGTAAAGCACCTTTCGGTGCTCGTCCGGTGCTCGGAGCACCCGGAGGATATAACCATTCCGTTCCATCAAGTTCACTCAGTTGGCCACCATTACGATTCAGCTTCGTAACAATGATCACTTGGTTTTCTTATTAGATTAACTATATTATAACGTGCTGTAGGTCGGATGTCGATGATTTTTTGACCATATTTTACTCGGATTTACTTACTGCTACTTCTAGATAAAAAGATGGAAGCAGTTGCTCCGTACTTCCCCATTTTACTGATTCAGCCATACATCATTTTTGCTCATACTATTTTCTCCATATTATTTTTCAAACTCTGGTTTCCAGTTTGCAAACTGTACAAGCTGTTCATCCGTGCGGTGATAATATCTTTCATTCTTGTCCAGCTTTGCAATCTGTTCCATTTCTTCATCTGTTAATGCAAAATCAAAGATATCCATATTGTCCTTAATGTGTTCTGCATTTTTACTTCCAGGAATTACAACAAATCCCATCTGAGTATGCCAACGGAGAATAACCTGTGCAGGTGTTTTTCCATATTTTTTGCCAAGTCCTGCAAATACCAACTCATTCATTAATGCTGTATCTCCATGTCCCAGCGGATACCAGCTCATAAGCTTAATTCCATATTTGTCTAAAGTTACACGAAGTTCTTTCTGTGTGAAATATGGATGTGCTTCCACCTGAATAAACTGAGGTACAATTTCCCACTTTGTTTCCAACTCTTCCATATATTTTCCTTCAAAATTCGAGATACCAATGGATTTTGCTTTGCCCTCTCTATACGCTTTTTCAAGCATTCTGTATCCGGCAAGCCAGTTGCCTGCAGGCTGGTGTATATAAAGTAAATCCACATAATCAACACCAAGTCTTTCTAGAGTTTCTTCTACAGTATTCTCATTTTCATATTCACTAGCCCATATTTTTGTTGATAGAAATATATTTTTTCTGTCAATTCCACTATCCTTGATTGCTCTTCCAACTGCACGCTCATTTACATAAGCATTTGCTGTATCAATTAGGGAATATCCCATTTTTAATGCCTCTAATGTACTTGTGTAGGCATCCTCTGGTGATAACATAAAAGTTCCTAGTCCAAGCATTGGACATTCCAAATTGTTATTCAACTTCATATTTTCCATCTTTTTAGTCCTCCTGAAATTTTTCTTTATCAAGCATTTTTATTACTTTTGCCGGATTTCCAACTGCTACTGCATAATCCGGTACATCCTTTGTCACTACAGATCCAGCTCCCACAATTGCGTGTCTTCCGATACATACTCCCGGAAGTATCGTAGCTCCAGCTCCTACCCAGGCATATTCTCTTATCAGAACAGGCTTACAAGTCAGAGTACACAAATCATATGGATCATGATTATTGGAAATAAGCTGTACATTTGCAGCAATCATAGCATTGTCTTCAATCGTTATTCCACCTCTTGCCATTGCAAGAAGATTAGAATTGATAAATACATTCCTGCCAATCTTTACGCTTCCAACACATGCTCCATTAAGCGGTGGTGATATCATACTCCCATCTCCTAGGTTATTTCCAAACAATTCCTTTAATAAATGATTATATTCATCAGTAAAAGGCATTGTATGATTAATCTGAAATAATATTTTTGTCTGACGTTGCCCTTCTGTACTTTCTTTTATTGACGCAGTTCTTACATCAACACGTATTTCCTTGCATTCCATTTTTCTAACCTCTATTTCTGTATCCATCTTTCAAGTACATCTTTCGCTTGATCTACGCTGCTTCCATGTATCGCAATGCCTTTCTCAATCACTGCACCTTTTGCACTTTTTTTAATATCACTCTCCGTATTTGACAATCCGCTTCCTTCATGCGTACAGAATGGATGAATTTTCTTTCCTGTAAAATCATAACTTTCCAGAAAAGTATATACAGCCATTGGCATGGTTCCCCAGTAATTCGGGTATCCAAGATAAATCTCGTCATATTGATCTATGTCCTGTGGCAGATTTAGTATCTCTGGTCGTTTTCCTGTCTGTTTATCCTCTTTTGCCTGTGCAATGCAGGTATTATAATCAGCGGCATAGGGAATCTTTTGCTCGATTTTGAAAAGGTCTGCTCCTGTCATATCAGCTATCATTTTTGCAGCTTTCTCAGTATTGCCAATCTGAATATATTTCATGGAACCGCCAAAATAATTTTCATCTGCTCTTGAATAAAATGCTACCAGCTTTGCCATTTGTACTATTCCTCCTTTGTCCATACCAGTTTTCCTGTTTTCACTGCTTCTTCATACCGTGATATCTTATAAGAAAGCCTGTCCATAGTTTCCTCTATCTGCTCTTTTTGCTTCTGAAGAATATCCATCTGCTCATTCAACAACTCAAGTCTCGCAGGTATTGTAGAATCTCCCGCCCTAAATAGCCTTTGATATTCAATCAGACTTTCTATGGGAAGTCCTGCATTTCTCATACATACTGCAAGCTCAACCCATCTAAGATCTTCTTCCTGGTAATCCCGAATTCCTCCGGATGTTCTTGTAACTTTAGGAATCACATTAACCCTCTCATAATAACGGAGGGTATCCTGTGAAATACCATATTTTTCTGACACTTCTTTTATTGTCATATTCTTCCTCCACAATTTAAAGAAGATTTTTCACACTCTGTATCCATTCATTAATTTGTTCCTGATGTGTCTCCAGATTACTTCCACCTGTAGAATCAAACTGTATCTGCATATCGCAAACCACATTTGCGCCTTTGCAGGCTGCTTTCATATCCTTTATTACATGCCCTGGCCAGCCACCATTTGTCATAAAAGGTACTACTGTCTTTCCGGTAAAATCCTGTTGGTGCAGAAATGTTTTTACAGCCGGAGCCATTGTGTACCACCATGTAGGTGTCCCAACTGCGATGACATCATAATCTGCAATATTGATATCCAGCGGTTTAATTTCAGGTTCGTATCCGCGCTGCACTTCATTCTGTCCCTGATTTACCACATCATCATAACTGCCAGAATATGGAACTACGGTATCTATTTTTAGAATATCGCTATCAGTCTCACTCTGCAGCATTTTTGCAATTCTTTCCGTGTTTCCATTTGACCATGAATAATATATAATCAGTAATTTCTTCATCTTTTTACCTCCTGTTTCGATTAGCATACTACTTGAAGTTAACTCCAAGTCAAGAGCTTTTGATTTTTGTTCATAAACGCTGGTATGACGTAGACTGTGGAAGACCCAAGACTCGCTACTGGCGGTTGGTTAGACCTTACCAGACAGGCATTCCACCTGCTAGACTACTCGCCCTTATCTGGGCGCACAATCCCGATTTGACGGTAATTTCTGTTTCTCTACATCCTACAAGCCCAGATAAAACTAATATACACAGACTAAATAACAGTACTCTTTTCAAACTCATAATTTCTTTCCAAGTTCATATGCTTTTTTCATCACATCAACATGGCTTGCAGCTATATTTGCAGCATCAATTCCACCGCCACCGACCATGCCTTTCAAGGAAGCCTTTTCAAAACAATCTACCCAGCCTTGCAGACCATTGTAGGCTTTTTCAAATGCACTTTCATCATTCTCAGCAGCAGTTGCAATCATATAAATATCTCTGAATGAATACTCTGTCGAATATAAAGGATTCAATCTATCAAGAAGTGTTTTCATCTGGCCACACATCTCATAGTAATAAATTGGTGTTGCATAGACAATGACCTCCGCATCCTTTACTTTTGCCATAATATCTGCAACATCATCCTTCAGTACACACATCCCATTCCTCTGACAGGATAGACAACCGATACAATATTTTATATCTTTTCCTTTCAAAGAAAGAAATTCCACATCATGCCCGGCTTCTTTTGCTCCCTTTGCACACTCATTTGCAAGTATATCAGAATTGCTGCCTCCTCGAAGACTTGTCGATATGATCAATACTTTTTTTGCCATGATTAAATTTCTCCTTTTTCAGTGTCTTTTTTAACCTTCCGTATAACTTTCGCAGGCACTCCTGCCGCAATCATATTGGCCGGAACATCTTTTGTTACAACTGCTCCGGCTGCAATGACCGAACCTTCACCAATCGTAACCCCCGGAAGAACCGTTACATTTGCTCCAAGCCACACTTTTTTTTCGATGTGAATCGGCTGAAATATCATACCTGCTCTTTTCTCGGGATCTTCCATATGATTAATCGTTGCCAATACTGCATTATGTCCAATCAGGACTCCATCCTCTATATAAATACCACCCTGATCCTGAAACTTACATCCTGCATTAATAAAAACATTTTTACCTATATGGATATTTCGTCCGCAGTCTGTATAAAACGGAGGAAACATTCCAAAACTTTCATCTATTTTTTGTCCGGTAAGTTCCGACATAAGCTGTATAATTTCTTCTTTTGTATGATATTTGTTATTCAACTCCATCGTTATCTTTAATGCCCTTTGAGACAGCTCATGCATAACCAAATGTTCTTCACTTCCACCATCTACGATATATCCGGGCTTCATATTACTCAAATATTCTTCACACGTCATAATTAACCAACTCCGTTTTCTTTAAAAAATTTCTGAATTTTGTCAAATGGGATCACATCCGGATTATCGTATAGATCTGTATGAACAGCTCCCGGAATTGTCAGCAGTTCTTTATTGGATGTGTACTTGCTGTTCTTGATCATATTTTCATAAGCATCTTTTCCAAAATAATAGCTGTGTGCTTTTTCTCCATGAACGATAAGGACTGCACTTCTGATTTCATTACTGTACTTTAATATTGGCTGATTCATAAATGACATGCATCCAATACTGTTCCAGCCATCATTTGAATTCAGGCTCCTTTTATGATAACATCTGCCTTTATAATACTCACTGTAATCTTTTACGAAGAAAGGTGCATCTTCCGGAACCGGAAGGGGAACACAACCACCGCCTCTTGAATATTCGCCTTTACGGTATTCTTCTGTCCTGAGGGTATTCAGTGACTGTTTCTTTGCATAACGTGCTTCTTCACTGTCCTCAGAATCAAAGTATCCATTCGCATTTACTCTTGTCATATCATACATGGTAGAAGCAACGGTTGCTTTTATTCTTGTATCCAACGCAGCTGCGTTAAGAGCCATTCCACCCCAGCCGCAGATTCCAATGATTCCTATTTTATCCGGATCCACATCTTCCCGAACAGAAAGGAAATCAACAGCAGCCATAAAATCTTCTGTATTAATATCTGGAGAAGCCATAAATCTTGGATAGCCTCCACTTTCCCCCGTAAAAGAAGGGTCAAATGCAATCGTTAAATATCCTCTTTCAGCCATTGTCTGTGCATATAATCCGGAACACTGTTCTTTGACTGCCCCAAATGGTCCGCTTACGGCAATCGCAGGATATTTCCCAGATGCATTTTTCGGTTTATACAAATCTGCGGCAAGTGTGATTCCATAACGATTTACAAATGTCACTTTCTTATGGTCTACTTTTTCACTCTGTGGAAAAGTTTTATCCCATTCAGATACCAGCTTTAATTCTTCTATTTTTAACATATTTAACATCCTCCATATGCAAAATTTCTTGTAATTACACTAACAATAGTATATGATATAAATATCTTACAACCTAAAGTTAACTTTAGGTCAAGCATAAATTTGAAAGAAGGTTTTTTATGTATACAATCGGTCAGGTCTCTGCAATGTTTAATCTTCCTGTTTCTACATTAAGGTATTATGACAAGGAAGGCTTTTTCCCTAATCTGGAACGCAAGGGAAATATCCGTTATTTCAGCGATAATGAATTAGAAGCACTTCGTATCATTGAATGTCTGAAGAAATCCGGTCTTGAGATAAAAGATATAAAGCAATTTTTTATCTGGGTATCTGAAGGCAGCTCCAGCTATGAAAAAAGGAAAGAATTATTTGAAACCAGAAAATCAGCTGTTGAAACTGAAATTCAGGAACTTCAAAAAACTCTCTCCCTCTTAAAATTCAAGTGCTGGTATTACAAAACAGCAATGAAAGATGGTAACGAAGATGCTATAAATGCCATGTTGCCTGACAAACTTCCAAAAAATATACAGAAACTATATGATAAAGGGCATGACTGATTTTTGCTTTCTCCATCAGTCGAGTAGACTAAGACCTCTCAATCTTAGCCCCTCACAGATCCGTACGTGCGGCTTTCCCGCATACGGCTCCTCATAGTAACATTCGCTTCAATATAAACAATAGTACGTTTTAGGTTTTGCTAACGGGTAATACTTGAGCATTTCCACAAATCCATTCCATGTGTATGCCCGTCTACAACCTCTCCGATTCATGGCTTTGAATAGAAACTGTTGTACTCTATGCAGGAATGTTGTTATCTTCCGAAAATTCCATGTAACACCATAATACCGATAGTGTCCAATTAGTTTTACGTTCAACTCTTTAATTATTTCTCGCATTGGTCGATTTCGATTATCGTAAATCCAGTTCTTGTATGCTCTAACCTTTAGCTCAAACTTCTTTTTTGAAGTCTGTACCTTTGGCACGAAACCTCCCTTTCGAGTTTTGCTACAGTAGAAGGTAAATCCCAGAAAATCAAATGTTTCAGGCTTACATTCTCCTCTTGCTCTACGATTCTGCTCTGCAAATCTCCCAAATTCAATCAGTCTGCTTTTACTACTTTCCAGCTCCAGTCCAAACTTTTCCATTCGTTCCTTTAACTCTTTATAGTATCTTTCAGCTTCTGACTTATATTGAAATCCTGCAACAAAATCATCCGCAAAGTTGACGAGAAAACTCTCTCCCTGCATTTCCCTTTGCACCACCAGCTTAAACCACAGCGTCAGCACATGATGCATGTATATATTTGCAAGCATCGGACTCATTACTGAGCCTTGTGCCGAACCTTCCTCTGTTGGCTCGAATTTTCCTTGCTCCATTATTCCTGCTTTAAGGTATTTACGTATTAGCCACAATAAGTTCTTATCCTGTATATTCCATTCAAGGAACTTCATCATCCAATCATGGGCGATATGGTCAAAGAAACCTTTGATATCGGCATCTACGATATAGCTGATTTTTCCATAGCTTATCCGTTGGTATACTTCTTTTATTGCTTCGTGACACCCCCTATTCGGTCTGAATCCATACATGCAGTTTAGGAATCTCGGTTCATAAATAGCTCCCAGTATTTTCTTCACTGCCATTTGTACAATCTTATCTTCATAGGAAGCAATCCCTAATGGTCGTTTCTTTCCATTTCCTTTAGGTATATATACCCTCAGTGACGGAAGTGGCTTAAAGGATTTGTTTTTCAACCTCTGTACCAGTTCCTTGATATTTCTATCAAGGTTCTTCCCATACTCATCCTTAGTTACCTTGTCAATTCCGACTGCTTTGTTCCCATCTAATTCCTTATGGCATTGCTTTAGCATATCTTCATTTATCAAGTGGTACACTGATGTAAATATAGGATGTTTTGATGTTGCCGATATCTCAGCTATTCTTACTAATTTCGTTTCCATTATTTCCTCCGTCCCTGAGTACGGATAATGTGTCCTCAGTAAGACCTTTACTATGCAATCCCCTTCCCTCCATCGGCATTGCCCGATTTCTACAGTACTATGGGATTGTCCGACCACCTACCATTCATTTGAAATCCTCCGTTTTCAGTTGCAACTTCATACTCCTCTTCGAGAAATGGCAGGTTCTCCCCAGTTGATGTGTATTCACAATGTAAAACATGATTGGTTCTCTGACTCCGCAGTGCCACATAACACTCGCCATATCGCATTACATGATATTGTCTTCCGCACCAGTTAAGACGTCGACCGACTGAAGTTAACGTTTCGAAGCTCAATCACTATTCAACCCTGCTTTCTTGCTGTCTACGCTTGTCAGATGCCGTTACCGGTATCATCCCAAGACTCGCTATTATCTGGTTGGCTAAACCTTGGATAAACCGGAATCTCACCGGCTTGACTACACACCCTTAGCTGGGCGCACAACTGGAAGTTGTCAATTTCTTATATATTTTTGATCAGTGTCAGGAATCGTATCTTCTGACCGATATCGCTCTACTTTCATGTGAAGATTATATTTATCTCTTAACTCCGCAATCTTATTCATCATGGGTGATTGATGGTGAAAGTCAATGCTCTCTTGATTTTCCCAACTGTCAATCAGTAGCACAGTTTCCTCATCTCCCAGAGGGAAAAAATAATCATATCTAATGTTCCCCGCTTCATTTCTAATTGCATCAACAGTACCGCTTGAAATCATCTCCTTTGCAAATTTTCGCGCAGAACCATTTTCGCCGGAATAATATATATTAACAACTATACTCATTATACTTTCCTCCAAATTCCAGTTTGCACCTCAAATCCTTTTCTTCATTCTATCACAGCATCTATTATTCCGCCATCAGTCTTTCGAACCAGGTATACTCGATATGTGAATAGGTCAGCATCAGAAATTTTTTCTTCACCAGTGATGCCGGATACCAGTTGCTGGCAATCAATATCTTGTCATTTTTACACATCACAGTTTCTACGATCAGGTTCACGATTTCATCTACCTGTCGCATATCGTCATGATGGGTTACTTCCAGTGATTCATAATCAATGGTCTCTTTGACAAGTTTTTCATAAGCCTGATAATCCTCAGAGCGGTTATCGCTATCAAATCTTTTCTCATCCACAGATATGATAGGATTAGATTTATTATCATTCATTTCAGTATAACTAAGATTAGTATTATTAGGGTTTGAAATGTAAACTTCTTGAAGTTTGTTTTCGGGACTTCTAGAAGTTTGATTTTGGGACTTCATGAAGTTTAAATTGTAAACTTCTGCAGGCTCTTCATTTTCCACAGAAGTTTGTTTTTTAAACTTCTCTAATTCCTCTCCAAATTTTTTCTCATCTGTTTTCTCAGGCATAAAGGTTTTTACGTAGATAACATTCACCTTTCCAAATCCCTGCCTGCGTTTCTCAATCAGACCAATTCCTGTTTCGTCATCCAGCTCTCTCATGGATTTGATGGCTTTATTTCTGCCACAGTTCAGTAATTCCATGATATCTTCGATGGAAAAGTAGATATATGCTCTGTTTTTGTCGTCAAACCACTGATTTTTGATGGAAAGAGACATTCGATCCAACATCAGTCCATATAAAATTTTAGCATCGCTTGATAAATCTTTAAAATAGCTGTCTGTAAATAATGCTTTTGGTATGCGGTAGAAGCTGAACTGATCAGCTTCGGTACCGTAAAAATAATTAAATGTCATTTTTTTCTCCATAATTTCCTCCTTTCATTTTCTGCTAAGAAGTCCTCTTTTTAAACTTCTTTGACTTTGTTTTCTTAGCTTTTTCTCTCCTTAACAGGACTGTTCCTGCATCCACTTTTCTAATAATGATTCAATCACCTGCTCCATATCTTTGGCTGTATAATCATCCGGAAAATACTTTGTCAGTTTCTTTTCTGAGAAAGTAAGAGACCGGGATACTTTCTTTGCCATCACACAGTTATTGAAAATCGATAACATCTGAATCTGATTGATTGGTCCATCATTCAGCTGATTTCTGAGTGCTGCAATCTGTTTTGGTTTGATGAATCCGGTGTCGCTGATATATTCGTAGATCCATCCCTGTACTTCCTTATCGATGTAGGAGATATCAATAGCAACTGTAAATTGGAGCTTTTTCTTATCTACCAGATCTAAAAGTTCTGGTATTAATTCCGTAAGACGAATATATCTTTGAACCTGTCGTCCACTTTCTCCATTATCCTTTCCAATGAGATCTGCCGTCTCATAATTCCCGACATTTTGTCGGGGATTTTCTTTGGTCGGACGACCTGCTGTTCTTCTCATAGCATCCATTTTCATCTTATATGCAAATGCTTTCTCACTCGGTAACAGTTCCTCTCGCTGAATGTTAGCGTCCACCATCGCAATCACGGCATCATCATCCGATAATTCTCTTACGATTGCCGGAATAGTCGTAAGTCCTGCAAGCTGTGCTGCATGCATTCTTCTATGACCGGATACCATTTCATATTCTTCATTATCATCCATTCGAAGCAGTACCGGTGTCAGTACTCCATTGATCCTTACACTTTCAACCAGATCCTGCATCTTTTCATCATCCAGCACCTTGAACGGATGATTTTTAAACGGATGGATCTTACTGATTTCTATCTCCATTGCAGATTCTTCATTTACCACACCCAGCAGTTCATCAATGCTTGCCAGTTTAATCTTTTCGCCACTTCTATTTTTCATTTTTCAAAACCTCCTGTGTTAAGTTCTTATATGCTTCGGCAACTTTTCCTTTCGGGCAGTGCATGTAGATGCTTTTTCCCTCTGCACTGGTCTCAGCAGCTTTTACAGACATCGGTATCACATTTTCAAATACCTCGATCTGACTTCCGTAGGTTGTATGTACTCTCGATGCAATATCCCTTGCGTAATTGGTTCTGAAATCTACCATGGTCAGGAGAATGCCCTCAATCGCCAGTTTCCGGTTCAGTCTTTTCTTTACTGTAAGAATGGTCTTGATCAACTGTTGAAGTCCTTTAACAGGCAGATATGCGGCCTGCACAGGTATCAGAACAGAATCAGAAGAGACCAGTGCATTGATCGTCATCATACCAAGGCTCGGCATACAGTCGATCAGGATATAATCGTATCGTGATCTTATCGCATCGATATATTCCTTCATGATCATTTCTCTGCTCATAACATTTCCCATCGTTACTTCCAGGGCAGAAAGCTCAATATTTGCCGGAAGTAAATCTACATTTTCCTGGTGATGTAAGATACCATCTTTCAAGGAGATTTCTTCTTCATTGATGACATCCATCATGATCGTTGCCAGTGTAATGCGAAGATCATCCGGTTCCTCATATCCAAGACTTGCTGTTAAACTTCCCTGTGGATCCGCGTCGATCAGCAACACTTTCTTACCTTCTCGTGCCAGTCCAATGCCTACATTTACGGTTGTGGTGGTCTTGCCGACGCCGCCCTTTTGGTTCGCAATGCAGAAAACGTGACCCATGCTTCTTCTGTCGTGGTTGCCGGGCGCAGTCCGCCCAAAGCGGAAAGTTTAACAAAATGAGGCCCGATTTCTCCGGGATCTCAGGCGTTCAACGCCAGCCAAAGCTCCGAGAACCCCTGCCAGAAGACCGAAACGCCGAGGCAGATCAGGATGAAGGCGAAGATGCGCGCGAGCGCGTCGGCGCCCGCGGCCCCGACCGCGCGGCCCACGCGGTCGCTGTAGCGGTAGCAGAGCCAGATGACGACCACGGTGGCGAAGGTCGCGGCCACCGTGCCCGCGATGTTGGCGACGTTGTAGGGAAGACTCGTCCCCAGCGCGACCGACACGGCGATGGCGCCCGGGCCCGTGGTGAGGGGCAGCGTGAAGGGGTAGAAGGCCATGCTCTTCAACTTCACGCGTGAGAGGCTCTGCGGCGTCTGCTCGCTCCCGTCGTGCGAGGGGGCGTTCAAGGCGCTCCAACCCGCGGCGAAGAGCACGCACCCGCCCGCGCATCGGAGCACCCCCACGGAGATGCCGAAGAACCCCAGGATGAAGTGCCCCGCAAAGAGGCACACGAGCAGGATCACGACCGAATAGAGCGCGAGGCGGTTGGCGACGTAGGCGCGGTCGCGGTCGTTCAGATTTCCCGTCATCGCCGCGAAGAACATCGCGCCGCTGAAGGGGTTGATCACGGGGAGGAGAGTACTGAACGCGTAGATGAACGCGCTGACGAAAGCCGAGGATTCCACGGCGGACTCCGAAGTTTTGAGGCCGAGCGTCAGTCGGCGGGCGTAAGGACCACGAGGCAGC
>ENA-OWPD01002152-OWPD01002152.1-human-gut-metagenome-genome-assembly--contig:-NODE-2152-length-12118-cov-4.415817_pt1 | contig 12118 bp, 10 predicted proteins | sample MGYA00248262_ERZ651842 | MGnify/ENA primary metagenome ERZ651842 (study PRJEB26924, sample SAMEA4378253) | human gut metagenome | biome: human gut; feature: human-associated habitat; material: faeces... | reverse complement strand
GTTGCCATAATTCTTAAGTTTTAATTGTTAATTGTAAATTATTCATCGCTCAATCCGAAGGGGCCCTTTCTTCTGACCGGCGATACAAAGATAGCGCCTCCCCCACCCGCTTCCGCCCCTTTCCGCTCCTTCGCACATCATCGCACACCATAAAGCGTTTTTCTGCAACTTATGACACCTTACGACGCGATAAACCGTCCTTTTTTCTTTCGCAAACTACTAATTTTCATTAACTTTACATCATAAAACAAGTCATAAAAAACATGGAAAAATCCTCTTTCACTCCCCGCAGCTACAGCAAAAGCGAGCTGGCAATGCTATACAGTCCCTGCATCACGCCCAAGGCAGCCGTCCGCAAGCTCAACCGTTGGATAGCCTTCAAACCCGGACTCCTGGAACAGCTTGCCGCCACCGGCATGCTTCCCAATGCCAAGTGCTACACTCCGATTCAGGTGCACGTCATCGTAGAAGCACTGGGAGAGCCGTAGCAACGCAAAAGCCAGGCGTTTAAAAGCCAAATGCCCGGAGTTTGCATCTGAAACTCCGGGCATTCCAGCCTGAAACATGAGGCATTCCGGGAGCAAACGCCCGGTCTTTCAAGAGCAAACTCACGGAGTTACCAGCCCCATCCACGGCAGCCTGTCCTTATTCAGGACCTTCCCTTGCATCTCGGTCATTATCTGCTCCTCCGATTCCCGTTCGTCATACCGCCCGCACGGCTGCCTCACAAATAGCACGCTTCCCGTCCGGCACAAATCCTGCTCGCGCACTTTCAGCATATCCAGCCGGGTATAACTCCTGTCCGGTTCCTCGATGCGGCTTATGGAAAAGATGAAATCGGCAAGGTTCGCCCAGTTGGCACTGCCCGAAATGGTGTACATGTCTATCTCCTCCAGCTCGTTCTTCCCGTTCAGCTTTTTCAGGCTGCGGGGATGCGCCACGATAATCACCCAGACACCGTTGTTACGCCCCCACGCCTGCATCTGCGTCAGCATACCCTTGATGGCCTGCGTCTCCGTGTTGTAGCGTCCGGTTTCCATTTCCATGAAGAGGTACGGGTCGATGATGAGGTACTTCAGCGGCATGGTGCGTTTCACCTGCTCCGCGCGCTCTATGATGTTGGCGGGCGTGGGCGAAACCTCGTGCAGGTCTAGATGCACCATGTGTCCGTCCAGGAAAGAGACGATGGGCTGCAACTGTTCGCGGGTATATGCCGCCGTGTTCACCTTGCCCAGCATCAGGCGGATAAGATTTGCCATGTGCTTGTCCTTGTCGGGAACCTCAAAGGAGAGGTAGCACACGTTACGCCCCGTCTTGGCCATGAAGCGGCAGGTCAGGTCGTTCAGAAAATCCGTCTTGCCGCAGTTGGGCTTTCCGGTGACAATTATCAGTCCGCCCTGGTCGGTAGGATGGAACACCCGGTCGGTCAGCGGGCCGTGACCCACATCGTAGCCGTGATCGTAATTGCCGTTCAGCACGTCCATAATCCCATCCGCACGTTCGCGCACGGTGATGATGTCCGACGTACGGTGCGGGCATGCCGAGCCGATAATCTCGCGCACCACATCGGCGCCGTACGCCACAAGCACGTCGGATATGTCCTTGCAGCCGCCGGGCAGGACGGTGAACAGGCATCGCGTACCGAAATAATCGGCAAGATGCTTCACAAGCGTCCTCCCGGGCAGGTCGCTGTCGCCGCAAATCACCAGCTCCTGCACCCGGTCCAGCCAGGGGCGGAAAGCCTCGAAACCTTTGGAAAGGTCACTTGCCGCACCGTTGGGTACGCTGATGACATACGGATAGCCCGCCTCGCGCAAGGTCAGCACATCCCTTTCCCCTTCGGTGACAATCAGGCGCGGAATATTCTCTTCGGCAATCAGCAGCGGGTTGATGCAGTCGATATTGTAAGGCGGGCAAGGCGTGGTGGGCGAATCCTGGCTCCAGCATTTGGTATAGCCGGAAGCGGTGGCATCGCACGAGCGGTACTTCACGTTGACGGGCTGCCCGTTGATGTAGTTCACATAGGCAATACACTGATACATCATCCCCGCAGCATTCTTTTTATCCTTTCCGTCCTTGCTGTCCTTGCCTCCGAAACAGCGGTGTACCAGACAACCGATACGCGCGTCGATGGCTGTTTTCAACGAGATTCCCATATCGGCAAGATAACGGCGGGCGGCAAGCTGTCCGGTATCGGAGGTCTCCGGGTCATCGGTCAGCGGCTTGATTTTGGCGATTACCTCAGGCGACAGCCGTTTGTAGTCTTCGGGAATCATCGACACCTCAAATGCAGCGTTCCCTCCGCCTGCCGATGCCATACCACCCGTCTCTCCTTTCCCGGCACTCCCCTTTGCCATCGGCGAAGCTCCCGCCGGACTCCCGGCATCCTGCCATCCCGTGCTTCTGCGCTCTGTCCAGAAGTCCTTCAGCTTCCCGTGAAAGTCGCACCCCGCATAAAAGCAGCAGTACAATCCCGTATCGCGCGAAATGGCAAGATGTTTTTTCCCGCACTTGGGACACTCTGCTATATAATTCTTCCCCGCTCTTCTACGCTCGGGAAAATCACTCAAATAATAAAACGGCTTCATCCTCCGAAATTTATAATTTATAACTCATAATTCAAAACTCATAACTCTCCCCATGCTCCGCTCAGCACGTTCCACTCCGCTTTCGCCCCCGGCCGGGGCGGCGCATCGTCCGGTATGTTCACCATCCCTTCCAGCGGGTCGTCGTAAAAGCGCAGGCCGCTTTCCTTATCCGTCCACTCAAACTCGCAGAGCGGATGGTTGTTGCGTTGTTCGCCCCGCATGTCGGCAAGGTTCTGTACCCGTTGCCGCCTTCCGGCATCCGCGGCATCTTTCAGCATCCGCAGTCCGCCGGCGGATTTCAGCAGGTTGTTCAGCCAGCACAGCCGCCCTACATGAGTGGATTTCATAAAGCGTTCCTGGCTTGCGAAGTAAGGCACCAGCAGTTCGTTCACCAGGTACACCAGATTGGCGCAGGCATCTTCGCGCACCAGTCCCTCCTTCTGCTGGAAGCTGTCGATGAGCGGAGTTAAAATCCGCATCTTATCCACCCGATTTTTGTTGATGAGGTGAAAGAAATTCCGTGCGGTTTCCATGCTTTTTTCCGCAGAAGAAATCCTTCCGGAGGATGTATTATTCTTATTATCCTGTATAGTATATATATTATATATATCCCCCTGCGGTAATTTTACCGGTAAAGTTTCCGCGGAATCATCCGTTTTTTCCTTCTCTTTCCAGAGGCAGGAATAGAACGAACTCATCCCGTACACATTGTCGCCGGGTACGATGCCGAACGCTCCGCTCTGCCTGACCGCTTCCACCAGGAACCGCGCGTTCTTAAACTTCAGCGACTTGCTGATATCATAGAAATTCTCCACGGGGTAAACCGCATCTTCGTTCATGTAGGCAGTCATCCCCAACATCAGGCCCAACAGTTTTGAAACGGTAGAGTCCGTGATTTTCCAACTTTTCCACTGCCCTATGGTCTTTTGCAGTTCCCGCACGGAAAGAGTAGTTTTATGTGCTTTCATAGCATTAATATTTTAAATTGTTTTAAAAACTGTTGCAAAGGTATACCTTTGTACCCATATTACCCGTACCCACTATGTAGGTACGGGAATCAAACATTTTTATTTTATTAACTAAAACAAATTTATTATGAAATCGAACAGATTTATTTCCGATCATCCGGAATTCGGTGCGTTCCTCAAAAAAGAACTGGAACAGCTTGGTATCCGAAGAGAAGCATTCCGTTCCACCTGTCACATGAAGCAAAACTATCTTGAGGACATAAAAAAGGGCTCCATAATTATGAGGTAGACAGCTACGAGGTCATTCTGAGCGCATTTGAAGAGTTCACAACGCCTGAAAACGCACAACGCATCTATCGGGAAGGGGTAAATTTCTTGTTTCCTAAGCTGAAAGAATAAGGTTCTGCTGTGGTTTTATGAAAGAAAATATCATTCAATTTTCTTCATAAACTTTGGCATATTACAACTTAATTCGTAATTTTGCCACGCATTTATCAATTACTATTGCTTTCGCCTCTTCCGGATTTTGGGAGGGGCGAGAGCGTAGCGTATACTTTCACATAACAAATAGTAAAATCTGCTATTACAATATTCGTTTTTATTTAATTAGACTTCATGCTTGAAATATGTCCTAAAAACAAATGCACAGGGTGTTCTGCATGTATGAATAAATGTCCCCACAAAGCAATAAGTATGCAAATCGAAAAAAGGTTAGGACATTTATACCCTCGTATTGATCAGGAACTCTGTATTGATTGTGGAGCATGCACAAAAGTCTGTCCTAGTATCCATATTGTTCCATTTCAATTAGCAAGAATTGCATATGCAGGACGTTTAATAGATGAAAAGAATTATTTATCAAGTACAAGCGGTGGAGCTGCAACTGCACTTGCTGAAGTTATAATTAAGCAAAATGGTGTAGTATATGGATGCGCAATGCTACCTGATGTAGCTGTTCGCCATATAAGAATCGATACCTTGTCTGATATTACCAAATTGAAAGGAAGTAAATATGTCCAAAGTACAATAGGAACTACATATCAATCTATACGTACTGATTTATTACAACAAAAAAAAGTACTATTCATTGGAACCCCATGTCAGTGTGCTGGTTTAATTTCTTATATAGGTCCGTCTAAACTAAAAGAAAATCTAATTACAGTAGATTTAATTTGTCATGGAACTCCTTCACTTTATTATCTCCAACAACATGTAGCGAAAAAAACAGGTAAAATAAAAGATAGAATTGTAACATTTCGAGAGAATTCTGAATTTATTTTTTCAATCTATAATGGTTCAAATATGCTTTATTCCTCTAATATTTGGACTAATAAATATCAAGATGAATATTATAATGCTTTTATTGATGGATATACTTACCGCGAAAGCTGTCACACCTGCCAATACGCAAAACCAGAAAGATGCACAGACATAACCATCGGAGATTTTTGGGGACTAAAACAAAAAATGCCATTTAATGAAAGAAATGGTTGCTCTGTCCTAATTCCCAATACCCCCCAAGGAACTTTACTCATAAGTAAAATACAAGATTCTTTCTTGTTATTTGAGCGTCCGCTTACAGAAGCAATAGAAGGTAACACTCAACTTCGTGAGCCCAAAGTATATAATAAAAAAATATTAACATTTATATATCTATGTAAGATTGTTGACATCTCGACTGCATACAAATTAATTACAATAAAAGAACAATTTTACAAATTCAGTAATATTTTGAAACAAAATATCAAAAATATAATTCAAAAAAAATGAAAATAGGAGTACTGACATTCCACGCCTCTCATAATTACGGTTCAATGCTACAAGCCTATGCTATGCAGTATCTACTTAAAAATATGGGGCATGAAAGCCAGATAATAAATTTACGAAACAATGCACAACTTTACCTTTACATGCAACCACTTCAATGGAAACATCCTGGTGATATGTTCCGTAAATTGACACATCAACCTATTAGCTATTTAGCCTTACAACGTAAATATAATCATTTTGAAAGTTTTATAGCTAATTATTTAAACACTTCTACCCATATTTGTTCCACTAAAGAAGATGTAAATACTTGTATCAAACACGAGCATTATGATGCTGTTTTAGTAGGAAGTGACCAGATATGGAATCCTTCATGCTTTGACTTTGATGAGTCTTATTTTTTACCATTTAGCGGAACATATAAAAAAATAGCATATGCACCCTCACTTGGACCACAACCGGAACATATAAACGATGCCCAACAAATATTATTTAAAAAATATATTTCTGACTTCACAGCTTTATCTACACGCGAGCAGCGAGGAGCTGATTTTATACAATCACTGACAGGAAGAAAGGCTGAGGTAGTATTGGATCCCACATTATTATTGGATGCAAAAGATTACAATCCTCTAATCAATAAGAGACCTATTGTAACGGGACAATATATATTCTATTACTCCCCAGTTGATGAACCTCCTATTTTTGAGAAAGCCCAAATTTTATCCCAACGTACCGGATTACCAATTGTCATCACTCAAATGCGTGACTTTTACAAAGGATCCAATATTCACTTCGTGCGTTCTTGTGGTCCTTGTGAATATCTCAACATCCTTAAAAATGCAACTTATTCTATTGGTAAATCATTTCATTTATTAGCTTTTTCAATACTTTTCCAAAAAAAGTTTATTATGATAACAGGAGATACAGACAGCAGATTAATGAATATATTGCAGCCTCTTGGTCTATCAAATAGAGCTTTGAATATAGATTCCAATGAAATTACCTTTGAATCAGAAATCAACTATGAAGAGGTGTTCCTCAAGTTGGAGCAACTAAGGAGAAAATCTCTTGAATATTTAAAAAATTCACTTCAATCCCCCAAATAATGAATATACTTTTCATCTATGAAAAGCCTCTCCAGCCAGAAGCCGGAGGAACGGAACGTATTACATCTCTTATTATTTCTGGATTATCTTCACACAACTATAATTGTATTGCAATGTTAGTTTGCGATTATAATTCACGTAAAATGAGTTATGATGCAAAACCTATTGTGGATTTATATCATTTTTTAAAAGATAAAGCAATTGATGTAGTCATTAATCAAATAGCATATAGTACCTGGTTGCTTGAAGAGTTTTTAAAACAAGGAGGAGCACGTTGGAAACAGGAAGGAGGACGAATTTTTTCTTGCCTACATTTTGATCCTCAAAATCCCAGTGCGTTATTTAATGCCCAAATTAGTTCTCACGGCACGATAAAGGACTATTTAAATATAGCCAAAACATGGTTACTTTACAAAAGGTATGAACATAAATCCAATCATTCTGCTGCCAAGACATTCGAATATATCTACACTCACTCTGATAAATTCATCGTCCTTTCCAAAACTCATTTCAAATATATGAAATCAGTTTGGCACAGAAATGACTACTCGAATCTAATAGCAATAAACAATCCTTTGACATTTAAAGATATATCCCCGGTATCAATTTGTGCTCAAAAACAGCATATCGTACTTGTAGTCGCTCGCATGAGTGAATTCCATAAACGAATATCCATTATTCTAAAAACATGGAAACAACTAGTCAAGGAAGGAAGTGCGAAAGCTTGGACACTTAAAATTATCGGAGATGGCCCTAGTCTCACAGAGTACAAAAAATACGTTCGTGATAATGAACTTGTTAATATTACTTTCCTAGGGCAACAAAATCCAGAACCGTACTACGCTGAAGCATCTATTTTTTTAATGACATCATCAGCTGAGGGTTGGGGACTCACTCTCACAGAGTCATTACAACGTGGGGTAGTTCCAGTAGTAATGAACAGTAGTCCTGTTTTTAGCGAAATTATTGAAAACGGGAAGAGTGGCATCCTCGTTAAGAATAATGATTACAAAGCATTTGCCAATGCCATCCGAAAACTAATGAAAAGTGAGGTAACGCGCATCACAATGAGCCAAAACTGCTTGATACAAGCAAAAAAGTTTGATTTAGACAATACTATTAACAAATGGATTAACGAATTAGAAAGAAATGAATAGATTAGGCTACATAGATGCTCTAAGAGGAATAGGTATTATTCTTTTGGTTTATAATCATTTCTTATTCTTCGGATTCAGTGGTGGCATGTCTACTATGACTCCTTTAGATAATGAAGTGATGTTCATTCTTATGCCTCTTTTTTTTGTTATCAGTGGATTTGTAAGCTATCGAAAAGAACAAGCAACAACATTGCCCCAATTAATGAAAACTCTTTGGATGAAAGTGCGCCAGCTTCTTATTCCTACAATTATAATGTTTGTTTTCAGTCGATACGCTCACTGCGCCAGCATAGTTGACGGTTTGCAAGATATCATGAAGAAAGGATACTGGTTCACTTTTACATTATTCCAAATTATCGTAATCTATCAAATTCTAATATACATAACAAGGCATTTTTCTAAACATATCTATAAAATATTGGTATTATGTTTACCAGCTCTAATATTTGCCTTTCCACCCCCCCCGAATATACATCTGAAAATCAATGCATTATATTAAAAGCTTTATCTATTAGGCAGCTTTTGGCATATTATCAATATTTTATTGTAGGAGTAATTGCAAAATATAACTTTGAATTATTACAAAAGTCAATGACAAACAAATGGTTAATATCGCTTTGTTTCATTTATGCTTTTTTTTGTCCAACATACCACGACCCATATACAAATTGGTTGATTATTATAGCACGAATAACCTGCATATTTTGGATTGCCTATTATTATCGTAATTGGTTCGATAAAGATAGTTTTTTGCCTAATCAATTGCGCTATATCGGTAGACATACGATTGAAATTTATTTTCTGCATTACTTTTTCTTATTCAAAATACCAACAATTGAGATGTATCTGTTTTCATTCATAAATGCTCAAGATACAATATGTTTAGCACACGAATATATGCTTGAATTGTTGATTGTCGGTACACTTGCAATAATAGTTTGTTATGTATGTTTATTGATAAGAAAAATTTTGGATGCATTTCCTTTAATATCTAAATTATGTTTTGGACCCAATAAATAATAATTACATCTTTTTATAGTATTAGATAGAAAGGGAATATATAAAATCATGGAGGAGAGTAATAAAAGAATCATAAAAAATACAGTCTATTTGTATATCCGGATGTTGATAATGACTGCACTTGGTTTTTTCACGACACGAATAGTATTGGAAAAATTGGGTGTTTCGGATTATGGTATTTATTCTTTAGTAGGTGGATTCGTTAGTATGTTTACAGTCCTTAACAGTATTCTAAATACAGGAACAAGCAGATTCATTGCATTAGCATTAGGAAAAGAAGACATAGAACTACAAAAAAAGACATTCTCTACCTCATTTACCCTACATTTGGGCATTGCTTTAATTGTATTCTTAGCATTAGAATCTTTAGGTCTATGGTATCTTAATACTGGGCTAAACATAGAACCTGATAGAATAGTTGCTGCTAATTGGGTTTTTCAATTTTCTGCAATATCAGTTTCATTAACAATCACTCAAACACCTTTCACCGCATCTGTTACCGCTCATGAGAAATTTAATATGTACGCAATAATGAGTGTGTTTGATGCCATTTCAAAATTGCTTATACTTTATTTATTAGTTATTATCTCTGGTGATAAATTAATAATTTACTCTGCATTATTATTCGCAATTTCTTTAATTAATCTACTAATATACAGAATTTATTGTATTCGTAAATTCCCAGAATGTGGGCTAAGCATGAAAATAGACAAAATATTAATGAAAGAAATGACTGGATTTGCAGGTTGGTCAACGCTTGGACATGTTGTTACAGTAGTAAATAGTCAAGGAATCAGTATTTTATATAATCTATTCTACAACACGATTCTTAATGCAGCTAGAGGTCTTTCTGGAACTGTAACATTTATGATATCTAATTTTATATCTGGCTTTATGACTGCTGCGCAACCTCAACTGATAAAATTTTATGGTGCTGGGGATATTCAACGATTTAACAAACTCATTTACAATATTTCTCAATACTCAATATTTCTAATAGCAATAGTAATGGGTCCAGTTCTATTAGAAATTGACTATGTCGTCTTCCTTTGGCTGGGCGGTAATGTTCCTCAATATACCACAGACTTTGTAAAAATATCGATGTTCCTTACTCTTGTATATAGAAGTAACAGCATGATTGAAACAGGGATACAAGCTTCTGGATATGTAAAACTACTTAATACATGGTCCGTCCCCGTTTATTTAGGAGTAATACCACTTGTTTGGTATGCATTATGGATGGGTTGGGGACCTATTATTGCTATCATTTTTGCTAATTTTGCTCCTGTTATTACATTCGTCATCAATTTAATAATCATAAAACGTACCATAGATTTCCCTAGCTGGAATTATTTTCATGTCGTTTTTGTTAAAAATTTATTTTTAGTATTAATAGCTTTAGCTATACCATATATCATTCAACTACAATTAGAACAAGGACTATTTAGGTTCCTACTCATTTGTTCACTTTCAGTTTTATGTACAATCACAATGTTATGGTTATTTGGTCTAAATCATGAAGCTAAAGTTATGGTAAAAAACAAAATACTTGGAAAATACATTAAGAAATTCAAGAATCAATGAAAATATTATTTATAGCACAATCCGAAACATCAGACAATAAAAGAGAGTGGTCAGGAACAATGCATCAGAGTTTTATATGTCTCCAACAAGCAGGCTTTAATGTAGATTATCTGTGTGCTATGAAAAAAGGAAAATCATCATTCTTTGTAAAACTTCTTTGTGAATGGTGGCTTCAAATAAGCAAAAGATTCAAAGTGAAAACTCGTATGACCGAAACCATTTATTGCAAATACAATTATGCTCAGGTCTTACAAGATTTTGATTATTCTGCTTATGACGTCATTTTTATACCCACACATTGGGCAATGGTCGCTGCACTGCCAACGAAAACAAAAGCCAAAGTAGTACATCTTGTTGATGCGACTTTTGATTCATTATTAGATTATTACGAGGAATTCTCCGGCTTGATATGGCAAAACAAAATTGAGGGTTCATACATTTCAAAGCAAGCATTTAAACGTTCTGATTTAATAATCGCTTCTTCCAACTGGTGTAAAAAAAATGCAATAGAGAGTTATCAAATAGATCCAAATAAAATTTCCGTAGTAGAATTTGGTGCCAACCTAAAACACGAAGACATACCTGCTGTTCCTAAAAAGATAGATGGCAAGTCACACCTCAACATCTATATAAGTGGAGTGATATGGGAAAGAAAAGGCGGAGAACAAGCTGTAGAATGTTGTGAAGAACTTATACAAATGGGCTATGATGTCACTCTTCATATTACAGGTATGATACCGCCTATTCAACATTCGAATAAATCATTTATCAAAACATATGGTTTTTTAAATAAAAACAATCAGAACGAATATCTTCAGATAATAAACCTCATGAAACAAATGGATATTTTCCTTTTTCCCAGTAAAGCAGAATGTAGCAGTATTGCCTTGTGTGAAGCATGTGGATTTGGACTTCCCATTTTTTGTTATGATACAGGTGGTACAAGCAATTATGTAATAAACGGAAAAAATGGTTATATGCTACCTTTATCTTCTGGTGGAAAGGAGTTTGCTCATAGTATAAATAATTGCTATAAATCTGCACTATTTAATAGACTCAGTATAGGTTCAATAGAAATGTATAAGACTAAACTTAATTGGCAAAAGTGGACTGAAAGAGTAAAAGAAGCTATCATGAATCTTTTCTAATATATTAAAAATACACAACAATGAAACAACGGTTATTATATATTGATGTTCTACGGGGAATTGCTATTTTAATTGTAATATACAGCCATATTCTTTTATTTTGTGTAGGATATAGCGAAACATCGGCCTTAACAAACCTTCTGCGTTTATATTTCCTTAATGGCTTTTTTTTCATATCTGGTTTTATGGTTTACAAGACTTTTACTCCCAGCCTTTTGGAGATGATTAAGAACATATGGAAAAAAATAACTATTTTACTTATTCCTACACTAATTACAGGTGGTCTATATTGTGCTTATGTACATGGAAAACCTTGTTCCTTTCTAGCTGATCCCGCGAAAGGTGGGTATTGGTTTACTATCGCACTTTTCATTATGGTGATTATATACACTATAGAAGATTTTTTAATAAAGAAATTAAAAAATAGATATTTGCAATCTGCAATTATATTATTTGTAGCAGGTTTAATATATAGTTGGCATAAGACAGACATGACATCAACTGCATGGGCGAATTACTTATCATTAGGTGGTACTTCATATTATTTCCCTATGTTCACGATAGGTGTACTATGTAAAAAACATATTGAACTATTCCATAAATATTTGGATATACCATTGGTAAAAACGAGTATATTCCTTATCGCAATGTTTGGAGCACTCATTGGTTATATTCCCTTATTGATAACCAGTATAACAGTAGTGCTATCTGCCTATTTTATTGTAAAAGATATTCTAAATAATCATTTGGAAATAAACGAATCCAACGTTTACCCCC
>ENA-OWPD01002133-OWPD01002133.1-human-gut-metagenome-genome-assembly--contig:-NODE-2133-length-12211-cov-8.724910_pt1 | contig 12211 bp, 12 predicted proteins | sample MGYA00248262_ERZ651842 | MGnify/ENA primary metagenome ERZ651842 (study PRJEB26924, sample SAMEA4378253) | human gut metagenome | biome: human gut; feature: human-associated habitat; material: faeces... | reverse complement strand
TATGCGATATTTACAAATTAAAACTGGCAAGTTGAACTTGCGAAACATGAATAGGGTATTTAACAGATTATCCTAAAAACATCTTCATATCCTCATCCGGCGTGGTAATTCCTCCAATACCAAAATTATCGATTAGTACCTTCGCCACATTCGGTGAAAGGAATGCAGGAAGTGTAGGTCCTAAGTGGATATTTTTCACACCTAAAGAAAGCAGAGCCAGAAGAACGATAACCGCTTTCTGTTCATACCAGGCAATATTATAAGCTATCGGCAACTCATTTACATCATTCAGTTCGAACACTTCTTTCAGTTTCAAGGCGATCAGCGCAAGCGAATAACTATCATTACATTGTCCGGCATCCAGTACACGTGGGATGCCGCCTATATCACCCAATGGCAATTTGTTATAACGATATTTAGCACATCCTGCGGTAAGGATTACCGTATCTTTCGGAAGAATCTCAGCAAATTCTGTATAATAGCTGCGGCTCTTCATACGTCCGTCGCAACCTGCCATCACGAAGAACTTACGGATAGCGCCTGATTTTACAGCATCGACTACCTTATCGGCCAGTGCGAATACCTGTTCATGGGCAAAACCTCCGATGATTTCTCCTGTCTCGATTTCAGTAGGGGCTTTGCATTGTTTAGCGTGTTCGATCAGTTTTGAAAAGTCTTTCGCTTGTCCGTTTTTGCGGTCTTCAATGTGTGTGAATCCACTGAAGCCGGAAGCTCCTGTAGTATAAACCCTGTCTGAATAAGTGGAAGTGGAACGGGGCGGAACAATACAGTTGGTTGTAAACAAGATAACACCGTTGAATGATTCGAAATCTTCATTCTGACGCCACCAGGCACTACCATAGTTACCTGCGAAGTGCTTGTATTTCTTAAATGCCGGATAGTAATGTGCCGGAAGCATTTCGCTGTGGGTATACACATCGACACCGGTACCTTCGGTCTGTTCCAACAGGTCTTGCATATCGCGCAGATCGTGTCCGGATATCAATATGGCAGGATTATTACGTACACCTATATTTACCTTTGTTATTTCCGGATTGCCATAAGTTGATGTATTTGCTTTATCGAGCAGCGCCATTGTTTTCACACCGTATTCTCCGCATTTCAAAACTAATGCTGTTAATTCATCGGCAGAAAGTTCTTGAGTGGTAGCAACCAATGCTTCTTGCATAAAGGCTTGAATTTCTTCATCATCAAAGCCCAGATTTACGGCATGTTCTGCGTATGCAGCCATCCCTTTTAATCCATATGTGAGCAATTCACGTAAAGAGCGTACATCTTCGTTTTCTGTTTTAAGTACGCCGACTGTAGCAGCTTTCGCCTCCATTTCATCCAAAGAGTTCCCTCTCCAGGTCATACAATCGCAATCGGCAGTGATATTTCCTGCCTCTGCCGCAAGCTTATCGCGTAAAGCGATAGCTTCCTGAATACGAGTTACAAAACGTTCCTTGTCGAAGTTGGCATTGGTAATCGTCATAAAGAGCGACTCCATCACAAAGTGATTGGTCTCTGCCGATACCTCAATTCCTTTCTTTCGCATTTCTACCGTATAACGGGAAATACCCTTTAACAGGAATATCAATAAATCCTGTAAGTTAGCCACATCGGAAGTCTTTCCGCATACTCCTTTCACAGTACAACCTTTGTTCTGTGCTGTTTCCTGACATTGATAGCAAAACATGTTCATCTTTCTTTGATTTTAATTGTTTATATCCAGTTATCTTCTACTATTTCTCCTTCTATACCTATAACAACCTTTTTAACAGGTACTTTGTTTGAAGCCTGTTCCAGAGCCATTTTAACTAATTGTAATAACCCACCACAGCAGGGAACTTCCATAATAACAACTGTCAGTGTATTAATCTGTGCCCCGTCTATCATATCGGCAATTTTCGATACATACACTTCTTTGTTGCTGTCAAGTTTCGGGCAGGCAATAGCCAATATGCGATTTCTTAAGAAACGGTTATGGAAGCCACCATAAGCATAAGCTGTACAGTCGGCAGCCAGCACCACATCAGCACCCCGGAAATATCCCGCCTGCGGATTCAGTAAATGAAGTTGAACCGGCCATTGACGTAACTGCGAAGGGGTGCTGCCGATTGGTACTACCGGTTTTACCGGAGCGAAAGACATCTCCCTGCTTCCTGGACAGGCCGAGAAGGCTTGCCCACAGTCTGAGTTTTGTTCATTATTATTCTCTATATCCATATCTATTTCTATGTTATGTTCTTCCAGGTAACGAAGGCCTTGAGCCAAAAGTGCTGTTTCATTATGCTCTTTCAAATGAAGCAGATGAGCCCGGATTGTTTTTTCTCCTTTGGGAACAAGCCTTTCCATAACTGCAATTTCATCGTAAGGCTCAGCTTCACGTTCTTCAAAGTCTATTGCTCCCACAGGACAGTCTCCGATACAAGCCCCCAAACCGTCGCAATACAAATCGCTAATCATTCGAGCCTTACCATCAATAAGTTGTAATGCTCCTTCATGGCAACCATTGACACAAATTCCGCAGCCATTACACAATTCTTCATCTATCTTTATAACTGTTCTTTTCATTAACCTTCCTCAATTATCCTTTTGCAAATATACAGTACTGCGAAAATAAAAAGCGTAACATTCGTTACGCTTGTGAAATTTATTATGTGTAACTTTGCGGAAAATAGAATGTATGAATGCCGACTTACTATTTTTCTGTACCCTATGTCGGGAGAAATCTCCCGAAGAGATTGAGAAAATAAGATGTACAATCGACCATAAAGTCAAAAACTATAAAAGAGGAGAGCTGATTGCTTCGCAGGGCGATCGCATATCCGACTTGTATATGCTAACGAGAGGGAAGGTAAAGACGGAAATTATTTCCCAGTCGGGACTTACCGTCTCTGTGGAAGAAATTACAGCTCCTTATCCGTTAGCTGCGGCTTTTATTTTTGCAGACAATAACCGCTTTCCGGTGGAGGTTACCGCAATGGAGGATTGTGAAGTGATACTAATCAGTAAGTCTTCTATTGAAAAACAGATGGCTAAATGCCCCGGATTCTTAAGGGGATTTATGGTTTTTATAGCCAACCCTTCACCACACCGCTGATCTCAGTGTATCCCGATCCGTCTTTTGCAGAGGCTGTAACAGCTGTTCCACCCAGAAGTAAAAGGGTAAGGATGATTGCTACTGTAATAAAATGCAAGGTTTTCATAATTGTATGATTTTAGACATTAAACATAACTTGAATAACCGGTTCACTAATATGATGGGTTAGCAAAGAAAAACCCTATGCTTTATTCCACTTTTTTTTATCTTCACTGAAAATTTAGAAAACAAAAGCCTCATAGCGGGCGTTGAATAGAAAAAAATAATCAGATGAAGTACATAGGAGCACATGTCAGTGCATCAGGAGGCGTTGAATACGCACCGGTTAATGCACACGAAATAGGGGCCAATGCCTTTGCCCTTTTCACAAAGAACCAACGTCAGTGGGTCAGCAAGCCGCTTACCGCAGAAAGTATTGATTTGTTTCAGCAAAACTGTGAGAAATACGGTTTTCTTCCGGAATACATCTTACCGCATGACAGTTACCTTATCAACCTGGGCCATCCGGAAGAGGAAGGCTTAACCAAAAGCCGGGCAGCTTTCTTAGATGAGATGCAACGTTGCGAACAGCTTGGACTGAAACTGTTGAACTTCCACCCCGGCAGCCATCTCAATAAGATAGATACCGAAGCCTGCCTCAGTCGCATTGCGGAGAGTATCAACATAGTCCTCGATAAAACAAAAGGCGTGACTGCTGTTATTGAGAATACAGCCGGTCAGGGTAGTAATTTGGGCAATGAATTTTGGCACCTAAGGTATATTATCGACAAAGTAGAAGATAAAAGCCGGGTTGGTGTTTGCCTGGATACCTGTCACACCTTTACTGCCGGATACAATTTCTTGCAAGATTACGATCAGGTGTTCAATGCTTTTGAGCAAGAAGTCGGTTTTTCTTTCTTACGGGGAATCCATCTGAATGATTCTAAAAAGGAAGTTGGAAGCCGAGTGGACCGCCACGACAGCATTGGGCAAGGATACATAGGCAATGCCTTTTTTGAGAGGCTGATGAAAGATACTCGTTTCGACAACCTACCTATTATACTGGAAACACCCGACGAGACTCTTTGGGCAAAAGAGATCGCGTGGTTGAGAGCAATCAGTCAAGGGTAAGTATCCCCTCGCCTTTTTCAGAACTCATCATCATTAAGCCTTCCCGACCACAAGTACTTGCGGGTTTCCCTGACTGCCACTCCCGACAATAACAACAGTGCTATCAGGTTGGGAATGGCCATTAATGCATTCATGCTATCGGCAATGTTCCACACCACGGTGAGATTCATGACCGATCCCACGAATGCAGCTGCAATGTAGGCTATGCGATAATAAATGATCCACTTCTTCCCTCCCAAATACTCCATAGCCTTTTCACCGTAGTAAGACCATCCCAATATGGTAGAAAAGGCAAAAGTCAGGATCCCGACCGATAAAATGGCAGGTCCTACATAAGGAATCTTTCCGAATGCCATTTTCGTGAGTGCTCCGCCTTGCGTATGGTCAATTTCCGGATAAGCAATGATGCTGCTCACCAAAACCAGTCCGGTGAGCGCACAGATGATAACCGTATCCCAAAACGTACCGGTAGAAGAAACCAAAGCCTGACGTACCGGATTGCGCGTGCGTGCCGCTGCAGCCACAATGGGTGCCGAGCCCAGCCCCGATTCATTTGAAAACAGTCCGCGAGCAATACCGAAACGGGCAGCCATCATCACCGTGGTACCCATAAAACCTCCTCCGGCTGCTTGGGGAGTGAAAGCCGAATTGAAAATAAGAACGACGGTATCTTTGAGATAGGCAGCATTCAGCCACAAAATGATGATACATCCCACAATGTAAAAGGCAGCCATGAAAGGCACCAGAGTAGAACAAACTTTTGAGATTCCTTTTAATCCGAAAAGGATTACCAGCGCCAGAAGCAAACAAAGAATGCCACCGGTAACATACGTTGAAATGCCCCAGCTTTCATTCAGCAGCATGGAAATAGAATTTGCCTGAACGGTATTACCAATGCCAAACGCCGCAATTGCCGTGAACACACAAAACAGCACAGCCAGCCATTTCATTTTCAGTCCGCGCTCCAAGGCATACATCGGTCCCCCAAGCATTTCACCGTTTTCTGTCTGCACCCTATATTTGATGGCAAGCAACCCTTCCGCATACTTTGTTGCAATACCAAACACGCCGGTCAGCCAGCACCAGAGCACCGCCCCGGGACCACCAAACGCAACCGCGGTAGCCACACCCACAATGTTGCCTGTACCAATGGTAGCAGCCAGCGAAGTGGCCAATGCACCAAACTGGCTAACATCACCAGTGGCATGATCGTCTTTCGTGACCGATAAACGAATTGCCGTGAAAATCTTAGCTTGAGGAAAGCGCAGTCTGATGGTAAGAAACAAATGTGTTCCCAGAAGTAATATAATCATCGGCCACCCCCATAAAGCCGAACTAATCTGCGCGGTTAACTCTTCGAACCGTTCCATACGTGCTATGCATTACAATTGTACAGCAAAAGTAGTTTTTTAATATCAAATAGACAAGTATAAATCATATTAGTTGCATTTAGCAGATAGTCATTTATTCTATTGGCTCACCTGTGAAATCTTTCATTATCGTTCTAATAAGTAAGGTATTTTCTACAAACAAGAGAAAGCAAAACGATTGCATAAGCAAGTAAATGATTGGTTCACCCCAATTTTCGAAAGGAAGAAACAAAACGAGCATTACATACTGATTATCAGAACATTACAAGCACTAAAACAGCAATCCTAAAAAATATTTGAGGTCACTTTAGGGTCACATTTCTCGGGGCGACCCTTCCCGTACAAGGTACCCCTTTACAAAAGGGCTATTTGTATAGTAACAAGAAAATATAGACACAATAAATCCGCCGACTTTAATAAGCTATTTTTTTCCACTTCCCCCTACCATTCTGCTAAAAGCAGTGAAACATGTATATAGTCTTTGCAAGCGAGCCATCATGTACATGCACGCTTTATCGAAATACAGCCCGCTGCTCAGTAATTCGTTTTTCTAAAGGCAGCAAACAGAAAATACAAGCATTGATTTCTCATAGCAAAATGGTAAATAGAATAGACTTGGCGCAAGTTTCATGAAAATGTTAAGTATTAGTTATGAGAGGAATTTCATTGGCACTTTTACCAGCATCAGCAAACACCATACTCAAAAAGATATTATATGCTAAAAAGCCTATTAACAGGGCGATTCACTCTAAAAAAGGCAGAAATGAGCCACGAAAAGATACGCTAAGGGAGAGTGAACCTAAATTGACCCTAAAAGTGGTCCTACCTTCCTTTAAATCAAGTGAGTATTTTGTTTGTTTAAAGAGAATTACACAGTAATAATTAACAACACAAAAGTCGTTTTATCTCTTTAGTTAAGTTCTGCCAGAAACCTCTTTATGTTTTTAAAAAAGCTCTTTATGTTTTTCAAAAACATAAAGGCGTTTTTAAGTGAAGGTGATAGTAATGAAATACAGAACATTTCTATAACTTTTTATAGCAATTACGAGAGTGGGGAACGTGAAATGCCATTGGATTTATTGGAGAAAGCAGCAGATTTATTCGGTTGCGAGCTATATGTATTCTTTGAAGAAAATGTTTCTGAAGACATGATTTTGGCAACAGCTTTCAGAATAGAAGATCTTAATCGTAATGATTTACAAGAGATTATTCATTTTAAAGATATTGTTAAATCTTACATCAAAATGGACCGGCACTTTTAGCTATATGCAGGGAGTATCACTAGACATTCGCCAACAAAATTATTAAAAGCGATAAAATCATCATACACGCCTATTGACAGAGATTCGTATCTTTAAACGCTAAAAGGAGGAGGCGAAAGAAACGCTAAGGGGAAGTGAACCTGAATGGGCCTAGGCAGACCTTGAAAGCTCCCTTCATTTTGGTTGATAATTTTATTTATTAAAATAAAATTACACAGCGACAATTACATACAAATATCGTTTTATATTTTCATAAAGACCTGCCTAAAGTTTGCACAATGCAATGTGATATAAACGCATAAAAATTATAAGAAAACGATTATTACAACAAATTATTCGATATTATCTATATCTTTGTAAATGATGTTGGGTTATAACTTCCAAACGGCAAGTAGAAAAACATGCAAATACATAACGATACATTGATAGTAGAATGTTCGGCTTACGATTTCAAGGAAATGTTGGAACGTAAGAAGGTAAAGTCGTGGCTTAAATCCGTATCCGCTTTTGCCAATACAGACGGTGGTAGTCTATTCTATGGAGTGAACGATGATGGAGTTATTGTGGGGCTAGAGGACCCTCAAGCTGATGCCGATTTCATCAGTGAAATGATAAAGGCAAGGCTTGATCCAGTGCCGGAAATACAGCTCATCCCTATAGAGTACGAAGGTCATTCTTTGCTTGAAGTCAAAGTAAAAGCCGGAACGTTGACACCTTATTATTATTACCAAGATGGAACACGTACAGCTTATACACGAGTCGGTAATGAAAGTGTGGAGTGTAATTCGCAACAACTTCTTTCATTGGTATTGAAAGGCACACACATGACTTGGGACTCGCTGCCTACACAGGTGGATGCCAACAAACATTCTTTCATCATCCTTGCCAACACGTTCCGCGAGCAAACCCGCCAGGAATGGAATGACAAATACTTGGAATCGTTCGGGCTGGTAACATCGAATGGAAAACTGACCAATGCCGGATTACTGTTTGTTGATAACTGCACTGTATTTCAATCGCGTATTTTCTGCACCCGTTGGACTGGACTATATAAGGATGATGCCATCAGTTCCGTGGAACATCGGGCTAACCTTGTGCTGCTCTTAAAATATGGTATGGATTTCATCAAGAACTATACCATGAGCGGTTGGGTGAAGATGCCTAACTATCGTCTAAACCTACCGGACTATTCAGACCGTGCCATCTTTGAAGGGTTGGTAAACCACCTTATCCATAGAGATTATACTGTGATGGGTGGTGAAGTGCATATTGACATTTACGATGACCGTGTAGAATTAGTATCACCCGGTGCCATGCTCGACGGTACACAGATTCAAGACCGTGACATATACAAAGTGCCGTCCATGCGCCGTAACCCCGTCATTGCGGATGTGTTCACACAGTTGGACTATATGGAGAAACGTGGCTCCGGTTTACGCAAAATGCGGGAGCTTACGGAAAAACTACCCAATTTCCTGCAAGGAAAAGAACCTCAATATCAAACGGAAGCGACTTCTTTCTACACTACTTTCTATAATCTGAACTGGGGTGACAACGGAAGAATACCTGTTGAGGAAGTGGCTAACAGGGTAAACAGTACCCTCGAAAAGTACCCTGAAAACGAAGAAAGTTCGGTGGAAAAGTTCGGTGTAAACAGCAAAAGTTCGGAGAAAACCTTTGGTGATACGCAAGAAAGTTCGGAGAAAGGTTCGGAGATAATGCAAAAAGGTTCGGAGAAAAAGTTCGGAGATTCGAAAAACAAATCTAAAAGCATTGGGAAAACCGCACAAAAGATTATTGATTTCGTCATTTCCGACCCATCAATGTCTGCAGAAGCAATGGCCTATAAAATAGGAATAAGCTCCCGAGCCGTAGAAAAACATATTTCAAAGCTTCGTTCTATGGGAATTTTGTCTCGTGAAGGAGCAGACCATGGTGGCTATTGGCGCATTATTGTTAACCCTCAAACTGAGCAATAAACTTATGGGAACATCTTTCATACCTCTCGGTGCAATAATTGCCGTTTTGATTATCGCCTTTCTGTTTGCCTCTTTGCCACAGGTAAACCATAAAACGCGATACAGAGTGCTTTATGCAATAGCCATTATCATGCTATTAGCTGTTATCCCTATCAGTGAGTATATGGCTGAGAATACAAAAAATTCAAACAGCAATTATCTGCTTGTTCTGATATTCGATGTTGCAGTAGGTTATTTCTGTATGTACATTGCCGCATTGCTGAAATTCAATGTCCTTAAACGAAAAAATCAAGCATTGGAAAATGCCTTGACCGAAAAGCAACAAGAAAATATAGCAATCCTAATCCAGAAAACCATGACTCGTTTAATAACACTGCGAAACCCTATGTTTTACAGGAAATAGTATCTTAAAATATATTAATATCACTAAAACAAGACACACTTACAGTTAATAGGTGTTATAAACGCAACAACCATAGCCACACCTTCTACTACTTTTGTCTATTATGCGTGTTAGCCTTCACAGATTCTTCTGTATGGATTGGCTAAGCCAAAGTGATATAAGAATAATATGAATCAAACGACATATAAGGATTTAGATACACAAATTAGTAAGAGATTAAGGCACGGGGATGAGAGAGCATATACGCTGGTTTTTAAGCAGTATGCCCGCTTACTCTTTACCTTAGCCTATCGCTTCCTAAAGTCGGAAGAAGAGGCGGAAGACGCCGTACAATACGTCTTTATGAGGCTATGGGAGAAGCGTGAATCGCTCGACTTCTCAAATGGGGTAAGAAGCCTGCTTTACACTATACTGAAAAACTATATCCTAAATGAGCTTCGCCACAGACAGATTGTCTTTGAAAAGCTCTACATGATGGCACAGGAGATGCAAGAAACCAGCGACGAGAGCGAACAAGAACTGGAGGTGCAAGAACTGTATGAACTGCTTCATCAACACATCAACAGCCTGCCTGAGCAGAAAGCGTTGATCTGCCAGATGAAGATGAATGAAGGATTGTCGAATCAAGAGATTGCCGACCGATTGCATATTGAGGTGAGCACCGTGAAATCTCACTATTCACAGGCTATCAAATTGCTGAGATCGAAGATTGTGATGATGATAATAAGTTGTTTGGGGTTATAAACAGAAAGAAGATTGACCTATGAAGATGGACAAAAATAGTATAGATAGAGTGTTAGACAATAAAGGCACACCGGAAGAGGCACAAATGGTCTCCAGATGGTTTGCCACCGAGGAGGGACAGATCGACCTGGCTGAGCGTTTTGACAGGGAGGCCGCTCTGCTCTCTACCTCGCAACTAACTACGGATGAGGAGCTGAAATGCCCTACCAAGAGTATGGAGCGTCGGTTCGCTACCTTTTTAAAGGGGGCGCAACGTACGCGCAGAATATCTCTGATGAAGCAGGCGGCTATCTGGGCACTGTTAGTGGCTTTAGGTGGGTTGATAACCTGGAGCTTGGAGCAGTTAGAGATTGGGCACAAACCGCACTATGCCGAGGTGAGCACGACGGCTGGCGAACGTCTGAAGGTAGCCTTCCAAGACGGTTCTACTGTACTGCTCAACGCAAAATCCACCTTAAAATACCCGATAGATTTCGGACGGAAGGAGCGCAAGGTGACACTGTGTGGCGAGGCCTATTTCGAAGTGATGAAGGGAGACAAACGTCCCTTCTTAGTTGACGCTGGCGGACTGGACGTCAAGGTATTAGGTACCCAATTCAATGTAAAAAGCTATAGCGGCGAATCGGTATTCGTTACATTGGATGAGGGATCGGTGATGCTCAACGACCATAAACTACTCAAATACAAGCTCAAACCTGGCGACCACGCCATATACAACCGCGAGACGGGCAACTGCCAAATCATGCACCTCAAAGATCAGAATGTGGTATCAGCCTGGCGCAACAACAGACTCTACTTCTACCTCACCCCATTGAGCGAGATTCTCAAGACGCTGGAGCGGCAATCGGGCGTACAGTTCAAGGTAACCAACAATGCGGTGCTGAAGAACCGTTTTACCGTCTCGTCAGACAAGAAGGATATTCAATATATTCTAAGAGACTTAGAGGCGGTTTCATACATCCGGTTCCAGCCTATCGACGATAACACCTTCGAAGTGGTTTCGCAATAATTATATCTTTACTAACTAACAATACAACCATGAAAACAAGAAGTTTAACCTTCATGCTCTTGCTGTGTACCTCAATGAGCTTCGCGCAGCATACACCCCGTGTCTGTGAAAACGAGTTTAAACCCGGCGAGTTGTGGTACGACACTCAAGGTACACCCATCAACGCCCATGGCGGAGGGATGCTGTTCCATCAAGGGGTCTATTACTGGTTTGGCGAATTTAAAGTGGCTGGTGAAGTGGGCAACTTGGCTCAGGTGGGCGTGAGCTGTTACTCCTCTAAAGATCTCTACCATTGGACGAATGAGGGTATTGCACTTCCAGTTTCATCGGATGAGAACTCCGACATTGCCAAGGGATGCATTTTAGAGCGTCCGAAGGTGATTTACAACGCCCGGACAAAGCAGTTTGTCATGTGGTTTCACTTGGAACTGAAGGGAAAAGGGTATACCAGCGCACGCAGCGGCATAGCCGTGGCTAACAACCCCACAGGACCCTACCGCTACCTGCGCAGTACCCGCTCGGTACCGGGTCGCTACCCGGTAAACAAGCTGCCGCTACATGTCGGTGAGCATGGCACGTTCGAGTGGGGCATGCACCCTGACAGTGTGAACCTGATTGGCCGCGACCTGAACGAGGGACAGATGGCTCGCGACATGCAGCTCTTTGTCGATGAGGATGGCAAGGCCTATCACCTCTGCGCTTCGGAGGAGAACAGCACCCTCCATATCGCTGAACTAACTGACGACTATACGGACTTTACGGGCAAGTACGTCCGTGCGTTTGTCAATCGCTACATGGAGGCCCCGGCGCTATTCAAGAAGGATGGATTGTACTACTTCATGGGGTCAGACTGCACCGGCTGGAATCCCAATCCGGCACGCAGCGCCGTGGCACCCTCCATCTGGGGTCCTTGGACCGAATTAGGTAACCCCTGCGTAGGCGAGGATAAGGAGACTACCTTCCACTCACAAAGTACCTATATCCTACCCGTTGAGGGTAAACCAGACGCCTTTATCTACATGGGCGACCGCTGGAATCCAAAGGATGCCATCGACGGACGCTACGTGTGGCTCCCCATTGAGTTCGAAGCGGAACAGTTCGTCATCCGATGGCGAGACCGATGGAATCTAAACCTGTTTAACCGGTAACGATCTTTACTTAATCATCTTATAAATTCATGTTTCGCAAGTTCAACTTGCCAGTTTTAATTTGTAAATATCGCATATAT
>ENA-OWPD01002121-OWPD01002121.1-human-gut-metagenome-genome-assembly--contig:-NODE-2121-length-12299-cov-2.641784_pt1 | contig 12299 bp, 7 predicted proteins | sample MGYA00248262_ERZ651842 | MGnify/ENA primary metagenome ERZ651842 (study PRJEB26924, sample SAMEA4378253) | human gut metagenome | biome: human gut; feature: human-associated habitat; material: faeces... | reverse complement strand
GCAGCAGAATTATGAATATGCAATGGAAGAACAAGAAAGCGGTCAGGTGAATCTTGGAATGGATGTGACGCCTCCGACAAAACCGGGGGAACAGGTTTCTGTTTTCGATATGTTTTTTGCAAATATAAAAGGAAAGGCCGTTGCGGTGTTTATGATCATCTTTACAATCCTGTATTCTACGGCAGATGTAACGAGCGGATTTGTGAAAAATATAGCAGGTCAAGTGAAAAACAGAGGTTTGATCGTATGTGCCAAAGCCGTATGTTTGTTCCTTTATACAGTATTGACGATGATGTTGTTCTTCATTGTACAGGCAGTGGCAAACAAATTGTTTTTCCATGAAGTTATACTGGGAGATAAAAGAGCATTTGCGCTTTATTTTCTTCTTCAGACGATACTGCATTTTGCTCTTTTGATGATCGTAATGTGTATTGCGCTTGTGATCAGAAATAATGTAGTCAGCATTGTGATAGGTATTTGTCTGTGTATGAATGCACTTATTATTTTTTATAGTTTTATTGATCGTATGCTTGCAAAAGTCGGACTGGAAAATTTTCATATGATCAATTATACTGTGAGCGGGAAGATTACGCTTCTTGGAACAGAGATTACATCGGAAATGGCGGTTACTTCTTTGCTGGTTGGATTTGCATTTGCGGCAGCCGCAGTCTGTTTGGGAAGTTTTGTGTTTAAGAAACGAGATATTTAACATGTATGTTATAGTTGGGATTTTGGTCGGAGTTATTATTACATTGATTTGTATATTGGGTAGTTATATGCGGCAAGTAAAAGATATCTGCCGCCAATTGCGTTTTCTGAGAGAGCATGAGAGCAATATGCTCATCACAAAAGAAATTAAGCTGGGAAATATTAAAGAGTTGACAGATCTTCTGAACGAGATGATTAAAGAACGAAAAGAAGAAGCTGCACAATATGTAAAAAAAGAACGGATGATTGCTGATACATATACGAATTTATCGCATGATATAAGGACGCCCCTGACATCAATGGACGGATATTTTCAACTGCTGGAAACCTGTTCGTCTGAAGCGGACAGGAAGCGTTATATCGAAATCATAGAGGAACGAATCGAAAGCCTTAAAGAGATGCTGGAAGAGCTGTTTACTTATACAAAGTTAAAAAATGAAACGTATGAATTGAAAAAAGAACGACAAAACTTAACTCAGATTCTGAAAGAAACAGTGTTTTCATATTATGATGAATGGGCAGAAAGGGGAATTGTTCCGGAATTTGACTTGACAGATACGCCTGTTTGGATCATGGGGAATGGACAGGCGCTTAGAAGGATTATACAAAACATTGTGAAAAACGGGTTGGATCATGGAAATAAAGAATTGAAGATTCAACTGAAAAAGAAGGAAAACAGAGCGAAGCTAGTGTTTAAAAATAGAGTGGAATATCCGGATCGGATCGATCTTCAAAGAGTCTTTGAACGTTTCTATAAAGCAGATGAAGCAAGAAGCAAAAATTCGACAGGACTCGGCCTTTCTATTACAAAAGGGTTTGTACTGAAAATGAATGGAGAAATCAGCGCGCAGATGAAGGGTGACTGGTTTAGTATTCATATCAGTTTTCCGTTAATATGAAGTTAAAACGGATGAGAGAGACTTTGTTTTTTCTTTCTTGATATCCTCTTGCTATCGGAACATGCTGACTATATAATGAAAACAGAAGAATGCGGGGCAGAATACTATAAACATCCATATAAAGTGAAGCGGATGAAAGTAACGAAAACGCAGCAGAAAGGAAGGAAATGGAAATGACGAGAAATTTTGGGTGTACGAAGGAAGGAAATCAGGCGAGTCTCTATATGATAAGAAATGAAAACGGGATGGAGGCAGCAGTGACTGACTTAGGAGCGACATTGGTCAGTTTGAAGGTGAAAAATAAAGATGGAAGCATGACGGACGTTGTTCTGGGATATGAAAACGCGGCCGGTTATGAGGCAGGTACGTGCTTTTTCGGAACGATTGTAGGAAGAAATGCAAACCGGATTGGCGGCGCGCAATTTGAATTAAACGGAAAAACATATCATTTGACGGGGAATGATAACGGAAATAATCTGCACAGCGGTATGGATTTCTACAATATAAGGATATGGGAGACGGAAGAGGTGACGGAGACGTCTGTTCGTTTTAAACTTCATAGTCCGGATGGAGATCAGGGATATCCGGGAACGGCAGATATATACGTGACATACAGCCTTGATAAAGATGATAAGCTTGATATCTTTTATGAAGCTTTGTCGGACAAAGATACGATTCTGAATATGACAAATCATAGTTATTTTAATTTAGATGGACATAACAGCGGAAGTGTACTGCAGCATACGCTTACTCTGGAGGCGGATTATTTTACTCCGGGGGATGCACAGTCAATACCGACAGGAGAGATTCTTCCGGTGGAGAATACACCTATGGATTTTCGGGAAGGAAGAAAAATAGGAGAGAGGATCGAGGAAGAGTACGAACCGCTTCGATTCGGAAACGGATATGATCACAACTGGGTTTTGAAAAACAAAGGAAACTTTGAGAAAGTGGCGGAACTTATGGCTGAGGAAAGCGGAATCGTGATGGAAACTTACACGGATCGTCCGGGAATGCAGATTTATACGGCGAACTTTGTAGAAAATGAAGTAGGTAAAGAGGGCGTCGTATATGGGAAAAGAAGCGCAGTTTGTTTAGAAACACAGTGTTATCCTGATGCGGTTCACCATGAGAATTTCCCAAGTCCTGTATACCGTGCAGGTGAAAAATATACCGCACATACTGCATTTCGTTTTTTGATAAAGAAGTAAAAACAGATTGAAAAGACAGATATGAAACAGAAAGCTGCCAAGGGGTATATCAGCGGCTTTCTGTTTTTTTGCATTAGTGGAGAATGTAATCCGGGAATGTGCCTTTTAAAAAATTCGATGATTGTGTCTGACTGAAAAAGGATGGGTACAAAATGACGGGAAAATAAGAGCTGAAATGACAAATATTATAAGACATGACTAATAAAATCTTAAAAAATTCAATATAAACAGAAAAATATTCTATGTTATATTTAAAAGAATTCATATAAACTGTCACTATCAACAAAAAATATCTGTGCGAAAAAGAGCAGAAGGGAGAAAATGTATGAAGAGAAAAATAGCTTTAATCACAATGGCGGCGGTAATGGCACTGTCAGTTACTGCGTGTGGAGGAGGATCTGACAGCGGAAAGTCAGCGTCAAATAATTCTTCCGGATCGGAAGTGGCAAATAAGGACAAACCGTTGGTATGGTTCAACAGACAGCCGTCAAACAGTTCCACGGGAGAATTGGACATGACAGCATTGAACTTCAATAAAGATACATATTATGTAGGATTTGATGCAAATCAGGGTGCTGAACTTCAGGGAACTATGGTAAAAGACTATATCGAAAAAAATATAGATAAAATTGACCGTAACGGTGACGGAGTGATCGGATATGTTCTGGCTATCGGAGATATCGGACATAACGATTCTATCGCACGTACAAGAGGTGTCCGCAAAGCTCTTGGTACAGGCGTAGAGAAAGACGGAGATATCGACAGCGCTCCGATCGGAACAAATGCAGACGGAACTGCAACTGCTGTAAAGGACGGAACGATTGAAGCCGGCGGAAAGAAATATGTAGTAAGAGAACTTGCTTCTCAGGAGATGAAGAACTCTGCAGGAGCAACATGGGATGCGGCTACAGCAGGAAATTCAATCGGCACATGGTCCTCTTCATTTGGGGAAAACATAGACGTTGTAGTTTCCAACAATGACGGAATGGGAATGTCAATGTTTAATGCATGGTCAAAAGATAATAAAGTACCTACTTTCGGATACGATGCAAATAATGACGCGGTAGCTGCTATTGCAGAAGGTTACGGCGGAACGATCAGCCAACATGCAGACGTACAGGCATATTTGACATTGCGTGTTATCCGTAATGCACTTGATGGCGTAGATATTGATACAGGTATCGGTACAGAAGATGAAGCAGGCAATGTTTTGTCTGAAGATGTATATACATACAATGAAGAGCAGCGTTCTTACTATGCGTTGAATGTAGCGGTTACAGCTGATAACTATCAGGAATTTACAGATTCTACAAAAGTATATGAGCCGGTATCCAAACAGCTGGATGAGAAAGAACATGCGAAAAAGAAAGTATGGCTGAACATTTACAATGCTTCCGATAACTTCTTAAGTTCTACATACCAGCCGCTTCTTAAGAACTATGATGATCTTCTTAATTTAGACGTTGAGTATATCGGCGGTGACGGACAGACAGAGTCCAATATTACAAACCGTCTTGGAAATCCTAGCCAGTATGATGCGTTTGCGATTAACATGGTAAAAACAGATAATGCGGCTTCCTATACATCATTACTTCAGTAATAATGAGGATAAGCAGGTCTATTAGGGAGAAGGAATTCTCCCTAATATTTTTGCGGCGGCGATAAGCTAAAGTCCGGGTTTGCCTGAGACTATGGCGGCCTGCGATCTCGGAGAGTACCTTTTGGTGATTTCGGTAATTGAGATCAGGCAGTCAGAGAAAGTTGTCTGTGGGAAAAGGACTGCAACCGTTTGGGTAAAGATAGAAAAATTCTAAAGTATAATAGGAGTAAAAAGCATGGCAGATAAGAAAGATAATATCGTCTTATCGATACGGGATATGAGTAAGTCCTTTGGAAGAAACAGAGTTCTCACTCGCATCAATCTGGATGTGAAAGCGGGAACAGTTATGGGGCTTATGGGGGAAAACGGCGCTGGAAAATCAACGATGATGAAGTGTCTTTTCGGTACCTATCAAAAAGACGAAGGAAATATCTTCCTGGATGGGAAAGAGGTAAGTTTTTCCGGACCGAGGGAGGCGTTGGAAAACGGTATTGCTATGGTTCACCAGGAATTGAATCAGTGTCTGGAGAGAAATGTAGTTGACAATTTGTTTCTTGGACGGTATCCGGTGAATGCGGTCGGTGTAATAGATGAAGGCCGGATGAAAAAAGAGGCGTCTGAACTTTTCAGAAAATTGGGAATGACAGTCAACTTGTCTCAGCCGATGCGTAATATGTCGGTTTCTCAGCGGCAGATGTGCGAGATTGCAAAAGCAATCTCTTATAATTCCAAGGTGATCGTTTTGGATGAGCCTACCTCTTCATTGACGGTGCAGGAACTAGAAAAACTTTTTGAAATGATGAGAATGCTGAAAGAGCAGGGAATTGCTTTGATTTATATTTCTCATAAAATGGATGAAATTTTTGAAATTTGTGATGAAATATCGGTGCTTCGAGACGGAAATCTGGTTATGACAAAGAGCACGGAAGATACAGATATGAATGAACTGATTACGGCAATGGTAGGACGTTCTCTTGAAAACCGTTTTCCGGAAGTGGATAATACGCCGGGAGATGTGGTTTTGTCCGTGCAGCATTTATCTACAAAATTCGAGCCTTATCTTAAAGATGTGTCTTTTGATGTGAGAAAAGGAGAAATCTTCGGATTGTATGGTCTGGTAGGAGCCGGACGAACAGAGCTTATGGAGACGATTTTCGGAGTGCGCACCAGGGCAGCAGGACGAGTATACTTTAATAATCATCTTATGAACTTTGAAAGTGCGAAAGATGCGATGGAACATGGCTTTGCTATGATCACGGAGGAACGTAAGGCAAACGGATTATTTTTGAAGGGAGATCTTACGTTTAATACAACGATAGCAAACTTGAAACAGTATAAATCAGGGATCGCTCTTTCTGATTCGAAAATGGAAAAAGCGACTGCGGAAGAAATCAAGACTATGCGGACAAAATGTATGGGACCAAATGATATGATTTCAAATCTTTCCGGAGGAAACCAGCAAAAAGTTATTTTTGGAAAATGGCTGGAAAGAGAACCGCAGGTATTTATGATGGATGAACCGACAAGAGGAATTGATGTCGGCGCAAAATATGAGATATATGAACTGATTATCAACATGGCAAAGCAGGGCAGGACGATCATTGTTGTCTCGTCTGAAATGCCTGAAATTCTGGGAATTACAAATCGCATTGGCGTTATGTCAAATGGATATCTTTCTGGAATTGTTAATACAAAAGAGACAAATCAGGAAGAACTATTAAGACTTAGCGCAAAATACCTATAAAATGAGGGAGAATGATGAATATGGCTAATGGAAACAGTAAGGTTCTGACGGCGGAACAGGAAATGCAGATTCGCCGTCCGATAGAAGAATACGTCGGTGCAATTCAAAAACAGATTGACGGTCTCCGGGTGGACGGCACGGATAAAGTGTTGTCGCTGCAAAACACAATGGACGGAGTAAAGAGAGATCGCACTCTTACAAAAGGTGAAAAAGAGGATAGACTTACGAGAATGCGCAGGGAACTGCAGCAGGCAAAAGCGGTAGAGTCTAAGAATAAAGACAGGATTTCAAAACTGATTGCAGATGCGGAAGCATATTTGAAAGAACATTTCGACAAGGAATATTATGTGCCTGTTAAAGAAAGCTGCGCACAGGAAAAAGTCCTTGCGAAAGAGAAATATCAAAAAAGAGTAGAAGAACTGAAGAAAGAGCATCAGCAGATTCTTTCCAAACTTTCAGAACATCAGGAAATAAAGGATGAAAAATATGTTTATAAGAACAGGCTGTTCGATGCGAAAATGGAACTGCAAAAAGATTATCAGACTATAAAGGACAGACGGCATGCGGCGTATTCTTATAAGTATCATCTGATTGATTTGCTGCGTATGTCAAAATTTACTTTTCTTGAAACGCGGGCGCAGAAATGGGAGAATTATAAATATACGTTCAGTAAAAGAAATTTCTTCCTTCAGAACGGATTATATATCGCTATTCTCTTGATATTTATTGTGCTTTGTATTATTACGCCGATGATTAAGGGAGCGCCTTTGCTCACTTATAATAACGTGCTGAACGTACTTCAGCAGGCATCTCCGAAGATGTTCCTTGCATTAGGTGTTGCAGGTTTGATTCTTCTTGCAGGCACAGACCTTTCAATCGGGCGAATGGTAGGTATGGGAATGACGACGGCAACGATTATTATGCATCAGGGAATTAATACGGGTGGAGTTTTTGGACATATATTTGATTTCACGTCAACACCTATCATTGTGCGTGTAATCTTGTCATTGGTTATATGTATACTTTTGTGTACATTCTTTACAATGATCGCCGGATTTTTTACTGCCAAGTTTAAGATGCACCCGTTTATCTCGACAATGGCAAACATGCTCGTGATCTTCGGACTTGTTACATATGCTACAAAAGGAGTATCTTTCGGAGCTATCGAACCGACGATTCCGAATATGATTATTCCAAAGATAAACGGATTCCCTACAATTATCATATGGGCAGCAGCCGCAGTCTTTATTGTGTGGTTTATTTGGAATAAAACAACTTTTGGTAAGAATTTGTATGCGGTCGGCGGAAATGCAGAAGCGGCGTCGGTGTCAGGTATTTCAGTATTTGCCGTTACGGTAGGAGCATTTATTCTGGCAGGTATTCTTTACGGATTCGGCTCCTGGCTGGAATGTATAAGAATGGTCGGTTCAGGTTCTGCCGCATACGGACAAGGATGGGAAATGGATGCGATTGCAGCCTGCGTAGTAGGCGGCGTGTCATTTACCGGAGGTATCGGAAAAATCTCGGGAGTAGTAGTCGGTGTGTTTATTTTCACAGCGCTTACATATTCCCTTACGATCCTCGGAATTGACACAAACCTTCAGTTTGTATTCTCAGGTATTATCATTCTTGTTGCGGTAGCGCTGGATTGTCTGAAATATGTACAGAAAAAATAAAGATAAATCAAGGAAAGAGCCGACATTATGTCGGCTCTTTCTGCTTTAGGATAGGTGATGAGCCAAAGCCGGAGTCTGCCTGAGATCCCGGCGATCGCTTACAATCCCGGAATGTGCTCTTTGGTGTTCTCGGTGATTCTGAGCCGGTTTAAAAAGACAGAAAGAACAGACGACGGATAAAATATGAGGTCGTATTTACAGGCATGTATGTCTTTGTTATAATGAGGAAAAATAAAACGGAATAATATATATGGAGACAAGATGGATAAATATACAATACTTTTGGTTGATGATGAAGAGGAAGTAATACAGGCTATTATCCGAAAAATTAATTGGGAAGAGTTGGGATTTTCTGTAGTCGGATATGCCGATAATGGAATCAAGGCGCTGGAAATGATAGAGGAGAGTCAGCCGGATGTTGTTATGACAGATATTAAAATGCCGTATATGGACGGCATGGAGCTGTGCAGTCATATCAGAAGAGAGTATCCGGCGATGAAGATCGTACTTTTTACAGGTTTTGATGAGTTTGAATATGCAAAGGAAGCGGTTCATCTGGAAGTGGAGGAATATATTTTAAAGCCGGTTAATTCTGTGGAATTGATCAATATATTCACAAAGTTAAAAATAAAGCTGGATCAGGAGATAAGTGAAAGAAGAAGCATGGAAAAGCTGGAACATTATTATACGGAGTCCCTTCCTCTTTTGCAGGCAAATTTTTGTTCTACTCTGATAGAGGGAAGGATTCATGAGGATGAACTTCAGAAATACCTGTCGGATTATCAGATTTCTCTTCCGGGTCCATTATACTGCTGTCTGGTCATTCATATGTCGTCCAGTCAGATTCCGGAAAATATGAATTCCTTATTTTTAGCCGCGTCTGTACAAAAACAGGCAGAAGACCGTCTGGGGAAAAGATGGAAGGCAAAATGTTTTCCCTACCTTGGAAACAGCGTTCTGTTTGCCCAGATAAACAACGAAAATGAGATTGCGGAGCTGACAGATGACTGCGACCGCTTTTGTAAGTATGTAAACCGCATGATGGGAACTGTTGTCACGGTAGGAATAGGCCAGGTCTGCAGTCAGATTTTGGATTTGGCACAATCGTATAACGCAGCGCGTGAAGCGGTTTCATATCGTGCCGTCTACGGCGCTTCCAGGGCGATTAACATTAAGGAAATCGCGCCTAAAGAGTCGGGAGAGCCCTGTTTTACAAATGATATGGAATTGTTGAATTTATTTAAAAAGATTCGTTTGAATTCGGAAGAAGAGATTGTAGAAGCGGTAGATCAGTATATAGAAAGCATTTCATTTCCGCTGAAATCATTGCAGCAGCATCATGTGGTGATCATGGAGTTGATAACCGCCTTGTTTCGGTTTTCTGTAAATAATGATATTGCAGCGGAGGGGGTAGGCGGAGATATCGGAATACTCTATGGAAAGCTGCTTGAGCTTGAACCCGATGCGCTGCGAAAATGGCTTACGGATATCAGCCTTTGCTTCAGCGAAAATTTGGTTACGGCAAGGAGCAGATCAACTCAGTCCTTTGTATCAAAAGCGAAGGAGCATGTCCGCAGTCAATATGCAGATGTACAGTTGTCTCTGGCTCAGATTTGTGAAAGACTTGGGGTGTCTAATTCCTATTTTTCTACAGTGTTTAAAAAGGAAACAGGAAAATCTTTTGTCAGTTATGTGACAGATTACCGTATGGAACAGGCTGCGCGCCTGCTGATTGAAACAAATGAAAAGAGTTATGTCATAGCGCAGAAAGTAGGATACACAGATCCTAATTATTTTAGCTATGTATTTAAAAGGAAGTTTGGCGTATCACCGTCAAAATACAGAGCGGAGCATATAAAAAGTGAAAAACAAGTATTTGAAAAGTAAATGCGGGTATGATATGCAAGGAGAAAACCAAAATACGGAAAAAAGCCGCATTACGGAACGGGTGAGAAGCTGGGAAAAATATGGGGGATGGACAAATTTAAAACCAAAAGGGATACAAACGACTCTGATGGGAGTGTTTTCGCTTGTTTCCATCACTATCATGTTGATTTCCGGGTTTGTTATGTATATATGGTTTTCTACGTTATCAAGGGAAGAGACTGTGCAGAGTACCCAAAAGCTGATGGAACAGACGGGGGAGAGTCTGGAAGATTATCTTGTCAGTATGAGACAGGTGTCTGATACCGTTTACTACAATATTATAAAAGAGAGCGATTTCTCCAAACAAAAACAGGAGATTCAAAGCAGGATGAATCTTTTGTATGAGGCAAATAAAGATAATCTTCGAAGTATCGCAATTTATAATCATTATGGAAGTTTATTGGCGGCAGAACCGGTAGCGTCTCAAAAAGAAGATCCGGACGTAACCCAGCAGGACTGGTACATACAGGCGTTGGATGAAGTGGAAAATATGCATTTTTCCACACCTCATATTCAAAATTTGTTTGATGATGGAACGCAGCATTATTATTGGGTTACTTCTTTAAGCCGTATGATCGAAATTACAGACAGCGGAGTGTCTAACTGGGGGGTTCTGCTTGTGGATATGGATTATGCGGATATTTCAAGAATGATGAATCAGATCAATACTTTGAACAATGGAGAGTATTATTATCTGTGCGACAGTAATGGGGAAATCATCTATCATCCGAGGCAGATACAGATCAGTAACGGTCTTAGCGGAGAAAACAGCAGTCTGGCAGCCTCCCACAAGGACGGTGTGTACGAAGATGATTTTAAAGGCGAGAGGCGGAAAGTAATAGTCAATACTATCAGTTATACCGGATGGAAGCTGGTGGGGGTAATTCCTTATTCGGCATTTATACACGGGATGATCGACGTGCGATATTTTATTATTTTGTTGATGCTTCTGACGGTAATGGTACTTGTAGCGCTTAATCGTGTCGTTTCAGCGAGAATCTCAAGCCCGATTTTGAAATTAAACGCATCAGTACTGGAGTATGAAGCGGGTGAAAAGCCGGAGGTATATATTGGAGGAGCGGAAGAAATCCGGTATCTCGGATATTCTATCCAAAAATCTTATGAGCAGATAGATGAGCTTATGAAGGAGATTATTATCGAACAAAACGAACGTAGAAAAAGCGAGTTGGATGCATTGCAAAGCCAGATTAATCCTCATTTTCTTTATAACACGCTGGATTCTATCACGTGGATGATCGAGGATGGACGCAACGACGAGGCGGCGTTTATGATTTCACAGCTTGCAAAATTGTTCCGTATAAGTTTATCAAAAGGGCATACTGTGATTAATATCCGGGATGAGCTGCAGCATGCCCGAAGTTATATGAATATACAGAAGATACGATATAAAAATGCCTTTTCAGTTACTTTCGATGTAGATGATTCTCTTTATGCATTTTGTATTGTAAAACTGGTTTTACAGCCGATCTTGGAAAATGCGATCAATTACGGAATCAATGGGACAGATGACTGCGGTGAAATAAAAATCAGCGGTAAGATGGAGAATGGGCTTATTATTCTTTCGGTGACAGATAACGGGATCGGTATGTGCAGTGAGGAAGTGAGCCGGCTTTTGACAGATGAGAAAAGAGTACATAAGCATGGTTCGGGAGTAGGACTTGTGAATGTTAATAACCGCATTAAGATTGTATTTGGAAAAGAATATGGTATAGTCGTGGAAAGCGAGCCGGATGAAGGAACAACTGTCTCGATCTGCATCCCGGCGGTTTTGTATACAGAAGAGAACCGCAAGGCTTTGGAAGGAGGAAACCTTCACAAAAAAGAGAATGAACAGAAAAAGGAAACGCAGAGGGAATAAGGATGAAGAATGGCAAAAAGATATTTATTTTGGTAGAAACATTTCTGGGGCTTATGGTTTTTGTGTTGGTCATGTTCATGTTTTTGGAAAAAAATGAAAAAAAGCAAGAAAAAATTTCCGTGATCATCCAGAATTCAGATGATAGTCAGTGGGCAGCATTTAAGTATGGGGCAAAAATGGCGGCGGCAGATAAAAAGACAGAGGTATTTGTGGTAAGTACAGCGGGAAGTCTGAGTGTACAGGAAGAAGAGAACTTAATAGAAAGAGAAATTGCAAACGGCGCATCCGGAATTATTGTAGAGCCTGCCAATGGAGAGAAAACAGAAAAGATGCTAAAAGAAGTCGAAAAGAAAGTGCCTGTTGTGCTTGTGGAAAGCCTTGCGTCTTCTGATGGAACAGAAACGAAAATGCCGGTTACGGGAGCGGATAATTATGCCATGGGAAAAGCGTTGGCAGAGGAATTATTAAAAGACTGCGGCGGAAATATAAAAGGGAAAAAGATAGGGCTCGTTTCGGGAGAAGAAAACGCAGAAGCTATAAGTGAACGGGCAGAGGGGGTTCGAGAGGTTTTGGAAGAAAAACAGGCGGATATTCTATGGCAGATATCGGATTCTTTTGCGGAGGACAAGGAAAAAAATTCAATGGAACAAAGCGAA
>ENA-OWPD01002110-OWPD01002110.1-human-gut-metagenome-genome-assembly--contig:-NODE-2110-length-12361-cov-12.218186_pt1 | contig 12361 bp, 9 predicted proteins | sample MGYA00248262_ERZ651842 | MGnify/ENA primary metagenome ERZ651842 (study PRJEB26924, sample SAMEA4378253) | human gut metagenome | biome: human gut; feature: human-associated habitat; material: faeces... | reverse complement strand
CATCATATGCTGGCAAAGCACGGCATACGGTGGGAGAGCGAGGAACATCTGGTCTTTGCGGACCAGGTGTTTGAGCGGATTCATTACGCGGCTGTCAGGGCCAGCGCCAATCTGGCGGCTGAGAAGGGATGCTACCGGTATTTTGAGGGAAGCGAATGGCAGACAGGGGCATACTTTGAGAAGCGGGGGCTTGTGAGCAGGGAATGGAAAGCGCTGGCAGAACAGGTGGCAGAGCACGGAATGCGCAACGCCTATCTTCTGGCTGTGGCGCCTACCAGCAGCACCAGCATACTCTCCGGTACAACGGCAGGCCTGGATCCTGTGATGAAGCGGTTTTATCTGGAAGAGAAAAAGAACGCCATCCTTCCCAGGGTGGCCCCGGATCTGACACCCAGGACCTTCTGGCTGTATAAAAGCGGATACACCATGGACCAGACCTGGACGGTGCGGGCCGCAGGCGTGCGCCAGAGGCATATTGACCAGGCCCAGAGCGTGAATCTGTACATTACCAACGATTATACCATGCGGCAGCTGCTGAACCTCTATATACTGGCCTGGGAGAGCGGCGTAAAGACCCTCTACTATGTGCGCAGCAAGTCTTTGGAGGTGGAGGAGTGCGAGAGCTGTTCCAGTTAAGCTGCTGTTGAAAGGTATGGAAAGGCATGTAAGAAAGGATTTTTGATATGAGTATATTGTCAGCCAAGCCCCTGTTTAACCCTCAGGGCGATACGGATAAGAACAGCCGGAGGATGATAGGCGGAAATACCACCAATCTCAACGACTTTAATAATATGAAATACACCTGGGCCAGCAGCTGGTACCGCCAGGCCATGAATAATTTCTGGATTCCGGAGGAAATCAACCTCAGCGCGGATTTAAAGGATTATAAGAACCTGACGGCTGCGGAGCGTACTGCCTATGATAAGATACTGAGCTTTCTGGTGTTCTTAGATTCCATCCAGACAGCAAACCTGCCCTGTATTGCCCAGTATATCACAGCCAATGAGGTGAATCTGTGCCTTACCATACAGGGATTTCAGGAGGCGGTGCACAGCCAGAGCTACAGCTATATGCTGGATTCCATCTGCAGTCCGGTGGAGCGGGACAGAATATTGTACCAGTGGAAGGAGGATGAACACCTTCTGCGCCGCAATACATTTATAGGAAATCTGTATAATGAATTCCAGGAGAAGAAGGATGATGTGACCCTTCTCAGGGTCATCATGGCCAATTATATCCTGGAGGGCATTTATTTTTACAGCGGGTTCATGTTTTTTTATAACCTGGGAAGGGGCGGCAAGATGCCCGGAAGCGTCCAGGAAATCCGGTATATCAACCGGGATGAGAATACCCATTTGTGGCTGTTCCGCAGCATGATTGCCGAACTCAGGAAAGAGGAACCGCAGTTATTCACGCCTAAGATGGTAGATATGCTCAGGTCCATGCTGGAGGAGGGCGTGGCTCAGGAAATCCAGTGGGGATGCTATGTGATTGGCGATGATGTTCCGGGTCTGACCAGAGAAATGGTTACGGACTACATACGGTATCTGGGAAACCTGCGCTGGAGCGGGCTGGGCTTCGGCACCTTGTACGAGGGGTATGACGAGGAGCCGCAGTCCATGAAATGGGTGAACCAGTATTCCAATGCGAATATGGTGAAAACAGACTTTTTTGAGGCAAAGAGCACGGCTTATGCAAAAAGCGCTGCCATTGTTGATGATTTATAGATAAGGGGGTATAATGGGGCAGGGATACCGGCATGGGAAGCAGTGTCAGACGCAGGAACAGATGCAGGATCAGACGCCTGGTATCCGATTATATGATTGACAGGAGGAGCGATAACGTGACAGCAGAAGAGGGGGACCGCAGGACCTGGGAGCTGGCAGGACAGCTGGTACAGATTGACAGTTCTGATCCGGGAGCCTATGAGGGCCAAATTGAACAGTGGATATATGAATGGTTTACAAAAGAGATAGAGGAAAAGGCAGGAGCGCTTAAGAAGCAAATTGAACTGGTCCAAAGAGAAGTGATGCCGGGCCGTTTTAATCTTATGGCCCGCATACCGGGAAGAGAACAAGCTCCGGCGCCTGCCCTTGTGTACATATGCCATATGGATACGGTGATGCTGGGGGAGGGATGGGAGGAAGAGACTCCTGCCCTGGGAGCAGTGGTAAAGGAAGGCCGCCTGTACGGAAGAGGTGCCTGTGACATGAAGTCAGGCCTGGCCTGCGCCATGTCTGCATTTTCAGATATGGTGGAATTGACCGGAAGCACAGGGGAGCTTCCGGCGCGTCCCTTTGTATTCATAGGAACCGTGGATGAGGAAGATTTTATGCGGGGAGTGGAAAGCGCTATCCGCGACGGCTGGGTAGGCAGGGAAGACTGGATACTGGATACGGAACCAACGGACGGCCAGATTCAGGTAGCCCATAAGGGCCGGACCTGGTTTGAACTGACTATACAGGGAATCACAGCCCATGCCAGTAATCCATGGAAGGGCGCTGACGCCATTGCCGCCATGGCAGAGGCAGTCAGCCATATCCGGAAGGCCATCGGCAGCTGTCCGTCCCATGAGGACCTGGGCATGTCTACGGTGACCTTTGGGCAGATAACAGGGGGATACCGTCCCTATGTTGTGCCGGATTCCTGTAAGGTATGGATTGACATGCGTCTGGTGCCGCCTACGGATACAGCGGCAGCGAAGAATATAGTAGAGGAAGCTGTAAAGGCGGCAGAAGCTGAGATTGCAGGGGTCAGGGGCAGTTACCTCATTACGGGTGACCGTCCTTATGTGGAAAAGGACAGCAGTTCCCGGCTTCTGGCCAGCCTTAAGTCTGTCTGCGACCGTGTGACGGGAGAGGACACACCTGTCGGTTCTTTTAACGGCTATACGGATACGGCGGTTATCGCAGGAACCCTGGGCAACTGCAACTGCATGTCTTATGGTCCCGGCAGCCTGGAACTGGCCCATAAGCCCAATGAGTATGTGCCCTATGAGGATGTGTGCCGCTGCAGGCGTGTTCTGACTGAGCTGGCACGGCAGGAGACATTCTTTCCCTTTGCCTTTTAAAGTCAAATGTGCTATAGTGTAACCAGTTTAAATTAAAGGAGAAGCTAAGGATGAAAAATACTGCATTGGTAATCATGGCTGCCGGTATCGGAAGCCGCTTTGGAGGCGGCATCAAGCAGCTGGAGCCCGTGGGACCCAACGGCGAGATTATCATGGATTATTCAATCCACGATGCCATGGAAGCGGGATTTAATAAGGTAATATTCATTATCAGGAGAGATCTGGAAAAAGATTTTAAGGAAGTCATAGGACACAGAATAGAGAAACTCCTTCCGGTGGAGTACGCATACCAGGAACTGGAGGACCTTCCGGCCGGTTATGAAGTGACGCCCGGGAGGACCAAACCATGGGGTACAGGCCAGGCAGTCCTTTCTGTGAAGGGTATGGTAGACGGACCGTTCCTTGTGATTAATGCAGATGATTATTACGGACGGGAAGGATTTCGCAGGATTCACGATTACATGGCAGAGCATATGGACTCACAGTCTGAGAACTATGATATCTGCATGGGAGGTTTTGTGCTGTCCAACACCCTCAGCGATAACGGTACAGTGACCAGAGGCGTGTGCCAGGTAGATGAGGAAGGTTATCTGACAAACGTGACAGAGACTTATAATATCCAGATGAAGGAAGATGGGCTCCATGCCACGGATGAGAGCGGCGCGCCTGTAACCATCAGCCCGTCCCAGCCGGTTTCCATGAATATGTGGGGGCTTCCGGCCAGCTTTGTCCAGGAGCTGGAGAAGGGATTCCCGGTATTTTTGGACAATCTGAAAGAGGGTGATATTAAATCAGAATACCTTCTTCCTAAAATCATAGACAATCTGGTACAGAATAAGAAGGCGAGAGTGACCGTCCTTGACACCCCGGATAAATGGTTTGGCGTTACCTACAGGGAAGATAAACAGGCCGTGGCGGACGCCATCAGAGGGCTGATCCAATCAGGGGTATATAAGGAGAAGCTGTTTTGATTAAGAGGATACTACAGACTGAAGACATAAGCAGTATATAATAAAAAACTGCCCGGCCGGAACTGCCCCAAAGGTTCTGGCCCGGCCATGATATGGCAGACAGGCAGACAGGGACATGCGGATACTGTCAATCCGTGTGTCCTTTTTTCATGCATAATTTCAAATACCCAAGCCTATACTATAAAAACAGCCCACTTAAGCCGGGCGATGATTATAACATGTTTGGGTGGACAACTTAGCTATGAAATTATGGAAAACATTTAACGTACAAAAACGGGAAGACATATCTTATTATAATACATCAGAAGGTTTTGAAACAGAGGGCTTTGCCATGCACCTGGACCGGCTTATCAGAGAGGAGATGGCAGCCAAGGGAAAGGACGGAATCATGTTCCTGTGTATCGGCACAGACCGGTCTACCGGAGACAGCCTGGGCCCTCTGGTGGGACATATGCTCCGCAGCCGGCGGCTTAAGGGAGCCGCGGTCATCGGAACACTTGACAAGCCGGTCCATGCCATGAATCTGGATTTGTACGCCAGGTATATACGGCTTCACTATCCGGACTATGTGGTGGTTGCCATTGATGCTTCGGTGGGAAGCCTGGACCATGTGGGATACGCGACCCTGGGGCGGGGAGCGCTTCAGCCGGGACTGGGAGTGTCCAAGGAACTGCAGGCCGTGGGCGACATAGCCATAACCGGAATCGTAGGCGGAGTGGGCAGCCGGGATCCGGTCATGCTCCAGAGCGTGCGCCTGTCCATGGTGATGAAAATGGCGGACTGTATTTGCGAAAGCATTTTTCTTGTCGAACGATTATGGGAAAATGCTGCCATAATATGACAAATTCTGCGCCGGGAATCTGCTATGCTTGTTTGGATTAAAAACAGCGGGGTGATTCTATGGGAGAATTATATGAACCCTTCCCTAAGCTGCCGAAGAATTTCCGGCAGATAGGTGAGAGGGACCAGGTTTTAAAATTATATCTGGAAGATTATGTAAATACTTATTTAAAACGCCTCCAGCCGGCAAAGGGGGCTGATTTGCGTGTGGGTCTGCTTTTGGGAAGCAGGGAGACCCATGAGGACATACCCTTTGTTTTTGTGGATGGAGCCCTGGAAATGGATTCAGTCACCGAGGAAGGCGGAAAAGTGGCCTTCACCGAGGATGCCTGGAAAAAGGCCTACCAGGATGTGGAGCAGATGTTTCCCAAACGCACGGTCCAGGGATGGTTTCTCTGCGCAGGACCCGGCTGTACCTTAAGCCCTCTGACTTATTGGAAGCAGCACAGTCAGTATTTTACGGGAAAGAACCAGCTCATGTATCTGAACTGCGGTCTGGAGGGCGAGGAAGCTGTTTACATAACATCCTCTGACGGATTTTACAAGTTGAGAGGATACAGCATATATTATGAGCGCAACCAGATGATGCAGGATTACATGATACTGCGCAAGGATGTGCCAAGGGCAGAAACAGGAGTGGATGATAAGGTCATCCAGAACTTTAAGCAGAAAATGGACGAGCGAAGGGTGGAGGCAGGACGCCACCGGAGCACGGTGGGAGTTTTGTCGGGTCTGTGCAGCGTCCTGGCTGTGACGGTACTGGCAGGCGGCGTGGCCATGTTCAATAATTATCAGAAAATGCACCAGATGGAAAGTGTGATTGCGTCCGTGGTGCCGGAAGGAAATATAAAGGACGGCCTGATGGCGTTTACAGGTAAGGGCGGAACAGAAAATCCTTCCGGAAAGGGCTGGTCCGCTGTGGACGAGCCTGATTATGTGATTGAGGAGGCATCGGGAAAGGTATATCCCACTACGGCCCCGTCACCGGAGAATGGAGATGAGAAGCCCTCCAGGGTGACACCGGAAACACTGGCACCGTCAAATAGCGGCCAGACAGGCGGGACAGGCCAGGGAAGCGGCCAGACGGCGGCAGCGGATCAGGGAAGCGGCCAGTCAGCGGCATCAGGCCAGGGAAGCGGCCAGACGGCGGCATCGGGCCAGGGAAGCGGTCAGACAGCAGCGGCCGGTCAGGGAAGCGGCCAGTCAGCAGCATCAGGTCAGAGCAGCAGCCAGAAGGGCGGGACGGGCCAGGAAAATGGCCAGACATCCGGCAAGGGTGAGTCCCAGACTGATTCAGCCCAGAAGAAAAATGAACAGACGGAGTCCGGTAATAGCCAGGCGGCAGCCCAGACAAAAGCTCCGGCCGATGATTCCACTCTGCCGCCAACCGGAGGAAGAGGGGAAGCTGATGACCAGACTGTGTCTTCTGCCAGCTACAAGGTGTATACCGTGGCGGATGGGGAGACATTGTACGGAATCTGCTTTAAGCTGTATCATAATCTGCAGCATATAGATGAAATCTGCAGGGTTAATTCCCTGACAGATGAAAACAGCATATTTGCAGGTCAAAAGCTTTTGATTCCATAAGTATATGCCTGGAAACTTCTGGCGGAAAAAGATAATGCGTTTTATCCAAAATTGTTGTATACTATTGCATATACGCAAAAGACGAATTTTGGGAGAACGCAGGATGGGCAGTACCAATTCTATGAGCCGTGAAAATAAAAAAAAGCAGCTGAAGCGTCAAATCGTACCTTCCGGCAGTCCCTTCCAGGAAGAGGAGGACAGCCGGGAAATCGTTCACAAGGCGCACCAGCGTGTAGTCAGGAAGCGCCTGATTATTCTGGCTGTGCTTGTTGGCCTGGCAGCCATAGCAGCCCTGGTGCTGTTCCGCTATGAACGTTATCATACCTTTACGGATTACCAGACAGTATGGGAGCGGGACCTGGTAGCTGAGGCCCAGGAAGCCGCGGCCCAGGGTGAAGGGAGCTTCTGCGGGTACAGGGATTTCGGGGACGGAGTCCTCAAATATACCAAGGATGGAGCTACCTATCTGGACGCCAAGGGCAAGGTGGTATGGGTGCAGAGCTATGAGATGAGAACCCCCGTGGTATCGGTCAACGGCGATTTTGTGGCCATTGGGGACCAGCAGGGCAACAGCATCTACATATGCGATAAGAACGGGACCCAGGGCCAGGCCACCACGCTGCTGCCCATATTGAGGGTTACAGTGTCCGCCAAGGGCGTGGTGGCTGCCCTTCAGGAGGATTCCAAGGCCAGCTATATCTATTTATATAAAAGAGATGGAAGCCCTCTGGACATCATGGTAAAGTCTCTGCTGTCAGGGGACGGGTATCCGGTGGACTTAAGTCTTTCGCCAAATGGCACGCAGCTCATCACATCCTATATGTATCTGGATCAGGGTGTGATAAAATGCAAGATTGTATTTTATAATTTCGGACTGGGTAAAAATGATCCCAACCGCGTAGTGGGTATATTCTTTCCCAAGGACCTGGGAGATGCCATGGCGGGCAGGGTCAGGTTTCTGGATGAAAGCCATTCCGTCATATTTACGGATAAGGGAATACAGTTCTTTTCAACCAGAGTGGAGACATCGCCGGAGCTGGTGAGCCAGATTCCCATAGAGGAGAATATAAGGAGCATTACATATGCTCAGGATAAGGTTGGCATTGTTACAGATAATGTGGAAGGCGGCGATCCTTACAAACTGAGAATTTATGACAGGGAAGGAAGCCCTGTTTTTGAAAAGACCTTTAACTACCAGTATACCGGATTTGATATTGACGGTGATTTGGTTCTTTTGTATAATGACAGTTCCTGCAAGGTTTACAACATGACAGGTACGGAGAAATATAACGGAACATTTGATTTTACGGTCAGCAAGGTATCAGCAGGAAGGTTCCCGGGAACGCTTCTTGTCATGGGACCTCAGAAAATGACGGAAATAAAGCTGCAGTAATGCAGGAATAAAAGTGAAAGGAAGTATAGATACCATGGGGATGAAATGTATCGGAGTAGATGTCGGAGGAACTTCGGTAAAAATCGGACTTTTTGAGATTACGGGAGAGCTTTTGGACAAGTGGGAAGTAAAGACCCGTAAGGAGGAAGGCGGAACGCATATCCTTCCTGATGTGGCCCGGTCCATCCGTGCCAGGATGGAGGAAAGAGGGCTGAGTCTCAAGACGGACCTTGTAGGTATCGGGCTGGGAGTCCCCGGACCGGTGATGCCGGATGGATTTGTGGAGGTATGTGTTAACCTGGGATGGCGGCGGATGAATCCCCAGGAAGAACTCAGCCGCCTGCTGGACGGAGTCACTGTAAAGAGCGGAAATGACGCCAACGTGGCTGCCCTGGGAGAGATGTGGCAGGGCGGAGGCAAGGGATATAAGGATTTGGTCATGATTACCCTGGGAACCGGTGTGGGTGGCGGTGTCATCATTGATGAGAAAATCATTGCCGGCCGTCACGGTCTGGGCGGTGAAATTGGCCACATTCACGTAAGAGATGAGGAATGGGAGCACTGCAACTGCGGAGGAGTGGGCTGTGTGGAGCAGATTTGTTCGGCCACAGGCATAGCCAGGGAGGCCAGAAGGAAGATGGAAGCCAGCGATAAGCCATCTGCCCTGCGGGAATATGGCGCGGATGTCACGGCCAAGGATGTGCTGGACGCAGCCAAGGCAGGGGATGAGCTGGCCAACGAAGTGATGGATGTGGTGGGACGCTACCTGGCGCTGGCCTTATCCATGGCGGTCATGATTGTTGACCCGGAAATTTTCGTTATAGGCGGAGGCGTATCCAAGGCAGGACAGTTTCTGATCGATGTTATCCAGAAGCATTATGATTATTTTACCCCCATATCCGAGTACAAGGGTAAGCTGGGACTTGCCACCCTGGGAAATGACGCAGGCATATACGGGGCCGCAAGGCTGGTACTGTAGGGCTGGTATTGTAAGGCCGGTATTGTAGGGCCGGTACTGTATGGCTAAAGCTGCAAGGGCTTATCAAGGTATACACACATTTAGCAAATTAATAAGGAGCAGGCACCTTTGTTTCAATGTGCCTGCTCCTTGTTTGTATAATTTGTCTGATAAATGAACTTTTTCCAAGTGGTACGTATCTTTTGCCTGTAAATACCCGGTCAGGTACATTCCGGGAATCCAGCTACATTCCGGGAATCCATACGCCGGACGCATCAACCCAGAAGTTATCAGGTGTACGTGTATTGGCATACATGGCTCCGGTGGAAGGATCCAGGTAATAGCTCTTACCGTCCAGTTCAATCCATCCTGTGGCCATATATCCCTCTGCGTCAAAATAGTACCACTGGCCGTTAATCTGCTGCCAGCTGGAAACCGGATAGGAGCCGTCTGCATTGCTGTACCACCAGCGGCCGTCCGCTGCTGTCTGCCAGGTGCCTGCCGCTGGCTGGGAATTGTCCGAGACAGTATTGCCCAGGGCAGCGATATCTGCTTCGCTTACTGTCCATGAGCCGGATGTGTTCCAGCTGCTCTTGGCGCTGTTGCTGGATTTTACGGAGCGGACCTTGAACTGATAGGTGCCGGGTGCCGTAATCTGCTCCCTGAAATCATAGGAGGTATTATAGATGTCCTTGATTTCGCCTATGGCAGCTCCATTTTTAATCAGCTGGGTCTGATAATATTTGGCGCTTGAAACCTCGTTCCAGGAAACGTTACCATTGTGGGCGGAATCCCACTGAAGGTTGGAGGGGGCAGCAGCTGCGCTGGTATCCGCATCCTTTTCAAATACGAGCTGGACCGTAAGGATAAGAGTGGCGTTGCTGTCCTGACGTTTAGCGTTTACGAATTTAATCTTATCAAAGCGGTATTTGCTGGAGGAGCCTAAGGTCAGCTTAAAGTTGCTGGATGATGTATTGGAAAAATAGTATTCCTCCTCATCCTCCACCCCCAGGATGATGTCTACCTGAGGCGGTTTGGAACTGCTCCAGGTGTCTCCATCATCATTGGTGACCTCCCAGGAGTCTACATAATAAAGACCGGTATTGTCTCCGGTAGCAGTGACCTCCACATCTCCTCCATCACGTCCGGTGCGTATGTCGGAGTCAATGGTGAGGTAAATCTTGCCTACCTTTTTCTTGCTTGCCGCCATGGCTGCAGGAGCCAGGACGGAAGAAATAAGGGAAGCAACTAACAATGCGGTGCCCACTTTTTTCCATGTAATCATGTCTGCCTGTCCTTTCTTTTTAAATCATTTTGGAATGAATTATACATTTCACCATAATATAACTATATCACAATTTCCTGGTAAATATCTTACGATATTATAAAACATTTGTATACTGGGAAACATTCCCATAAGCTCCTGAAATCCGGTGTTACAGACATTTCCTAAAGGTTAGTGGAACGGGGCAGTGAAAAAATAAACTCTGTTCCCACGCCTTCCGTGCTGACCACGTCAATGTTCTCGCCGTGTGCCTGTATGATTTCCTTTACAATGGACAGGCCCAGTCCGGTGCCCTTCTTATCCTTGCCGCGGGACAGGTCCGTCTTGTAAAAACGTTCCCAGATTTTCTTTAAACTGTCCTTGGGTATGCCGATACCTGTATCCTTGACCGACACAAATATTTTTTCATACCGCCCCGATGCCTGGATGTAGATGGTGGAATCGTGATGGCTGAACTTGATGGCATTGTCAATAAGGTTGTACATGACCTGCTGTATTTTTCCAAGGTCGGCAAAGACCATCTGGATGTCGTCTGAGAAGGTAAGATCAAAGCTTACATTTTTGGACTCGCAGGTGCCTTCAAAGGAGGCTGCCGTATCCTTTATGACACGGTTGATATCAAAATTGGTCCTGGAGAGGTAGCCCCTGGCATCCAGGGAGTTAAGGGTAAGCATGCTCTCTGTCAGCTTGTGAAGGCGTTCTGTCTCGGATATGACTCTGGACAGGTACTTTTCATACATTTCAGCCGGTATGGTGCCGTCCAGAATGGCTTCCAGATATCCCTTGATGGAAGTCAGGGGAGAGCGGAAGTCATGGGATACATTGGCAATGAAATTCTTCTGGTATTCCTCCATCTTATTCAGCTCATCGGACATGTAATTCAGGGTGTCGGAGAGGTAACCCATCTCGTCGTGGGTCTTGACATCAATCCGGTAATCCAGATTTCCGGCCGCATATTCATTGGCACCCACTGTAATCTTGCGAAGGGGCAGGTACACGGTCTGGGTAAATACCAGAAGAATAATAAGGGACAGGCCGAACAGGACAGCGGATGTGATGTAAAGGATGCTCAGGATGCCGTTCTGGGACTGGTTGATTTCGCTGATGGGAAGGTGAATCAGCACATAACCGTAGGTGTTGTAATTCCCTGTGATGGGTGCCGACACGCTGAGTACGTTCCCGCTGAACATCCCATAGTAATCCCCTATGGTATAGGACCGGTTTCCGATGGATGCCGGGTCAAAGCCGTTTATGGAGGACTGGACCCTGGAACCGCCCAGGCTGTCCATAACCACGGTGCCCTGGCGGTTGACCACCCATATCTCGGCTCTCAGATAGTGGGACAGCGCCCGTATTTGGGTGGAAACCTCCTCGGAATCCAGCCGTTTCCCCTGATACATGGTGCTGCATGACGAGGCGATGATATTTGCCTCGTCATACAGCGCGTCCGCCTTGCTCTGGACCAGATAGTCACGGGTCATTTTTGATGAAAATGTGGCAATGGCGATAAAACCCAGCAGACCGAAAATCAGATATCCCAGTATAAATTTGGAATAAAGAGAACGGGTCATCGTTTCACCTCGAATTTATAGCCGATTCCCCAGACCGTGGTGATGGCCCAGCTGTTGTGATCCTTTATCTTTTCCCGCAGACGTTTGATATGTACATCCACGGTGCGGGTATCCCCGATGTATTCATAACCCCAGATATGGTCCAGAAGCTGTTCCCTGGTAAATACCTGGTTGGGGGAAGCCGCCAGAAAATACAGAAGCTCCAGCTCCTTTGGCGGCATTTCCACGGAGTGGCCCATATAGATTACGGAATAATTGGTAAGGTTCACAATCAGGTCCGGGTACTCCACGTACTCGCCCTGCTGTTCAGTGGACGATGGAGCCGGGGCCGGTGCTGCCTGGTAACGGCGCAGCACTGCCTTGACGCGGGCCACCAGTTCCTTGGAGTCAAAGGGTTTAATCATATAATCATCTGCCCCCAGCTCCAGCCCCAGTACCTTGTCGAAAATCTCTCCCTTTGCGGACAGCATGATGACCGGTACCTGGGAGGAAGCGCGCAGCTCCCTGCAGACCTGATAACCGTCTATACCGGGAAGCATCAGGTCCAGCAGTACCAGGTTGGGCTTGAATTCCGGAAATACCTTAAGGGCTTCCTCGCCGTCCCCCACAATCATTGTCTCATAACACTCTTTCATCAGGTAGAGGGAGATTAATTCTGCAATATTTGCATCATCATCCACAATCAG
>ENA-OWPD01002099-OWPD01002099.1-human-gut-metagenome-genome-assembly--contig:-NODE-2099-length-12455-cov-3.770887_pt1 | contig 12455 bp, 9 predicted proteins | sample MGYA00248262_ERZ651842 | MGnify/ENA primary metagenome ERZ651842 (study PRJEB26924, sample SAMEA4378253) | human gut metagenome | biome: human gut; feature: human-associated habitat; material: faeces... | reverse complement strand
TTCCCATGTACAGGGCATTGTTTACATATTAACATATCGAATTTATTATATTAAGCCTCAGCAAAATGTGTCAAAATGTGGCAAAACTACTCTAAATATGTGTCAGAATATGTGTCCAAAAAAATCCCCCTCTCGGTTCGCGCCGGGAGGGGGATTTTTTTTGTGTCTTCAATCCGACTTTTTCGCCACGAATCGGATCTCATCTCGGTGCTCAGGCAGCCACCTGCATTTGTTCAGGCACCACCACGGCGTGATGATGAACCGACCATCAGCTTTCGCTTTCCTGTCGGGATGAGCCCCCGACACGGCACAGTCCAGAGAACATAGCATCAGGGCTTGGACACGTTCACCGTGTGGGCAACGCAAGTTTTCCTCTTCTTCGGGCATGGGTAGCGGCATGGCCTTCCTCCTTTTTTCTAAAGAGTCTAGCCATGCCTACGATTTTTGCAAATCACGGCTCGATAGGCCACGGACAAGCCGGATCATCCGGACCATTCCACGGGAAGCCCGGCTGTTCGGGCAGATCGCGCAACGCTTGCCGATAGACCTTGATCTCTTCAAGCTTGTCAGTATCAAGAGGATAGTCCGGCATGACGAGGTAATCTGTTGCAGTAATGCGCCTATCGCGTTCGGCGCGTACGCTAGCCGCGAGTTCTTCGGTTGTCGGTACGGGCGGCGTGTACGGCTGTTCCTCAGTCACACATTCCGGGTGCGCCTCGGCGTAGACGAACACCTCGTCCCACTCCTGTGCGAACTCTGCGGCGTAAGGGTAGACGTGGTAGGGCATGCCGTTCTTTGTGATGACGTAGGAATCGTCAAGTGTGCGATGGATGATTTGTCCGTAGTTCATATTTCCTTCTTTAGTTACATTTAATTGCAATCCATGAATAACCCATGCCATTGAAAGTCCAATTTATCTGCGTTCCTCCGGGAACCACCGAGGGGGAGGCGTTATTTAGAGATTGAGGACTACTATCCAAGCATGAAAACACAAACCAAGTCCCCCCGGGAGGGACAGTAAAGCCTGTGGTAGTACGTCCCCCTTGAAGGCCTTCAAGGCCTAATGCTCCTGTTTTATCAGCGTAGCCCACTCTTAACGTTGAGGTGTTCACAGGTCTCAACTGTTCATTTACCGACCCGATCAACCAGTCGGGGTTGCTGTCATGCATAACCTCAACCCACGGCCTCCCATTGGCAAAAGCCAGAGAATTGTTCGCTGTGTCGGCATGGGTGGCACTATCCGCTGTGTCGGCATGGGTGGCACTATCCGCTGTGTCGGCATGGGTGGCACTAGGGACTTTGGATATGTACGCTCCCCCGCCAGTGAGTAGATGGTTTTGTTGCCCGGCGGCTGCGGGCGGTACGAGGCCGCTTGTCCCGGCTGTCGATGCCGTCGCGCCTTCGTATTCCGGCACGGAAAGAACACATAGGCCGCCAGTGCCATCGGGGAGGGCCTTGCTGCGTGACACCTTGATGCCATCACCGAGATAGTTTGTCTGGACAAGTTGCTGCCAAGGTTGCCATGTTCCGTCGCTTATGCGTCGGCGCGACCAGGTCGGGCCAGCCGTGTTGACTTTGGAATGGATAAACTGAGTTACTCCATTGGCGCTTGATTCATCACGAAGCACTTCAAGCACATAGTAATCGGACGTGCCATTCATAGGAACGTTTGCGCATCCCGGAGAAACAGCATACACGCCCGCTTGAATGGCATTATTTAAATCTTGTCCTTCTGCAAATCTAGTTCTGTAATTCCCAACCTGCCCCCGCGCGCTCGCAAGATCCGACGAGTACCCACCAATCGCCACGTCCTTCACGGTGATGGTTCCGTCTTCTGTGACCTTTGCAGTTATCCCGTCCGGCTTTACAAGACCCGGTGCCGAAGTCGTCCCAAGCACCACTCCGAGATTTTTTCTTGCCTCTGTCGCCGTTGACGCTTCTGTCCCACCTTTAGCGACGGGTACAACATAGTTGTCGGCAAGATCTGATGCCTTAGAAGCTGTACTTGCATTACCTGTGATATCTCCGGGAAGTTTTCCGCTGGCGTCGCGCACGGGGATGGTGTTCGCGGTGGTCCCGGTCGCCGCATGTTTGCCGTCAACAGTGTCCACGTCATGCATGAGCTTGCCCACCGTTGCCCATGCGTTCGAGGCATATTTCTGTATCTGCACGCCGCCCGTCACTGAGAATATCCGTTTTGCATTCTCGGGAAGGTTAGTAATCCCCGTGAAATCCATGTTCGCCAGCGCGTCGAGCATGGTTTTGATGGCGGGGACATCCGAAGCAATTTTGTTTGCAAGCGCAACTGCTGCGCTCCATGAAATAGCCATAGTCATACTCCTTAAACGCCATATGCGGCCCAATCCACAGTTCCATCGGCTCGATTGCCGTTTTTGTCTTTTACGAATATGCGGAATCCCTTGGGGTTTTCTGTATCCTCGAACACTGTAAACGCGGTAAGGTTTTCATTATTGACGATATTAGGTTTGGGCAGGCTTTCAACATCGATAAAATTGACATTGAAATCGACCCACTTGCCCGTGAGCATGGGGGTCTCTGTCTCCGAGATCCATCCGGTACCGTTGTCCGTTGCCTTTACATCTATTCGCCCGAAATCCATTTTTCTTTTCACATCAAGGGAGTAGTTGATGTTCGAGATCGCCGTCATGCCGCCCGTAACTGTGATGGTGTATCGGACATAGCGGAACTGCGTAGCGAAGACGACTGTGGCGTTATCCGAAATGGTCCGCCATATAGCGTTGTCTTGGCTCACCTCGATCTTACATGCAAAGGCGGGATTGCCGCTCAACGTGCGGGAGGAGATGGTGACCGTAATCTTGGTTGAGGGTACGAGTTTGCCCACATCCACGGTTTCGATATAGGTTCCGGATGCAGCAGCCGGGGCCATCCACGTAGTGAAGCCTTCGTCTATCTTCTGTTGCCATGTCTCAATGGTTTTCCCGGAAACCTGGGTTGCACGATCAATATTTTCTTCCCATGTCTCCTCGGGCACGGGGCCTAACATGCTGCCGCGCCCGTCCAACACAAAGTTGGTCTTCGTACCGTTAAAGAGAGAATCGAGGTTATGGTAGAATACGAAGTCAGGCGGCTGGCTGACAGTCATCTTGATTGACGACATTGTTCCCCGGTTCCCCCCCACATCAACAGGGGTTATGCCATAGATATATTCTCCTGAAACGGTTTCAAAAGAAGAGGCAAACAGTGCATCAATCCGCCCGATCTCCATATCATAGCCGTCCTCATCGATTTCTGAAAAGATGTATTCACGAATGGGGAAAAATATCCTATCCGGTTCCGTCCAATACAACATGACGTTGTTGTCAACTGTGGCACAGTTTTCGAACTGTACTTTTCCCGGTGCAATGACCGTGAAATCGCAATCTCCCCATCCTGAAATATTTCCAGCACTATCTACGGCCCTGACCATGAACCAATGCATCCCAACGGATACGGCTGGAACGGTCAGACAATCGATGTCAAGACGTCCATAATCTTCCTCTCTGGTAACGATCACCCCATCATCCCGAGTTTCTTCCCACTGCCGAACTAAATCCCACGCGACGATGGGAAGAAGGTTAGTCGTCGCCTTCCAGCGTACAGTGATGCCTTCGCCGTCAAGAACCGCAGTCACCTGCGGAGGCTCTGGTTTGGTGACGACATATGCAGCTTCACCCCACCCTGATACATTCCCCGCTACGTCTATCGCACGGACTCGATATTCCCATGTCCCTGCCTTTGGTGCCGGGAATCGATATGAAGTGGCCTTCGTCTTGGCTACGAATGTTCCATCAACAAAAACAATTTCATATGTTTCAATGGGAAACGCTGACTCTACCGTAGGCCACGATATGACCATATCAGTGCTGTCTATCGTGATGACGGGCTTGGGCGGATAAATCGGCCCAACGTGAACGCTCCCGTATCCTGCCGGAGATTCGTTCTGGAAGATGTCCACAGCGATTACTTTGAACGTGTAATCCCCTTCGGGACGTGGGGGCATCAACCATGCCGTAGAGTTCACTATCTCATTTATATTGTTATATATATCAAATATATTGTAATGATGGATAGGCCATGTGGTCTTGCAGTCCTGCCATTGCACATACAGTCCGTCGGTTCTAAGTTCCCCTCCAATGTCCGGCACTGCTGGACTTTTGACTTCGATTGTTATTTGCGCAGGATTCTTTGATGTTCTTCCTCCAGTGTCCACGGCAACAACGGAAAAAGAAAGCATTCCCGTTTTTTTCGGAGCCGCAAGCGTTATCGCATTATCAACAGTCTTTCCCCCGAAACTTCCGGTCACAACATAATGTGAAAGGTCAAGGACGGTTACTTCATCCCATGCCAAAGTGATTCCTGCGGGTATATCGATAACTGCCGAAAGGTTTTCAATGTCGGGGGGAAGAGACGTTTTCCCTACAACTTTATGAAGAACGACAGGCGATTGTTGGGACATGACGCCGATGTTGGACATGGCCATGATCGCCAGCTCGTACATAGCCCCTTCTTGCACGCCGGATATGTAGCTGAATGTCTGCCCAGTATTGCGTTCAGGTACGCTGATCCATTCGGAATCTCCTTGCTTACGGTGCATGATGCGCCATGAATCAATCACCACATTAGAGTCCGCAATCTTCCAGTTTACGAGAATGCGGGGCAAAAGTGTGCCGTCCGCAAGCTGTGTCAGCACGGTTTCATCAGAAACGATATTCGTGAGTTCAGGCGTAGGCGGTGTATTCGCTTGGTACCGCGTGGGGGCCGTGATATTCGAATCCCACGGAGGTATTTCCCCGGTGAGCGCATCGTAAAGATTCGTTGCCGCGTCTTGGAATGTAATTTGAGCCGTTAGCCCTTCTGAGGGGGTTATGCTTAAAACGGTCAGAAGCTGATCCGTACGTCCAGCGATACCAAAAGATACCAAATCCCCAATATCCGGAGCCGATGAAGTGGCGGGAATAGGCATGGCAAGCGCGAGAGTACGAGATACGCCGGGAACAGTCTGAACAGAGTAGTACACGTCGACGTTGGTGGGAGTGGAAACACGGATGCCGTAGGATTTCCCCGCTTCCATCGTGCAAAACTCGTCAAGATCAATGGAAATAAGGTTGCCATCACTATTGAGAGCACAGCTTACGACACGCCCGGAAATGATGCCCCATAACGTAACATCGTGCTGGCAACGGACATGCTCACCCCGGCGCAGTGTCAGGGACTCCGCCTCGGCATTGAGCGTATACACCTCGGGGCGTAGCCTCAGTTCCGCAAGGCGCAACCTTCCATGTTTCCAAATCAGATCGGGATTGGTAACGCCGTCTTGTTCCCATTCGATGACATTGGTGGCGTTTGTCTCATTGTAGCCATCAGCATAGACCACGCGCTCGTCTTCTTGGAAATCCCGAGTTTCATTCAAGAAACGCATACGAAGACCCTGCACGGGTTCCGTCAAAAATTCCTTCTTTGCTGAAAAACCCCATGTATTTCGAGGAGTCAGGATTTCAACAACAGGCGCATCCGGATCGTCCCAAACCACCCCATGCCCGTTTATCAGTGCATAAGAGCCTCGCCCGGCTCCCATGATGTTGTGCTGGAGTTCGCCCGCTGTGGTGCGTGAAGTCTGGACGGCATTATAGGCCCACCCCCACCGCTGGCACCAGTTATAGAAATCAGCATAGGAATCCATGTCCATTTCATCCCACGACGCGGGTTTACCCGTGCATTGCGATGTGGCCACGAGAAGCGCGAGGGATGAGGGGTTATTCGTGGGCTGGTCTATCCAGTTTGTCCCGTTCCAGATCGGCGCAATGGACTGGCAATAGCAGTTGAACTCGTCGACGTTCCCGGAAAGCTGTTCCGTAGCCTTGAGCTGTACTTCGATGAGCGTAAGCGGACGGCCCTGATAGACCACGGCGGGACGGTTGCGCCAGCTTTGCAGCGTCGTCCATGTACACTCGTCCATGACCGTCTGATCGGTGGTTTCCTTGTCTGAATCTGGTGTGACGCGACGGACGGAAACTTCATACTGTCCGTCGGGAACGTCAAATTCCACCCCCTTTCGTTGGGTAGTAACTGTTTGGCCTGAGAAAACAATGCTTGGAGATATGACTGAACCTGAAGAAATTTTTACGGTAGCTCCTACAGCTTCAACAGTACCTGTAAAATTATTTACCGTATGCAAATTTTGTATATAATACACGTTTCGAGAATACCATTGCATACCACCATTACCATGCTCTGCCTCATAATATACTTTTTCTATTACAAATTCACCAACAGCGATTGCCATGCCTCCATTTATAGAAAAAGAATTGTCCGGATTGATGCCGATACTAAAATTTCCTGCGGCAATACGAGGACGTAATTCTACAAGAGGAACATTCCCCCCGCCCGTCGTGCGCGTCCCACCATAAGGAATCCAATCGGAAGCCCCCACGCGGCGGTATCTGACTTCAAGTTCAACGGATACGGGGTATGAATTGCCTTTTTTGTCAATGCGTTTCAACCCGTTGAAAGTAAAGAACAGCGCGATATGGTTGGTATCGGCCTTCGTCGTCCGTGTTACCCACCCCACGCTGTTCTTGAGCAACACGGACATGGACTCTTCGGACACGGCACGGTTGAACCATGCAAACCCGCTGCCCTGCCAGTTCTGGTGGATGCGGTATTCAGATCCTTGAAAGTTTCCGAACGGCGTGTCTCCTATACGGAAATCGGATACCTGCACGTTGCCCATACTTACAACATACAGATAGCGGACATACTGATCGTTTCCGGAAAGGACGGTGTAATACTGTGCGGCGAACCGGGGCGCGAATCGGATAAAGCCAAGTACCAGCGGCACAATGCCGTAAGGATCGGCACGGTTCTGTGCGCCGTCGATGCTCCAGACTTTGGCGGCGGTTTCGTTGTCGGCGGCGGCAAGCTTGGGTTGGGAAACACCCGCTATGGCATTTACAAGCAACATGCCGCTCATCATGACGGCGGCACCCGCTACGGCTCCCCATCCGGCCCCCATTCCGAGAGCTTCAATACCGAACCATCCTGCGCCAGCCCCGCCCACATACCATGTCGCTATGGCGGAAACAGCAATGACAACCAATTGTAAAATAGTCGCCAGCGGGTTCTTTCCCCCGCCCTTTCCCAATGGAATACAGACGGAAACAAACTGTCCCTCACAAACCAGCGTCGTGTGCCACTCTTCATAAGGTACCGGAACGCCGTTGACGAATACCTTGGCATAACGCAGCGTGGTGTAGCTGATGCCCGCATCCCGGCAAGCCTTGCGCAGTCCGAAAAGGAGGCTGGTTCCGCTTGGGATGAGGCTGTTGATGACGTTCGTTCGCATCGGGGAAGGCCGCAGCCGTAAAGACGCCCCGTCCTTTTTCAGAACGTGCAACGCTTCGGGGATGGCGGGAAGGTTATACAAGTGCGACATGCCGATATATCCCTACGAGTTGATAGCCTGTGCCGAGCATTTTGAGGGGGGCCAACCGGGAAGGCCGCGTTTCTTCAACGTGGATGATGTGCCGGGCATCAACCACGGCGGCGCAATGGCAATCTGCCCCACGGTAGCGGTATAGGGCCATGTCCAAAGGCTTGGGTTCAGTCCCCTTGGGCAGAAGAACCCACTCTGAAAGTGAGTCTCCAATCATGTGGGAAAGCCGCTCTTGACCGTCTCGCGTGTGCAACTCCTGCCGTTCGTAGACTTCAAGCATATCTTTGGCATGGATGCCCCGTTCCGTCTTGAGCATGAGCAGAACCAGCCCGCCGCAATCGCAGCCCAAAAAGGAACGTCCGCCGTTTTCAAACGGGATGCCGATGTATTTTTCATGCCACTGCATCATCAGAACAACCCCGGAAAGAGCGCAGGATAAAAGTTCATCGCCGGGCACGGTTCAGCCCGGTAGTCGTCAGGCCCGAGTTCGGCGTCAATCGTACTGGCGTTGTAAGTTGCCGAGGTGATTCTGAGCACTGGAAATTCCTGTTGTACTTCATTCGGGGAAGAGGCAAAGACTGTCTTGACAGTGAAGGAGGCCGCCGATTCCATATTCCGGATAGCCGCCACATACTCCCGATCAATATTGTCAATCGAAACCTGCGCCTTGATAGGGTCACTTCCTTCCGGTTGGTCGGGCACCGTGAACTTGAAGGGCAGCGCGTAGTAAACAACCCCATTGTGCCGAGTCCCGTAAATCGGCTCTTTCGTCTCGTCATGAAGCTGGATAAATTCGGTCATGTCCGAAGATACCCGGATCGGCGCGGACAATGACGGATGCGTGATTTCCAAAAGAAAAATATATGGATCGGCACTGTCGTTAGCCGTAGCCCATTTCCTGAACTCACTACTTGTTACGACTGACATAAGGCCATATCTCCAAGGTCATGGTAACATACCAGTGCCGCGCCCCAACGGGGGTAAACTGGATTTCCGAATCGCCTTTTACCCGCACATAGCGGTACACATCGGCTGTCGGGTCGGGCCACCAGAAGGACCTCCCGGCGTTGCCGTCAAGAAAATCCTTCATCGTGGCCTTCTGTTCCCATTTCAGAAGATACTTGACTGAGCGGGACTCTGTGCCCGCGCTCGACCGCCTACGCTGACGCTTCGGGCCAGCGTCCATATCAGTCACGATGACGTCATAGTCCGGAGTCTCGCCATAACTATCCACAAGCGGCCTCTGTGGAAGCGAGACGGGCCATGTGATTTCGGAATATGCCATCAGCGCCCCCTCACCACAGGCTTGACGCCGTACCGCCCCCGTATCGTCTGGTCGAGGACTCCCCCACGGGCAATGTCAGATGCCATTTCTCGCTTGAGCAAGACCACAACGTCCATGCCGCCCTGCGCATTACGCTGTTGCTGGACTTCGGCGGTAGCGTCGGTGCCCGTCTGGTTGATGACTTGGATGTTGATTTGCGGAGACGTCTCTACTCCCTGCACCCGCACCCCATATTTCCCGTCAGACATGGGAACGGCAGGCATGAAAACTTCCGGCCCGGCTTCACCTGCTACGGAAAGCCCGCCGCGCGCATAGGCCCGGTTCATGCCGTCATGGAAATACGTGGGGCGAGTCAGGAGCCCACCGGAGCTTGGGAGGTCCCACGAGGGGGAAGCAACGCCACCTGTAGCGAAGAAGTTTAAGCCGCCCATGAAAGAACTTGCCCAACCGCTGGATATAGAATTGTCCATAACCGACGCCGTGGCAGTGCTTCCTCCAAAGTTGAACAGGCCACCCAATGCACCAGCCAGAGGCCCGGTGATGTTCGCCCGTACCGTCAGCCGCACAAGATCGGCAATCATCGAGTTGATCATGTCAGAGAACGACAGCTTCCCCGTTTCCGCCATTTTCACGAATGCATCTTCAATACCCGTGAGCGTGCCCGTGGTCAGGTTCTCGAACGACGCTGCAAGGTTTTCCGTCTCAATGCGGTACCTCGTGAGGCCCCGGTAGGCACCAGCCCACGGATCGCGGGAAAGCTCAAGGGACAAGATCTCCAGCATCTTGTTCACATCATCAATGGGGATGCCCATCGCAATCCAGACTTCACGCTGTTTCTCAAGCAACTGGTTCTGATAGCTGATGCTCGAACTGTATTCCCCGGTCTTCTCCGAAAGCTGTTTGTAGAACTCGGCCTTCTCTTGGAGGTTCTGGTTTTCCAAGTCCTCAAGCTTCTTGTTGGCTTCAAGAACGGCCTTGCGCTTCGTGAGTTCGGCTACCTGTTCGGCCTGTGCCGCCGTCGCCTGTTTCCGGCGTATCGTCTCTTCCTTAGTGACATCGGCGTTCTCAATGGCGGCGTCGCGTTCGGCCTCGATTTGCACCCGCATTCGCTCGAACTTCGTCAGGGTAGGGTCGAGGGCGGATTCAAGGGATGAAACCTCGTTGCGGAGCTTTTTAAGTCCAGCTTCGTATTGTGCGGATTTCTCTGCAAATTTTTCTGCCTCTGTTTTCCCCTTCTTCCCCTTTGGTTCGTATCCACCGATTGCACTTGAGGTCTTCCGTTTAGGCTTAGGAGTCCAACTACCCATCACAAGAGGCGTACCGCCAGTTTCTCCGTTGGGATACGAGATCGCAGAACCGGAGGAAGACAACTCTCTAATAGCGCTGAGAGCCCTTTCTAAATCTTTGAGCTTGCCTGTAAGCGTCTCCACATTCGCAGATTGATATCCCCAAGGATCAAATCCATCGAGGGACTCAAGCTCTTTTTTGGTGGCAATAATTTCTTGAGTAAGCTCTTCCTCTCTCTTTTTAAGATATTCGGTATTCGTAGAAAGATTTTTGAGGAAAGATGCCAACTCCTCACTATTCATGAACATAATATCTTGATTTCTAATGACGCCTTCTTGTACGAGAGCTATTCCCTCAATCGTATTAGAGAACGCCGAATAGAGTTCAGACATACCCCCAATGACCGCGATCCCTTTGGGGCCAGCAAGAATTGCAGCTACTAGGCCGACCTCACGGACGGCATCAGGAAGTCGGTTCCAGCCATCTGCCGCTTGTGAGATGATATCCCCGACTATCGATACAAAAGATCCGATGCGTGAGGCTACGTCGCTGGTGGCTCCCCAAATACTGGATATAGTATTCTTCAACGCAGAAAGATTTTCAGGATCATTGAGTTCCTTGATATAACCAATGAACTGTCTTGTAACATCAAGAAGCTTTCCGCCTATCTCATTTTCTAGTTCAGTGATTGCGTTGACAATATTCTGTACATCCTTGCCAACGCCAACTTCTCCCTGTGTGCTGACAAGCATGTTTATGAGTTCGCGGTATGACTGTTTCGCTCCCTCAAAAATTCCTTTTCCCGTCTGCCCAGAGATATAATCAAGGGCATCTTCCATATTGCTCTTTAATCCTTCCCAGTTGTCGGCAACCTTTTGTCCGGCGATAGCAAACGAAGAAAGACGTTGTTCAAGTTCTTCAACAAGCGTTCCTTGCTTCTGCCAATTTCTAACCATTTCCCCGGATATTCCGAGGTTGGTAGCGAGCAAGTCTTGGGCCTTATTGATATTACCGGAAAGAAGAGATTCTATTTCGGTTCTCATTTGCTGAACCGGAATTTTCATTGTAGACATCGCTTGCGCGGCAGTGACGGCAAACTTGGGAAGCTTTTCTAAGGACACACCCGCTTTTGTGGCTGGCGCAACAATGCCAGAAACGCCTTCAACAAGAGAATCAAATGTGGCTGTCGTTTGAAGAGCCAACACCTGAATCTCTTTCATCATGTCAGCGCTTATCTGTTCAGCTGCATTGAATTTTTCTACGCCTTCAAGGTTTTTACCTTGGGCCGTAGTGATCTTGTTAGTCGCTGCAATGACTGAAGCAATGGCTGTTTGAGACGACTCAAGGGAAGATGAAAAATCCATACCCCTGCGGACGTAAGACATTGCAGTATCAAGTGTTTTGTATACACCAATTAGAGCAACTATCTCTGCTGCAAGCTTTTTTATATTCACAACCGCTGCATTGCTTCCCTTTGAAAGGGCTGCCATAGATGAAGAAGTTTCATTTGCAGCTTTTGATGTGTTTCCAAGGACTTTGATTGCATCGCTAGCCCCAGAACGAAGTTTCGAGATATCAAATTCAACTTGGAATACAGGCATGATTCACCCCGAGATTTTGGGTGAATTATACCATATTATTCAACAACATCTTTATACAGCGCGTAGTTTCTGGAATATTTTTATTCTATTTCTATCTTTTTTTTGGTATAGCGGAACGAAACGTAGGGGGAATTACATGTACGGAATCGATGGAAGTGTTTTTCTTTGGCTGATAATCCCAATTGTCCTCGCAGTGTGGGCCTATAGCATCGCCAAAAAGAAAGGGCGTTCAGCCCTCTTGTGGGCTATTGTTGTTTTCCTGATCCCATTGTTGTTTTTTGTTATTCTGTTGCTGAATCCAGTGGAGAGAATCGCGGACAGAGAAGGCAAGATCCAATGCCCAGCTTGTCGTGAGTGGATCTTCAAGGATGCTGAATTGTGCAGATTTTGTGGTAACCAATTGAACACAAAAGAAATCAAAAAATGCCCACATTGCGGCGGCACACTCGTTGATGGTGCAACAGCTTGTAGGCACTGCAATAAATGGTTGCCGGGGTGCGAGCCTAAGCAAGGCTCGTAATCTGTCCGAAAGTACTAAGGCCGGGAAGACGAGTCCCGGCCTTTTTCATGCTTCGATCCAGCATATTTGAGCACACAGTGAATGGAATCAAGTTGACTTTCTAAGCCCGGTATGATTCGGAATCGGTAGGAGGAGTTATGAAAAAACTTTTATTGACGCTGGCTGTGGCGGGGATGTGTTTCGGGATGGTCGGGTGTGCCTCTCAAAAACCATTAACCCCAGAGGAAATCGCTGCCGAAAGAGAACGGCAAATCCAAATGACTACTCGTATATACGAGGGGAAGACGCCAGAAGAAGTACTTCTTGCTG
>ENA-OWPD01002092-OWPD01002092.1-human-gut-metagenome-genome-assembly--contig:-NODE-2092-length-12501-cov-2.943114_pt1 | contig 12501 bp, 9 predicted proteins | sample MGYA00248262_ERZ651842 | MGnify/ENA primary metagenome ERZ651842 (study PRJEB26924, sample SAMEA4378253) | human gut metagenome | biome: human gut; feature: human-associated habitat; material: faeces... | reverse complement strand
CGCAGTCATTAAAGATGAGATTGAGAAGCTGTTAAATGAAAGAGACGGTTTGATGCTGGGTATCTGCAATGGCTTCCAGGCCCTGATTAAATTGGGACTGGTTCCGGAAGGAAAGATTGTAGAGCAGGGTGCAGATTCTCCGACTCTGGCTATGAACACCATTGGCCGCCATATTTCCAAGATGGTATATACCAGGGTTGTTTCCAACAAGTCTCCGTGGCTGCAGAAGGCAGAGCTGGGCGGTGTATACTGCAATCCGGCTTCTCATGGTGAGGGACGCTTTGTGGCAAATGAGGAGTGGCTGAAAACTCTGTTTGCCAACGGTCAGGTTGCCACTCAGTATGTGGATGACAAGGGTAATCCGACTATGGATGAATTCTGGAATCCCAATGGTTCCTATATGGCGATTGAAGGAATTACCAGCCCCGACGGCCGTATTCTGGGCAAGATGGCCCACTCCGAGCGCCGCGGCGATTCCGTAGCCATCAATATTTACGGCGAACAGGATCTGAAAATCTTCGAAAGCGGCGTAGAATACTATACGCGTTAAGCATGAGCCGTGCGACAAAAAGCCCCCTGGCGCTCCCGTTGTGCTTGCACAAAAGGGAAAGCCAGGGGGCTTTTTGTCATAGGGCGAAGCCCGCGACCGAGATGAAGCGAAGCGGAATCGAGGAAGCAGCACGGCGAGGAAAGTGTGAGGAGTTGTGCTGTTTGTTTTTAAAAAAGCGAAAGAAAAATGTAAGGCAAATTAAGAGAATCGTTCTTGAAGTCTCTGGATAAAATGATATTATTTAACTGAATTACGATTCAGTAATAGGACAGAAAACGGAGGCATAATATGAATAAAATTACGCGATTCTTATCCTTGTGCTGTGCAGCGGCTGTTCTGGCCGGTGTTTCCGGCGCAGGAGTTTTGTCTGCAAAAGCCAGTACTGATAATGGGCAGACAGCAGAGACAACGGCAGAGACGACGGCAGAAACAGCAGTACCGGAAAAACCGGCGCCGACAGAATTTGCACACATTTATGAGTGCGCCATTTCCGGCGATCAGATTGTGATAGATGGACAGATGGAGGGAAGCTTTTCTGATCCCGCCTATTACGATAATTATTTATATTTATTTGAGCAGAAGCCGTACCAGCGTGATTTGAAGGGACGTACCGATTATGCTGCATGGATTACCAAGGGAGATGCCCTGCATTTTTCGATTCCCTTAAATCATGGAACGCAGTCGGATCGCCTGTATTCCAGCTTTGTTGTGGCGGTTTATGACGGCGAGGAGTATACCCAGGTCAGCAATGAGGTTTATGTGACAAATCCTGAGGTTCTGTCCAGGTATACAGAGCCCTACAAGACAGGACAGACAAAAAAAGGACTGCTTATTCAAACTACTCAGTCCATGATTGCCGATGCTTTTGAGCTGGGGGTAAACCATGTGATTGTCAATATTCCCTTCAGCCACATCCTGGGCAGCGGCATTGATTATACTTATGATGGAAAAACCTACCATTTCAGCAGTGATGTGCTGGCTGTGTATGATGACACCATACGGAGAATGTCAGAAAAAAACATGACTGTAACAGCAGTTCTTTTAAATGACTGGAACAGTGCAACGCCCCAGCTTTATTATCCGGGGGTAAAGAGGCAGCCGGCAGGCACAGCCAATTACTATGGATTCCATGTGGCTACGGAGGAAGGCTTTGAAACCTTAAAGGCGATAGCGGCCTTTTTGACAGAGAGATACAGCAGCCTTCAGTCTCCCTACGGCCGTGTTTCCAACTGGGTGATTGGAAATGAGATTAACAACCAGCTTTGGAATTATATGGGACCGATGAGCCTGGAGCAGTATATGGAGGAGTATGTGCGGGCATTCCGCGTATTTTATACAGCGATCCGCAGCACCAGCAGTACCAGCCGGGTGTTCTTTTCCACAGATTATAACTGGCTGCATGAGGCGGATGGACGTTTGAAATACAATGCAAAGGATGTTCTGGATACTTTTAACAGCATGGTAGTTCCGGGAGGCCCTATGGACTGGGAACTGGCGTACCATCCCTATTCCATTCCCATGGTGGAGCCGGAATTCTGGAATGACGCTGAGACGGGGCTGATTAAAAATGATGCTTCCTCTCCGGTTGTCAATATGATTAACCTGAAGGTGCTGACTGATTATCTCCAGCAGCCGCAGTTTCTGATGAGAAACGGAAATCCGCGCCATGTGATTTTATCAGAGCAGGGCTTTACCTCGCAGAGTCATAGCCGCGGAGAGGTAGAAGAGCTTCAGGCTGCAGCAATTGCCTATGCCTATTATCTGGCGGACAGCAATCCTCTGATTGATGCCTTTATTATGAGCCGTCAGGTGGATGCTCCGTCTGAGGTGGCGGCCTCCTGCAGCTTCGGCCTCTGGTCCTGTGATCTGAGCAAGCCCAATGATATTGTTCCTACCATGAGAAAGCAGTCATGGACAGTATACAAGAATATAGATGACAGAAAGAGGACGCTGGAAACAACAGAAAAGTACAAAAAATATATTGGAATTGAAAAATGGAGTGATGTGATTCCTGATTTTAAGTGGAAAAGCCAGGAAAAATAAAAGAGAGCTCCAGAAAAAGAAAGAGAGCGGGGTGGCCCTATGGAACTGAAAACAAAGCGTCTGTGCCTTCGCCCCATAAGCAGAATGGATCTGGGCGCGGTTCTGGCCTATGCCTGTGACCGGAGCAATGCAGAATACATGGTATATTATCCGAAAACGGAACAGGAAGCGGTTTCCTACGTGGAAGAAACCGCTTCTCAGTGGGAATCAGAGGATCAGATTACCTATGAATTCGCGGTGATTCTGGCCGGAGAGATGATTGGAACAGTCTCTCTCTGGCTGGAGGAGGCCGATGGCGTGGAAATCGGCTGGATTTTAAACCGTAACTACTGGGGCCATGGCTATGGAACGGAAGCAGCGGAGGCAGTTCTTCGGTTTATGACGGAAGAACTGGGGATTTCTTCCTGTATCTCCTGCTGTGATACCAGAAATACGGCTTCTGCAAGGATGATGGAGAAGCTGGGAATGACGAAAATCCGTCAGAGACCCCGGATTTATGAGCGGCGGAAAGAAGACGCACAAGAATATGTCTATCAGTGGACTGTCTGAATTTTAAAAATTTCAGGCAGTTTTCTTTTTCAGGATCTTGACATAGGACCCTAATTCAAGTATGATTTTCCGTAACAAAATCATACGAGGAGAGAACCGATTATGAAAAAGGTAGTTAAGTTTGGCGGAAGCTCTCTGGCGAGTGCCCGTCAGTTCAAAAAAGTAGGAGATATTATTCGTTCGGATAAAGCAAGACGCTATGTGATTCCTTCTGCGCCCGGAAAACGCAGCAGCAAGGATGAAAAAGTGACAGACATGCTGTATGCCTGCTATGATGCGGCTTCTACCGGCGGAAGCTATAAAAAGCTTCTGAATAAAATTAAGGATCGGTACCACGAAATTATTAACGGTCTGGATTTAAATCTGAATCTGGATCACGAGTTTGAGAGAATTGAAGAAAACTTTCTTGGCGGCGCAGGCCGCGATTATGCGGCATCCCGGGGAGAGTACCTGAACGGTATTGTGATGGCGAACTATCTGGGATACGAATTTATCGATGCGGCTGAGGTGATTTTCTTTGACGATAAGGGCAATTTTGAGGCGGATTTAACCAACCAGGAACTGGCAGAGCGTCTTGAACACGTAGACAGAGCGGTAATTCCCGGCTTTTATGGTTCAAAGCACGACGGTTCGATTAAGACCTTTTCCAGAGGCGGTTCCGATGTGACAGGATCTATTGTAGCCAGAGCGATTCATGCAGATCTGTATGAAAACTGGACTGACGTATCAGGCTTCCTGGTAACAGATCCCCGGATTGTTGAGAATCCTGAGGTCATTGAGACGATTACATACAAGGAGCTGCGCGAGCTGTCCTACATGGGTGCAAGCGTTCTTCACGAGGATGCGATTTTCCCGGTCAGAAAAGAGGGAATTCCGATCAATATCCGCAATACCAACAAGCCGGAGGACAAGGGAACCCTGATTGTAGAAAGCACCTGCAGAAAGCCCCATTACACCATTACCGGTGTTGCGGGAAAGAAGGGATTTTGCGCAATCAATATTGAAAAGGCCATGATGAATGCGGAGGTAGGATTTGGCAGAAAGGTGCTTGAGGTATTTGAAAGATACGGTATTTCCTTTGAGCATATGCCTTCCGGCATTGACACCATGACCATTATGGTTCATCAGGATGAATTTGTAGAGTACGAGCAGTCTGTGATCGCAGGCATTCACCGGGCAGTAGAGCCGGACAGTGTGGAGCTGGAGTCTGATCTGGCTCTGATCGCAGTTGTTGGTCGGGGAATGAAGGCAACCAGGGGAACTGCCGGAAGAATTTTTTCCGCCCTTGCTCATGCCCGTATTAATGTAAAAATGATTGATCAGGGATCCAGTGAGCTGAATATTATCATTGGTGTAAGAAATGATGATTTTGAGTCTGCGATCCGGGCTATCTACGATATTTTTATTACAGCTGAAATTTAAAAACAACCGGGAGACAACAGGGGAGAGGCAAAATGCCTTTCTTCCGGTTGTCTCTTTCACAAAAAGGAGAATTTTCCATGAAAAAAATTCATGGCGCCGGAACGGCAGCGGCGAAGGGGCAAAAAACTGCCGGATCAGATGTCTGTAAAAAACATGGTTCAGGAGCCAGACTGCTGTGTGCGCTGCTTGCGGGTGCAGCTTTGACCGGCTGTGCAGGACCGTCAACCCGTGTGATTGTCAGAAGCGAGACAGGAAACAACCACGAGCTTCCGGGAGAAATTCCTGTTCTGGAGGAAGTAAATCCCTATTACCTTCAGGAGTCCCTGGCGCTTTTGTCAGAAACTCCCAGATATGGAGGCAGCAGAGGGGAGAGAGATGCGGTCAAATATATTCAGCAGCTTTTGGGGGATTACGGATATCAGGTAGAGATTCAGAGGTTCCGTTATGAAACGGAATCCGAGGTCAGGACAGGAACCAATGTGGAGGCTGTGCGGGAGGCCTCGTCAAGAGATTCGGATATTCTGGTGATCTGCAGCAATCATGATACAGGAAAGGAAAGCCCGGGAGCAAATGACAATGGTTCCGGGACAGCGGCATTGCTGGAGACGGCCCGTCTGCTTTCCAGAATTCCCACAGATACGGAATTGCGGTTCGTCAGCTTTGCCCAGTGCGGCAGTGAGCGGCTGGGCGCCCGCCATTATGTGGAAAGTCTGGGAAAGCGGGAAAGAGAGCGGATTGTAGGCGTTGTGGAGCTTGATCAGATGGGACATGTGTCCAATGGGGAGATGGTACTGGGAACTGTGGACGGCGGCTCGGTTTATGCCGGCGATCTCCTTCGAACGGTATCAGGAAAGGTCCTGGGAGATTCCTGGCCTTATATATGCAGAACCGATGGAAATATCGGCGCATTTGTCCGTGACGGGATTCCGGCAGTATCGGTTTCCCAACGGTGGGACGGTTATGAAAATGGAACGCCCATGGATCTGCCGGAAACCGTGGATGTGGAGCAAGTGGCGCAGGCAGTTGATGTGATCTGCGGGATGGCGCTGGAAATGATGAGTACAGATACTCCGTCCATGATGGCAAAGTCTCATTCCTACAATGACAGGGATTATGCTTATGTTCAGAAGAAGGATACTCCTGCCTGGTTCGGGGAAACCACAGAGTTTATTCAGACAGAAACCGGAAGAACGGGACTTCTGAATGGAGTGAATACAGATGCATCCGGACATCAGGTGGAGAAATATCAGTTCCGCATGAAGTGGTTTGATGTAGATCAGATTATCCTGACGGATTATTATTTTACGGATGGAAGACTTTCTCTGATTTCTCTGGAAGGAGAAGAGGCAGGGATCGAGTTCGATGATATGAAGGAGCGCATTACGGAGCTTTATGGAGAACCGATCGGGAAAAACAGCGGGCCCAATGGTACGGAATACGACTGGGCAGATCCGGTTTATCACAAATTTTTTGCGCTGATTCCGGAAACAGAGGGTTATGAACTGGAAATCAGGGAATACTGGACAGATGAGACGGTTTATGAGCAGCACAGTCCGGATGGGAAGCTGCTGGCTCTGGAAACAGAGGATCTTCGCTGCGATGTACTTTCTGACCTGGTCCGGGATCTTCTTCCGGAAAACGGGGAGCAGGTCATAGAGTCTGTACGCTATTATACAGACGGAATCGGCGGTACCGCCGGATATGTGGAACGGGAAGATGAAAAAGCAGGCGGCAGGAACAGTCATGAAGGGGAAGGAGGACAGGAAAAACACAGGTTGCGCTGGAGCCTGTCTGTTGATTTGGAGGATGCTCTGGACAGAAGCGGAAACTGGAAAAACAGGACGGAAACCATTCTGATGCTTACGGGTCTGTACGGGGAAATCCTGGAACAGACGGAGATTGTTCAGAAACAGGAAGACGGTCTGGAACAGAAAACCTACGGAGAGGCTTTTGCGGCCCGGTTTACTGAAACAGAAGAGGAAACAGTTCCTGAAGCAGCAGAGCAGCCTCAGGCACCGGTAACAAGAGTCGGCGTTGCGCCCGGGGAAGCAGGCAGGGAAGCGGCGCCGCCGGATTTCAAAACGGCATTTCAGATGTATGTGCTGGCAGAACGGTCGGAAAAGGCGCCGGAAAGCTGGAAGAGCCGGATGGAGTTTTTCCGTCAGTTTGAGGAGCTGGAGACTTATCGCAGCCGGGTACGGACAAATCTGAATATGTCTTCGGAGATAGGAGCATATGCTGGAGAAGATTGATTTATCAAGAAAGGCAGAAAAAGAGGTTTACAGACAGGCCAGGGATACCTATGGTCCCAGGCTGGGGCTGGCTCAGAGAAAGCTGAAGGAGGCGGGGATTCCCGTACTGATTCTGTTTGACGGAATGGACGCGGCCGGGAAGGGAACGCAGATTAACTGGCTGATTCAGTTTCTGGATCCCAGGGGGTTTGACGTATATGCCAGCAGCCGGGTGACGGAGGAAGAGGCCATGCGCCCGTTTCTGTGGAAGTTCTGGACACTGACGCCGGAAAACGGCCGTATTGCGGTTTTTGACAGAAGCTGGTACCGGAAGGTGCGTGAGGACCGTTTTGAGGGCAGAACGGCTAAAAAAGAGCTTTCAGAGGCATTCCGTGATATTTGCTCGTTTGAAAAGCAGCTGACGGACAGCGGAGCTGTGATTATCAAGCTGTTTCTTTATATTTCCAGGGAGGAGCAGAAGAAGCGGTTTAAAAAACTGGAGGAATCCGGAGAAACTGCATGGAGAGTGACAAAAGAGGACTGGAAACGGAATGAGGAATATGACAGGTATCTGAAAATCAATGAGGAAATGCTGGAGCGGACAGATACCGAATATAGCCCGTGGACCATTATTGAAGCAACCGATAAATCCTACGGCGCCATGAAGATTTTAAAGACAGTGACAGAGACTCTGGAGGATGCTCTGGAGAAAAGGGCGCAGGAGAAGCGGCTGGAGGAAGAGAAAAAGAAGGCGGCAGAGAAGCTTTTGCAGTCTGTGGAAAATCAGGCAGAAAACAGCAGGTACCAGAACGGAGTTCTCTCTGGTATTGACCTGTCGAAAACGATGACCAGGGAGGCCTACAAAAAAGAAATTGACCGGCTTCAGAAAAAGCTGGAGCTGCTTCACAGTGAGCTGTACCGGCTGAGAATTCCGGTGGTTCTCGGCTTTGAAGGCTGGGATGCAGGGGGAAAGGGCGGAGCAATCAGGCGTCTGACCAGCCATCTGGATCCCAGAGGATACCAGGTGTGTCCCACAGCCGCGCCCAATGATATCGAAAAAAAGCACCATTATCTGTGGCGTTTCTGGAATCATATGCCAAAGGCAGGTCATATTGCCATTTTTGACAGAACCTGGTACGGGCGGGTTATGGTGGAGCGGATTGAGGGCTTTTGCCGGGAAGAGGACTGGAAGCGCGCTTATCAGGAGATCAATGAGATGGAGGCGCATCTGGTCAATGCGGGCGCAGTGGTTCTTAAATTCTGGCTGCAGATTGATAAAGAGGAGCAGAAACGCCGGTTTGAGGAACGGATGAGGATTCCGGAAAAGCAGTGGAAGATCACAGATGAGGACTGGAGAAACCGGGAAAAATGGGATCAGTACGAACTGGCAGTCAATGAAATGCTGGTTCGCACTTCTACGACCTATGCCCCGTGGATTGTGGTAGAGGGCAACTGTAAGTATTATGCCAGAGTCAAGGTTCTGCGCACCGTAGTAGAGGCTCTGGAAAAGAAAATTGCGCAGGTAAAGCAGGAAAAATAAAACAGCCGTAACGCAGAAAGGGCAAGTGCCCTCTGGGAAAGGCAAGTATGAAACCGGGAGGAGAAAACGCAGATTATGAGTCGGGTTGCAGTGATAGGAGGCGGAGCAGCCGGAATGATGGCGGCCATTGCGGCGGCAGAACACGGCCACCAGGTGCAGCTTTTTGAGAAAAACGAGAAGCTGGGGAAAAAAATATATATTACGGGAAAGGGCCGGTGCAATGTCACCAATGCCTGCGATACAGAGGAACTGTTTGCAGCGGTTGTACACAACCCCAAGTTTCTTTACAGCAGCTTTTACAGCTTTACAAACAGAGATATCATGGAACTGGTAGAGAAAAACGGCTGTCCTCTGAAAACAGAACGGGGCGGACGGGTATTTCCTGTTTCTGATAAATCGTCTGATGTGATTCGGGCGCTGACTGTATGTTTAAAAAATGCAGGGGTTCAGGTGCGGCTTTATGAGGAAGTGGATTCTGTGGAAACCGGAGACGGAGGTGTGTCCGGTATTCGCCTGAAAAAAACAGGAGAGAGGATTCCGGCTGACGCAGTCATTGTGGCTACAGGCGGTCTTTCTTATCCTTCCACAGGTTCTACGGGAGACGGATACCGGTTTGCGGAAAAAACGGGCCATAAAGTAACAGACCTGTCTCCGGCTCTGGTTCCCTTTGAGACTGCAGAGCCTGTGGTAAAGGAACTGCAGGGGCTTTCTCTTAAAAATATTCAGGCAAGAATCCTGAAGGGAAAGAAGGTCATTTATGAGGAGTTTGGAGAGATGCTGTTTACGCATTTCGGAGTCAGCGGACCGGTGCTTTTGTCAGCCAGCAGCTACGGGGCTGCACAGCTGAAAAAAGGACCTCTGACACTTTCTCTGGACCTGAAGCCGGCACTTTCAGAGGAGCAGCTGGATGCAAGGATTCTCAGGGATTTTGAGGAACAGAAAAACAAACAGTATAAAAATTCCCTTTCCCGTCTTCTTCCGGCGAAAATGATTCCGGTGATCGTGGAAAGAAGCGGGATTGATCCGGATAAAAAAATAAATGAAATTACAAGGGAGGAGCGCAGGCGGATTGTGCAGGCTGTTAAGGATTTCCGACTGACGCTGACAGGACTCAGAGGCTACAAGGAGGCGATTATTACCCAGGGGGGAGTTTCCGTCCGGGAAATCAATCCGTCTACGATGGAGTCAAAGCTGGTAAAGGGCCTGTATTTTGCAGGAGAGGTTCTGGATCTGGATGCGGTGACAGGCGGTTATAATCTTCAGATTGCCTGGTCTACGGGATATCTGGCAGGAAGCTCCATAGAATGACGGGAAGCCCTGAACGGGGCGTAAAAAGCGTCACAAGGGCATCAGAAGCCTGCAGAACACAGGAAAGAAAAGGACGAGCAAAAGAGAGAATACATAACAGACAGAAAAAAGGAGCAGTAAAGAGCCATGGAACAGAAATCATTTAATATAGCAATTGACGGTCCGGCAGGTGCGGGAAAAAGCACCATTGCCCGTCTGGCTGCAAAACAGCTGGGCTTTGTCTATGTGGATACAGGAGCCATGTACCGGGCCATTGCCCTGTATTTTTTAAGAAAGGGAATCTGTCCTGAGGATGTGGAGACGATTTCCGGTCAGGTTCAGGGCGCGGAAATTACCATTCGATATGCAGACGGGACGCAGCAGGTGATCTTAAACGGAGAGGATGTGTCGGGACTAATCCGCACGGAGGAGGTTGGAAATATGGCTTCTGCCACCAGCGCCATTCCAGCAGTGAGAGCGCATCTTCTGGAGCTGCAGAGAAATCTGGCGGCCAGCGCCAATGTGATTATGGACGGCCGTGATATCGGAACCTGCATTCTTCCGGATGCGGATGTAAAGATTTTTCTGACAGCCAGCACCTCTGTCCGGGCCATGCGCCGGTACCGGGAACTGCAGGAAAAAGGAATGATGTGTAATCTGGAAGAAATTGAGCAGGATATTATTGAGCGGGATTTCAGAGACATGAACCGGGAGACGGCGCCGCTGAAGCAGGCGGAGGATGCCATGCTCTTAGACAGCTCTGACATGACGCTGGAACAGGTGGTGCAGGCCATTTTAGACGCTGCCTTTTCCCGCGGCTTTGTACCCGGCGGGCAGGAGGCTTATGCAGGAACAGATTCAGGAGCCGGAGTGACAAAGGAGGAAGTCTGATGGAAGTGATTGTTGCAAAGACAGCAGGCTTCTGTTTTGGAGTGAAGCGGGCTGTGGAACAGGTCTACGAGCAGATTGAAAAGGCAGACCGCCCGGTATATACCTTTGGTCCTATCATTCACAATGAACAGGTGGTGGAGGATCTGGCTCAAAAGGGTGTCCGGGTGATCGATACAGAAGAGGAGCTGGAAGCAGTTCGGGATGCGATTGTGATTATCCGCTCTCACGGAGTCGGAAAGCACATTTATGACCTGCTGGAACGAAACGGCGTTACGGTGGTAGATGCGACCTGTCCTTTCGTTAAAAAAATCCACAGGATTGTTCAGGAGCAGCAGGCGGCGGGCCGCCGGGTCATTATTGTGGGAAATCCCGAACATCCGGAGGTACAGGGGATCCGGGGATGGGGCGATGAGGGCACTTTGGTGGTAGAAACGGCAGAACAAATCGAGAATTTGCCGGTTTCCACAAAGGATAAGCTGTGCATTGTGGCCCAAACGACATTTAATTACAATAAATTTCAAGATTTAGTTGAAAAATTTGAGAAAAAGGGTTATGATATACTTGTTTTAAATACGATTTGCAATGCAACACAGGAAAGACAAGTGGAAGCTAAGCGTATTGCTTCTGAAGTGGACGCTATGATTGTCATAGGAGGCAGGAATAGCTCCAACACACAGAAACTCTACGAGATATGCCGAAAGGAATGTAAGAACACTTACTTTATCCAGACACTAGGCGATTTCAACCCTGAATGTGTGAATTCTGTGCGCAGCGTAGGTATTACAGCGGGGGCATCTACCCCCAATCAAATTATTGAGGAGGTTCATACTAATGTCAGAATTAAGTTTTGAACAAATGTTGGAGGAATCATTAAAAACCATACGTACAGGAGAGATTGTCACTGGTAAAGTAATCGATGTGAAAGATGATGAAATCGTCCTGAATATAGGTTATAAGTCTGACGGTATTATTCCGAGAAGTGAATATACCAATGATTCCAATGCAGATTTAAGAAATCTGGTACAGGTTGGCGACGAGATGGAAGCCAAGGTTGTAAAAGTAAACGACGGCGAGGGCCAGGTTGCTCTGTCCTATAAGAGACTGGCTGCTGATAAGGGCAACAAGAGACTGGAAGAGGCATTTGAGAACCATGAGGTTCTGACTGCCAAGGTTGCACAGGTTCTGGACGGCGGATTAAGCGTTCTGGTTGACGAGGCCAGAGTATTTATTCCGGCAAGCCTGGTATCTGATACTTATGAGAAGGATCTGACCAAATACGCTGGTCAGGAGATTGAGTTTGTAATTACCGAATTCAATCCGAAGAGAAGAAGAGTGATCGGCGACAGAAAGCAGCTGATGGTTGCTAAGAAGGCTGAGATGCAGAAAGAGCTGTTCGAGAGAATCCACGTTGGTGATACCGTAGAGGGCGTGGTTAAGAACGTAACAGACTTTGGCGCATTTATCGATCTGGGTGGAGCAGACGGACTGCTTCATATTTCCGAGATGTCCTGGGGCCGCGTTGAAAACCCGAAGAAGGTATTCAAAGCTGGTGAGCAGGTACGCGCTCTGATTAAGGATATCAGCGGTGAGAAGATTGCTCTGAGCCTGAAGTTCCCGGAGGAGAATCCGTGGGTAAAGGCAGCAGATAACTATGCTGTAGGAAACGTAGTAACCGGTCGTGTTGCACGTATGACTGACTTCGGCGCATTTGTAGAGCTGGAGCCGGGCGTAGACGCTCTGCTTCATGTATCTCAGATTTCCAGAGAGCATGTTGACAAACCGGCAGACGTACTGAGCATCGGACAGGAGATCGAGGCTAAGGTTGTTGATTTCAACGGTGAAGATCACAAGATCAGCCTGAGCATGAAGGCTCTGCAGGCAGCTCCGGAGCAGGCTGATGTTGCAGACGTTGATATTGACGCTGTAGCAGATGCAGAGTAAAACCATATAAGGTTTGAATATAATAAGATAATAAGGATTTCAGGCGG
>ENA-OWPD01002090-OWPD01002090.1-human-gut-metagenome-genome-assembly--contig:-NODE-2090-length-12510-cov-3.418306_pt1 | contig 12510 bp, 11 predicted proteins | sample MGYA00248262_ERZ651842 | MGnify/ENA primary metagenome ERZ651842 (study PRJEB26924, sample SAMEA4378253) | human gut metagenome | biome: human gut; feature: human-associated habitat; material: faeces... | reverse complement strand
GAGAAAAGAACACTTCATGCCGGGGAGCATTGGTCTCCGGATCGATCTCCCGTTTATCGGTCAACGACAAACGAATCCCTTTGTTCAAATAAGCCAACTCCCGCAACCGGGCCGATAAGATATCGTATTTATACTCGGTAACATAAAAAATCGTATCATCCGGCAAGAAAGTAATCGTAGTCCCGGTGCGATCGGTATCTCCTACCACCTGTACATCTCCGGCAGGAATCCCTTTGTGATATTCCTGTCTCCAGATTTTTCCTTCCCGGTGAATCTCTGCAATTAAAGTAGTAGAAAGCGCATTGACGCAGGAAACACCTACCCCGTGCAAACCACCGGACACTTTATAAGAATCTTTATCGAATTTACCTCCGGCATGCAATACGGTCATAACCACTTCCAGAGCCGATTTATTCTCTTTGGAATGGCGTGCTGTCGGAATACCCCGACCGTTATCTCTCACAGAGATCGAGTTATCTTCGTTTATAGTTACCTGAATATGATCACAAAATCCAGCCAAAGCCTCGTCTATAGAGTTGTCTACGACCTCGTAAACCAAATGGTGCAACCCTTTGACATTAACGTCTCCGATATACATGGAGGGACGCATCCTCACTGCCTCCAAACCTTCCAGTACCTGAATACTATCGGCGGAATACTCTCTTTCGTTTTTCTCAATCTCTTCGCTCATATTATAGTTTAATTGATTTTTTCACAAAACATGCAAATATAATCATTTTCCGGCGAATAACCTTCGTTTTTAACTATTAAAACACCTCTTTTCAAGGCAAAAAACAAGAAAAAGAAGAGTGGTACAAAAGGTTTCAAAAAGAGACCTGCAGCTTTTCAAACCTGCCGGATGAGTACGTCCCAAACTTCGATCGGCAAACCTTCGGTCCTGATAAATGAATATAAATCAGAACCGAAGGTTCACCGATCCTTCCCTTAGGGGGGATTATTTCGTATTGATAATCACTTCTGCATTCGGGTAATACCCCACCTCTTTTTCAATCGGGCTAATCGGACGGATTTGCAGGATCTCACTGGGATCGATATCGAAACGGTCGGCCAGGCGTCCGTCGATAACCAGAAGAGGTTCTTTCATTTTTTCGAGATTGTATTTGTATTCCTGGCTATTGTATATAAAAGTGAGTACGCCATTCTGAAAGCTCACAAATTTTCCTAACCGATCTCTCGACGTGATGAATAAATAGGATTTTTTGACATCTTCTTTCGATGGGATGATGTTGACATTCAAAATCTTATCCGGCATTTGTACGTTGTCTTTAGGGGCTTGTTGCCCATCGATGATGTAAGTCATATCCGAATTCTGGGAGTCGATTTTAATTTTTGTTTTTCCGTTTTCTTCCGTGATTTGTACCGAGTTACTGCTCATACCTGTACCGTTGCCGAACGATTGGAAGAATTTTTCAACCTTTTTCACACCATCTTCGGTCAGGTTGATATTTTTCTCTTTCTCATTGACGATGAAATCTCCTGTTTCTTCGATATCCTCTCCGAGAATGGCATTCATCTTCGTAAATTCTCCGCTGGCTTCTCCACGCTGGAGCTGACGCGCCAAAATATCACATGCCTCATAGAGCTTTGTTGACTTACTGCTCTGACCGGAAATAATAAGCGGCGTTCTTGCCTCGTCGATCAATACGGAGTCCACCTCATCGATCACGGCATATTTCAGACCTCTCTGCACTAACTGCTCTTTGTAGATCACCATGTTATCTCTAAGATAATCAAATCCAAGCTCATTGTTTGTCACATAGGTGATGTCACAATTATAAGCGGCACGGCGTTCATCGTTATCCATTCCATTTAATACTACACCTACTGTCAGACCAAGGAACTCATGCACCTGCCCCATCCAGTGTGCGTCACGCTGTGCCAGATAGTCATTGACTGTTACAATGTGAACTCCTTCTCCGGTCAGTGCATTTAAATAAGCAGGAAGTGTAGAAACTAATGTTTTACCTTCACCTGTCTTCATCTCTGCAATACGTCCCTGATGAAGAATAATACCTCCAATCAACTGTACGCGGTAGTGCTTCATTCCGAGAGTACGCACAGCCGCTTCACGCACAACTGCATAAGCCTCCGGCAAAATGTCATCCAGTGTCTCTCCTTTGGATAACCGCTCTTTAAATTCTCTCGTTTTATCCTTTAATTCCGCATCAGACAAACTGTGCATCTGCTCATCTAACGCCTCGATAGCGTCTGCGATCGGATAAATACGTTTTAATTCATTTTCACTATGTGTTCCAAAAATTTTCTGTATTAAACCCATTTCGTTGAATACTCCTTGTCCGTAAATTTACTTAAATTACATTCTAACACTATCCATATTTCAATTCAAGCCATATCTAAAGTGTTTACAAACTGGACATAGTTCTATCATAATCTATATAATTTCACCTCGTCATAAGGCACAGTTCCTCCAAAAAGATCGAGCGCGCTTCCGATCGTGAAATCAACCTTACCTTCTGTCACCTGTTCAAAATATCTCAGATCCTCGAAGCTTCCGATTCCTCCGGCATATGTAACAGGAATACCGTCATAATCAGACAGCATCCTAACAAGTCCCGTCTCTATTCCTCCATTTTTGCCTTCTACATCGACAGCATGTACTAAAAATTCATCACAATATGCAGACAGTCGGGCGCCAGATCTCCACGCTCCATATTATCTTTTATGATCTTATGTGCCGATCCGTCAAAGGCAGGACAATGCTCTGTAAGTCTGACATCCGTATAGTTCTGCCACCGGTCTGTTACAATGTAATAATCATCTTCTCTCTTGCGGCAGCTTACATCGATGACAACTCTCTCTTTCCCCACTGTGCTTTTCAATCTTTCCATCTGTTCCCAGCGGATCTGTCCTCCCCGAAACACGTAAGACGTCACAATCACATGGCTGGCTCCCATATTCAAATACTCTTCCGCATTTTCCGCAGTAATCCCCCCGCCGATCTGAAGCCCCCCGGGGTAAGCACCAAGCGCTTTGCATGCCTGCTTCTTAGTCTCCATATAATAGGAAGAAGTGGGCGGATTCAACAGGATCACATGCCCTCCAATAAGCCCGTCTTCTTTATAGAGCCGCGCATAATAATCCGCCTCCTGCTCAGACGCAAAATTGACAGCCGCCTGATTGCCTGTATCCTGAAGGCTTCCGCCCACAATCTGTTTCACTTTACCATTATGAATATCAATACACGGGCGAAATCTCATGCGCTAAACCTCCTGTTTTCCTTACAATAATTATAATAAGTGCCATTATAACACACGTTTTCCAGATTGAAAAGAGAGTATGCTCTGTTTTTTAGAATATCTTGTACTTTTTTAGACTGTCGCTTTGTTTTCTTCAAAAAAGAAAAAGCAGTCACTGAAACTACTTTTTCTTTACGCTTCTTATTACTGATTTTTTGTTGTTGCAGATTCGTTGCGGTTTACCGCATCATCCAGATTATCTTCCGCTCTGTCAATGCCGTCTTGCACTTTGTCTCCGGCTTCTTCTATCATGCCTTTGTCATTTGTATTATCTGTAGCATTATTCATATTGTCATTTTTGATGTTTCCATCATTCACATCTGTATTATTGTCATATGCATTTCCGGTGTTTTCTGTCGCACCATTTCCTGTTTCCCCGGAATTTTCTACCGCTCCGTTGTCTTTGTTGTCACTTCCGCAGGCTGTCACGCTCATCAGTACACCTACGCATGTTAACATGAGTAATAATTTTCTGAACTGTTTCATTTTTCCTCTCCCTTTCACACATGTATATTTATCTATCCATCAAGTAATACTTGTTGCTAGTAATATCTGCAAATGAGCAGATTCTATACAATGCTTTTACTGGGAGATTCTGACATTTTTTAAAACCGCTCAGCCAATTGACCGCTTCGATATGCCTCTAAGAGCAGTTCTAACTCTTTGATCTGGACTTTCAGGTCTTTGCCGATATCCGTGTCGCCAACAAGCTTTCGCTCTACGACACGCTTTACAACCACACTATCCGAATGAATGTCGCTTTCTTTTTCGATCGCTGCCTCTGTGGATTCAAAAGGATCGTGCGCCGCAAGAATCAACCCATAAGAATTGTAGATCAGCGTATATCCGGCTATTCCGGTTTCCTTTTGATAAGCTCTGGAAAATCCGCCATCAATTACTAATACTTTGCCATTGCATTTTATCGGATTCTCTCCGTTCTTTGATTTTACCGGAACATGACCATTAATGATATGCGTTCCCTGTTCCGGAAGTCCAAACTCCTTAAGAATACCGTCAATGACTTCTTCATTTTCCAACAGATGATAATATGGATTCTTCTGTTCCTTATGCGTCTCCTTATCCGCCAGAAAATACCGTTCAAACGTTGCCATCTTATCCTTTCCGAACAGCGGTGAATTTTCGCTGAGCCAGATATACCACATCATATCTCTACCCCGCTGCCGCTCGCCGGCATCTATGGCATAGAACCCTTTCCTTACATAGCTCTCCAGCACCTCATACAGTGATTTCCCTTTATACTCGTGTCCGTAAATGCGCACTGTTTTTAAGCTTCCATCTTCACATAACGGAACACAGCCATGATATAAAAGATTATTATTATACACTTTATAGAGACTTCCTTTATTCAAAAGGAAACGCATATGCTTCTGCAATTTCTCACAATTTAAAAATGCACAAGCCAGACGCTCCATAATGTCTTCTTCCTCTTCTGTCAATGCGTACGGATCTTTCGGATCAATGGTCGGAAAATAATGGTCCAAAAGTTCATACTCCTTCCCATCCAAAGTAATCTTTCCCGTTTCATAATCAATCAGATGCAGAAGATTTCTTTTTTCTAAATGAAAGCTTGGATTTCTCTTGATCGTCTCCCCTTCCACCTTAAATTGAATAACGGAAATCGCTTTATGCATACGAATTTCCAGTTCTTTCTCTGCTTCCGCTCCTGAATGTTCTCCCTTTAACTGGAACTGCAGACATGGGTCTTCTCCATACGTATTCAAAGCAAAAGTGGCCAACGGGAGAAGGTTGATCCCATACCCATCTTCTAAAATATCAAGATTACCATAGCGGGCGCAGATGCGGATCACATTAGCAATACAGCCTCTTTGCCCTGCTGCCGCACCCATCCACAGAACATCGTGATTTCCCCACTGGATATCTACGGAATGATAGGTCATCAGTTTATCCATAATAATATGAGGCCCCGGTCCACGATCAAAGATGTCTCCCACAATGTGAAGATGGTCCACCGTCAGCCTCTGGATCAGTTCACTTAACGCTACAATGAATTCTCCTGCTCTCTTCGTCTCTATGATCATACTTACAATGGCATTATAATAAGATTCCTTGTCAGATATCTCCGGGCGCACAGTAATAAGCTCCTCGATCACATAAGCGAACTCCTCCGGCAGTGCTTTTCTGACCTTTGACCGCGTATATTTGCTCGCTGCATTTTTACATACTTCGATCAGGCGATACAAAGTAATCTTATACCACTCCTCCATGTTTTCTTCTGATTCTCTGATCCGTTCCATCTTCTCTCTCGGATAATAAATAAGAGTAGCAAGAGACTGTTTCTCCCTGCTACTCATAGTATTCCCAAAGACATCTTCGATTTTACGGCGCACGGAACCCGAGCCATTCTTAAGGACATGGGAAAATGCTTCATATTCTCCGTGAATATCTGTTAAGAAATGCTCTGTGCCCTTTGGAAGATTCAAGATTGCCTGCAGATTAATGATCTCTGTAGACGCCTTGGCGATGGTTGGATAAAGTTCAGAAAGTCGTTCCAGATAACGTGTCATTAACTCTTTCATAAGCTCCTCCATACTAATTTTATATGAACCGGTTCTCATCCTAGAACTGGATCACATCAGACATATCATACATTCCTGCTGGTTTACCTGCCAGGAATTTTGCTGCTTCTACCGCCCCTTTTCCAAATACGGTCTTGGAATATGCAGTATGTTTAAACTCAATCACTTCATCAGTGCCCGCATAAATCACTTCATGGTCACCTACGATCGTTCCGCCGCGGACAGCGCTGATTCCGATTTCCTTCGCGTCGCGCTTCTTTCTGTCCTGACTTCTGTCATAGACATAATGGTACTGATTCTCCATTGCCTCGTTCATGGAATCCGCCAATGCAAGTGCCGTACCGCTTGGGGCATCCAGCTTCTGATTATGATGTCTTTCCACAATCTCCATATCGTATCCTGCCGGCGCCAGCACAGCCGTTGCCTCCTTCAGAAGCTTCAGCAAAAGATTAATTCCAAGAGACATATTTGCTGATTTCAGTACAGCCGTCTCTTTCGCAGTCTCTTTCACTTTTGCAAGCTGTTCCTCCGAAAGCCCTGTCGTACACAAAACAACCGGAAGTTTCTTGTCTTTACAGCTGTCAAGCAGCGCATCTATTGCCGCTGCATTGGAAAAATCAATGACTACATCTGCCTCTTCTGTACATGCTTCCATACTGTCAAACACCGGATAATCATTCTCAATTCCCTTATATTTGTCTATACCGGCTACAATCTCAATACTTTCGTCATTTTTTATAAGTTCGGTAATTACCTGTCCCATGTGCCCATTGCATCCATGCATAATTGCTCGTACCATATTGTCTGTCCTCCTGATCAGTCTTATTCTTATCTGACTATTAGCTCTTTTCATACAAAAAGGATATCATATCTGTTGAATGCAATCAACCTATGATATCCTTTTCACATTCTTCTCTAAAAACTATGCAAGCTTGATTCCAAATTCTGTCATTGCCTTTGCCAGGCTTTCTTCATGCTGAGGTGTAAGCTCTGTAAGAGGCATACGAAGTGATCCGCAGTCCATTCCCATAAGCTTCATTGCCTTCTTAACAGGAATCGGATTCACTTCACAGAACAACTGCTCGATCAGCGGAATCGCTTTCAGCTGAAGTTCCAGACTTCCTTTTACATCACCTTCAAAGAATTTTGCACAAATATCATGTGTCTCCTGCGGAGCCACATTGGATAATACGGAAATCACACCTTTTCCCCCAAGAGAAAGAATCGGTACGATCTGATCGTCATTTCCAGAATACAGATCTGCTTTTCCATCTGTGAGATGCATAATCTTTGCCACTTGAGAAATGTTACCGGAAGCTTCTTTAATTCCCACAATATTATCAACTTCTTTGATCAATCTTGCCGCCGTTGCCGGTTCGATATTACACCCCGTTCTGCTTGCAACACTATACATAATAATCGGAGCTTTTGCCTCCTTCGCCACTGCTGTGTAGTGTCCTACAAGCCCTTCCTGTGTTGCCTTGTTGTAATAAGGTGTTACAACGAGCAGTCCGTCTGCGCCATATGAAGCTGCTTCTTTGGACATGTCGATTGCTGTTCTCGTACAATTAGAACCTGTTCCCGCAATGATCGGAAGTCTTCCCTTCGTTCTTTCGATCGCGAATTTGACACATTCCATGTGCTCTTTCTCTGACATTGTTGCAGACTCTCCGGTTGTACCGCAGATTATAATACTGTCCGTTCCGTTATTACAGTGATAATCGATCAACTGATCCAATTTATCATAATTAATACTCTCATCTTCATTAAACGGTGTGACAATTGCCACGCCGACCCCTGTAAAAATAGACATACTTATCCTCCTGACTATTATATGATTATAGAAATTCTATCACCATTCAGATATGATGTCAACGAAAGTCTTCACACGTTTTTCTTATCCTCATATATTCATACTGTCATGCAAGAGTCGCAGCATTTTGTTCAAATTTCCAACCTCTATCTGCCCCGGAGCCGATGGAATCCCGCTTGCTCCAAAAGTTATAGCCGAACCAAAGACTTCTCCGCAAATGCGGCTAATCATCCCATTTTCTCCCATAGACATTGTAATAAACGGACGGTCTGCATATTCGGTATACATTTCTTCTGTTGCAGATAATAAAGTAAGTACATCTCTTTTGCAGGCAGGCATTACCGCTATCTTCGGAATATCTGCTTCCAATTTCTGCATCTTGCAAAGTCTCCAGACAATCTCTTCTTTTGTCGGTGTTTTTTCAAAATCATGGTTGGAAACAACTACTTTCACATTTTCTTTGTGAGCGCTCTCTATCATTTTTTGTACAACACTGTCACCAGCAAATAATTCTATATCTATGAGATCTACTGCTTTGGTCTTTATAATTCTTTCATTCAGTTCTACATAGTGTTTTAAATCGATAGCTTTTTTCCCACCTTCACGCGCAGTCCGAAAAGTAAAAAGCAACGGAATATCTTTCAATATTTCTCGAAGTTCTCCTGCTATACTTTCCACCTTAGAAACACAAAAAACACTCTCATACCAATCTACTCTCCACTCTGCCAGATCAGCGCCGGAAGTTTCTACTCTTTTTGCCGATTTCAAAATATCTTCTCGCGTTTCTCCCACAATCGGCACACATATTTTGGGAATCCCTTCTCCGATTTTAACATTTCTTATATCAATACAACTCATTTTACCCACATCTTTTCATATTTTTTTACAATATAACACACTCTTCATTTTCTTTCTATAGCTTATATTGTAAAATACGATTTCATGTATGCTGTAAAATTATCATTTAGTCATCCATACACTCAAGCTTTCCGACCGACACTTCATAAGCCACTCGCTTTTCCGTCTCCGTTTCCGTCAACTTCTTTACATATTCCCTGCTCTGGATTCTTCCAAGTATCTGGACATGCTCTCCCACTTGAAATGTCGATGCAAACCTTGCATTTCTTCCCCAGCAGATACAGGGGATATAATCCGATTTCCCATAAGGACGGTTGACTGCAAGCAAAAGATCTGCAATTTCCCTTCCAAGCGGTGTCTTTCGATAAATCGGAAGCTTGCATATGTAACCATCTAACAAAATATGGTTCGTCTTGGCACCATCCAATTCTTCTTCGATAAATTCTACTTCCCTTGCAAATACAGATAGCACAAGGCGGTTCCTTTGTTCCTCGTGACGATTATAAGATCGGAACTGACCGCTTATCATAAGAAATTCTCCCGTATAATCCTGACTTACATCGATCAGTCTCTCTGAGATCATAACGGGAATACGGTCTTCCGAATTGCTTAATCGCTTCACGCTCACATCCACCATATAGAAGCCCTCTCCGAACACTTCGTGGCTGAATGTAAAAGCAGACACTACTTCTCCCATAATCGTTACCTGATTGTTTTCAATAATCTTATCTGACATAATTTGACGTTCTCCCTTCCTCTGAATCGTATTTTGAGTCATTACATAGTCTATGAGTCTACTTTCGGTTTTAGAACTAAAATACTTGTAAAATTTAAAAAATGTGATAAACTAATAAAGTTGTATATTATCCATATAAATAGGAAAAGAAAAGGAAGATAAAATTTATGAAGCAAAAACGTGAAGATGTACGTAATATAGCAATTATCGCCCACGTTGACCACGGTAAGACAACACTTGTGGACGAATTATTAAAACAAAGCGGAGTATTCCGTGAAAATCAGGAAGTAGCAGAACGTGTCATGGATTCTAACGATATTGAACGTGAACGTGGAATCACGATCCTTTCCAAAAACACTGCGGTCTACTATAAAGATACAAAAATCAATATTATCGACACTCCCGGTCATGCTGACTTCGGCGGAGAGGTAGAACGTGTCCTGAAAATGGTTAATGGTGTCGTTCTTGTTGTAGATGCTTTCGAAGGCGCTATGCCTCAGACAAAGTTTGTACTTCGCAAAGCTTTGGAACTGGAGCTTCCTGTTATTGTCTGCATCAACAAAATCGACCGTCCGGAAGCACGTCCGGACGAAGTTATTGATGAAGTCCTTGAATTGTTCATGGATCTTGATGCTTCTGACGAACAGTTAGACTGTCCGTTCATTTACGCTTCTGCAAAATCCGGTGTAGCTGTTCTTGATCTGACGGATGAAGAAAAGGATATGCAGCCATTATTTGAAACAATCTTAGACTACATTCCGGCTCCGGAAGGCGATCCGCAAGCTCCGTCTCAGATTCTGATCAGCACTATCGACTACAACGAATATGTAGGTCGTATCGGTGTGGGTAAAGTCGAAAACGGTACCATCCGCGTCAACCAGGATATGATCATGGTCAACCATCATGACCCTGAGAAACAAAAGAAAGTAAAGATCAGTAAGCTCTATGAATTTGACGGACTGGACAAAGTAGAGGTAAAAGAAGCTTCTATCGGTTCTATCGTTGCTATTTCCGGTATTTCTGATATTTCCATCGGAGATACTTTATGTGCTCCGGAAAACCCGGAAGCAATTCCATTCCAGAAAATTTCCGAGCCTACGATTTCTATGAATTTCGTAGTAAATGACAGTCCGTTTGCCGGACAGGAAGGTAAATATGTAACCTCCCGTCACCTGCGCGACCGTCTTATGCGAGAGCTGAACACTGACGTAAGCCTTCGTGTAGAGGATACTGAGAATACCGACAGCTTCAAAGTATCCGGACGTGGAGAACTCCATCTTTCTGTCTTAATTGAAAATATGAGACGTGAAGGATATGAATTTGCTGTCAGCAAGGCAGAAGTTCTCTATCACAAGGATGAAAACGGAAAACTTTTAGAGCCAATGGAAGCCGCTTATATTGATGTACCGGAAGAATTTACCGGAACTGTCATTGACAAATTAAGTCAGCGCAAAGGTGAACTCCAAAACATGAGCACTGCCAGCGGCGGATACACAAGACTTCAGTTTAATATTCCTGCCCGCGGACTTATCGGATATCGCGGTGAATTCTTAACCGACACAAAAGGAAACGGAATTATGAACACTGCTTTTGACGGATATGCACCATACAAAGGAGATATTCAGTACCGTAAGCAAGGTTCTCTCATTGCCTTTGAAACTGGTGAATCTGTCACTTACGGATTGTATAGCGCACAGGAACGCGGAACGTTATTCATCGGCGCCGGCGAGAAAGTCTACGCCGGAATGGTCATCGGACAGAATGGAAAGGCAGAGGATATCGAGCTGAATGTCTGCAAGACAAAGCATCTTACCAATACTCGCTCTTCAGGAGCAGACGATGCCTTGAAACTGACAACTCCTAGAACACTGAGTCTCGAGGAGGCACTGGACTTCATCGACACAGACGAACTTTTGGAAGTAACTCCAGAGACATTGCGCATCCGCAAAAAAATATTAGATTCAAAGATGAGAAAACGAGGAAATAAATAATGGACTTCTTACACGTTCTGGCAGAACTGCGCACTCCTTTCGGGGAACATTTTTTTCAGTTTGTCACTTATTTTGGGCAGGAAGTCATCATCATAGCGGTTATCTGCACACTCTACTGGTGTGTGGATAAGCGCTTTGCTTATCAGCTGGGATTTACTTACTTTCTTGCCGGTCTGTGTGTACAGACATTAAAGATCACGTTCCGGATCCCACGGCCCTGGATATTAGATCCAAGCTTTTCTCCAGTGGAAAGCGCCGTACCTGCTGCGACCGGATACTCCTTTCCAAGTGGACATACCCAGGGTGGTACTTGCCTGTTCGCTCCATTCATGTTCAAAAGCAAACGCTTGCTTTCTAAGCTCCTGTTTGCCTTTATGTTTTTACTGATTGGATTTTCCCGCATGTATCTCGGGGTACACACACCGAAAGATGTAGTTGTATCTATGGCAGTTTCACTTTGTATTTCCTTTGTCGTGTATAAAGCAAGCGATTTCCTTCTGGATTCCACGCGATACAGAAGGCTGATTCTTCTGTCACTCCTGCTCCTTTCTTCTGCTGTCAGTATCTATGCCTTATTCCTACTTTCCCATGGGGATATCTCACTTCACTACGCATCTGACTGTTGCAAAGCATCTGCTGCAGGGATTGGATTCGGTGTCGGCTGGTATCTTGAAAATCGCTATGTGAATTTTTCCGTCAAAGGATCGATCCCGTTTCAGATTGGAAAACTCATTATCGGCCTTCTCGTCGCCGTTTCCTTCAAAATCGGGATAGAATTTCTGTTCGGCGACTCCCTTCCGGCAGATATGTTCACTTACTTTCTTTTAGTTCTATGGGTAATCTTCCTCTATCCATGGATTCTAAAAAAATTTCATCGATCATCTTCCACTCAAAACTAATTTACTTCAGGTGTCCAAATGGACACCTGATTTCTTTTCTGCGAACACTATCCATAAAACCTTTCTTTTGTCAGTCTTTTATTATTTTTTTATATTTTTATCAAATATTTTATTGCTCTTCGCGGAATTTTGATGTATAATACAAACATACTACAAATAACTCATTTTTATTTCTATTATTTGTAGAATATACCGAAAAGGGGTTGGCAGCATGAACTTTATCATTAGCGGAAAAAACATCGATGTAACACCAGGTTTAAAGAGTTGCATTGAACAAAAGTTAGGGAAACTAGAAAGATATTTTACTCCTGAAACAGAAATTATCGTAACACTAAGTGTAGAAAAAGAACGTCAGAAGATTGAGGTCACAATTCCTG
>ENA-OWPD01002082-OWPD01002082.1-human-gut-metagenome-genome-assembly--contig:-NODE-2082-length-12553-cov-3.306929_pt1 | contig 12553 bp, 5 predicted proteins | sample MGYA00248262_ERZ651842 | MGnify/ENA primary metagenome ERZ651842 (study PRJEB26924, sample SAMEA4378253) | human gut metagenome | biome: human gut; feature: human-associated habitat; material: faeces... | reverse complement strand
TATTCAAGATGTGTATTTTTTCACATCTGAATAAGCTTTTTTTTATTTATGTTCGGAAAAATTTTTATACCTAAAACAAGATACTGAAATAACGAAAATACACACCAGTATTATCAGAATATACTTTTCCATCTGTAATTCATCACTCGTTTGAACCTTACCCGGTGGTTTTTCATTAATAATCGGCAACTTTTCATTCTCAAATTTAGGGTTAATCAATACATGCAGATTTTTTTCGTTTCCGTCATAGGATGGAATATGCACAAGCATCGGACTGCTCCGATAGACATTCCGATCCACAACAGCGTCCTTTGACTGCCATATTACATATAGCCCCTCTTCCAAATCTTCAAATGTTGCTATCCCTTTTGGACTTGTTACAATTTTTGTTCCTTCAATATTTTTTCTTTTTATAAATGTCTGATATGAACGAGCCAAAGTCTGAAGCTCCTGTGCATCGTTCCAGTTCGGCATAACCTGATATTCAGAATACGCTTCAAGGAAGGTTTCCACTCCTTCTGTAATCTTCGTAATCTGATAAAGCTCAAAGGATACATCCTTAAGAAGATATTTCTCTGAATTTTCCTTCTCAATATATGCATTGAGTTGAATGCTTCCTTTCAAATTGTCAGCAGCCATTACCGGATGAATACTTAACATAATCAGCAGGAAGCTTATACATAAAATCCATATTTTATTTTTCATGCTTTCTCATCAACCTCCTAATGATTATTTTTAAAATCCATATAAAAAACAATACAAAAATTCCAACAATTACTGCTTTTGTATAAGTAGATAGCACTACTTTATCTTGAACTCTTTCTTCCAGCTCAACTGCTTCTGAATAAGGTATTCGCTTACCTCTCACCAGCAAACGATGGGTATTCACTGCGTAGGGAGTACAGGTTACTAATGTAACATAATCCATTCCCTCTACAATTTTTAAATCTTCTGTCTGGTGTGGTTCTACCGTCAGAATTTGGTCTACCTTATAAGCCATAACCTCATTGACGACTTTTATATAGAAAATATTTCCAACAACCAACTTGTCCAATTCTGTAAATAATTTTGCCGATGGCAGACCACGATGTCCTGTAATAACAGCATGCGTATCAGGTCCCCCTACGGGGAAGGACGTATTCACTACATGTCCTGCCCCAACCTGAAGGACCGCTTCAGAAACACCGTGATACACCGGCATGTGAACCCCTAATTTAGGGATTTCCAAATATGCCATCATTCCATTGCCATCAAGGTTTAGGATTCGTTCATACTCTTTATTTTTCTCTTGATCCGCTTCCGAAAAAGGATCAAACACTTCTGCCGTCCCGGACATTCTTGCATTATAAGCATTTGCTTCTGCAATCAGTCGTTGTTCTTCCTCTTCTGTAATTCCCTGTACAGTCTTATCATAATTTGTAATTGCAATAGTGCTATTTCTTTGATTGACCATATCGCTGACAGCAGGATATAAAATAATCCCAAAACCAATCAAGTATCCAATAAATCGTATGGCTTTCCTGAAAATTTCTTTCATTATTTTGTTCTTTTAGTTTTTCTAGATGTAAGAATTAAAAATCCTACAACACATACACCGGCAGCTACGAAAATAATTGTACCCATACCACCTGTTGATGGAAGCTGAACGCCAGAGTTGTTTTCAACTGTTATTTTATCACCTTTCACTTCAATAGTTTCGCCTGCGTCCGCGCTCTCTGCTTTGATTGTAATTGTAGTATCTTTCCCTTTATTGTAACCGGCTGGGGCTTTTGTCTCTTTTAATGTATATGTACCCTGTTTTAAACCTTTAATAGTAATTATACCTGTTGTGGGTGATACTACTGTTGTTGTTGTTGTCAGTTCAGTTGTATCTGGGACATGATATACACCATTTCTTTCATCAACTAATTTTATTATTTTTCCTTCCTGAACACTTGTTCCTTCATAAAGTTCAAATTCTGCACCAGCAAGAGGCGCCTGATCTTTTCCATCAACCTTGTTGATTGTTAATGTATGAGTGTATACTTTTACTGTATCCTCTTTTGAGAATGTCAATGTATCTGACTTATTACCAAATCCTACTTGAGCAGTATTTGTTGCTTTATTCACTGTCACAGCATCTTTATTTACTTCTGCCTGATATTCAAATACAATATTTTCTCCAGCTTTATCTCCATATTTTATAAAGTCTTTAATAGTAACTTCTAATGCGGTAGTACCCTCTTGCTTATTCGGAGTTAATTGAACATCATATTTATCTTTTCCTAATGTCTCATTACCAATTGTTACACTGACAAAATCAGTATCTGTCATTGTTAATCCTTTAGACAATGTATCTTTTAATTTAAAGTGATACTCAGATTTACCTGTCATATCAGGAACCTGTGAAGTAACATTAAATGTTACTTTCTTTCCAACCTGAGCAGATGCCCAATCCTGACTTTCTACTTTTTTCTCTGCAGTCGGTTCTTTTCCTTTTAAATTAACTGTTTTCGTTTCTGTTTCAGCTACAGTTACAAGGTTTGGTGAAAAAGTATCGCCACTTGGAACAATGATATAATATCCATCTGCTAAGTTAGAAAATGTAGCCTTTCCTTGTGTTGCTGTAGCGCTAGCATCTTCCTGTGTAGGATTAGTAGCTATGTACTGTTTTAATTCCTTTGCAATGGTTCCCTGATTATTATTTGCATAATTATATGCATCATTGTCAGTTGTACAACCTTTACCATTAAAGAATTGTACAAAATTATCTGTCATTGCATAACCATACTTCTCTTCATTTTTTGTTACATCAAATACTCTATATGCTTTGAATGTAACATCTTTCACATCATAAGCGCCTGTGTTTACATTAACAGTATTTCCCTCCGCTGCAAATGCTACGGTATTCAACCCCAAAATCATAGCGAACATCATAAACATTGCAATCATTTTCTTCATTTTGTTTTTCATTTTGTTCTTCATTTTTTCTCTCTCCTTTGTTTATTTTGTGATTACTGACTTTTTACTTTCCCATTTTTCCGTTTTGTCAAGTACAAGAATAAGAAAAGAAGACATCCGCATGCCAGAAAAATGCCTACTCCCATTCCTCCCGTATCCGGCAAAATTGAAAAATGTGAATTTGTAATAGTAAATGTATAATTATCGCCTGAAGCAGTAATCTTTGTAGTGTATTCTGAAATTTCCGTTTCTGTCACATAATATGTATAATAACAGATTGCACCCTCATCATTCTTTTTATACGCTGGCAGATTTTGTATCTTTTTCTGCCAGGTATCATCTGTAAGTGAACCTGTAATAGGAAAACTATTATACCCAGGTACTATTTCACTGTACTCTTGTCCATTCTCAATCCACTTTCTATGTAATGTTACCGTAATTTGACCTGGTCGAAGCTTATCCTGATTATTTGAATCTGCCCATACCTTATTAATAACAATCTGTGCCATTTCGTTACAAGGATCTTGTGTATCCGAAGGTTCCGGTGTCATAGACGAGCCTGTATTTTCCGTTGTGGCTACATCATCCATAAGAACAGCTTTGGCAGGTGAGATATATGCATTCAACTCAACTTGTTGTGTACCACCAGTCATATCTGCATCTTGCAATGTCCCTAATTTTTCCACTGTCATAACATGTTCCATGGTATATGTGTTCCATAGATTATCACTTTTAAACCCAATATTTAATTTTTTATTTCCAGATGTAATTTCTGTTAATGATATATTTGGGTCACGATAAATTCGGAATAAATTCTTATTTCCTTCTACACTTTGTATTGTATTAAAGTCATATTGAGAATCTAACTTGCTCTCTCCGGTAAACGGACCAACTTTTCCTCCAGTTCCTCGAACAACGTCACAATAATAGGTATTATTGTCTAATAAAAGCCCTTCTATATTACGGCCGATAAAGCCTCCGCTGTATCCATCTTCACTTGTTCCGTCTGTGTCATTTCCAGCATGACCACCATAAACATCATACCCCTGTTCCACACCGGAAACAGAACTGTCTTGGATTTTCGTACGGTTTGCTTTAATTAAGGTAAGTCGAATATTCTGTTCATTCTCTTTACCATCTATAATTCCCTCTTCATTACAAGGTAATTTCACCGTAGAGTCCCCAATGGTTATAATGGCAACATCTGTTTCTTGCTGATTTTCTGATGACTTTTTAGAAAGCTCTACGGAAATTTTAAGTCCTAACAAGTTTACGTGTGCCACTTTTCCATCACATAACGCTTGCACTTTTATAATACCAAGATTGATATTCAATAAACCAGAAGATGGTAAGTTCTCCGGTGCTAAGTACAATGCTTTTACCAGTGGATTAAGTACAAGTGTTAAAATTTCATTTAAAAGTGTAGACTCCAGTTGAATATCTCCTAAGTACGCAAAGTTTGTTTTTCCTGCAAAACCTCCGGCAATTCCATTGCTTTTTACCAGCTTCAGTCTTTTATACTGTTCTTGTGCATTTCCTGCATGACAATCTACAATCCTTGCAAGGTCGCCATATCCTACAAAGCCTCCGGCAATTTCATCTTTTCCGCCACTTGTAGCAACTGTAAATCCCTGATTAAATCCATTTACGCTGCATCGGTGAATATTCGAACCAAACACATTTAGTACTCCAAGAGAACCTCCCAGCAGCTGGGAGAAGTCATCTCCTAACGCATCTACTTTTTCAATAGAGAGCACGCCACTCTTTCCCGAATACCCGATAAAACCTCCGGCATGGTTAATTGCATTTACATTGGAAAGGTTTGTAACATGACTATCTTTTACAGAGCCATCTAGCAATGCTCCGCCAAAGCCTCCAGCATTACCACTATACGTTAAGGTAACACCTTGTCCTGTTTCCACTTCTGTATGTGCGGCAACACTTAACCCTGCATCTGTACTCCCCTCTACTTTACTATCATAAACATAAGTACGGAAGGAGTCCAAAACATCGATTTTTCCTAAATTAATCAGGTTTAAAATGGTGTTTGTCGGTCCGTTTCCAGATACTTCTGCAACTGCCGCTACATCAGCAAGACCAAAGAATCCACCGGCATATTCTCCTCCGATTACAGAGCGAATTCCATTTGCTTTTGCACCTGCTGAGGACACATCTTTTTTACCGATTACAGCTCCCGATAAGCTTCCGGCAAATCCTCCTACTGCTTTTGCATAGGACGTATTTACAGCTTTTTGCGAGTTCTGATGTGCGCCATTTACAATAACTCCCCATGGATCCCATGCTGTTACCTCTGCACATTGAATTGTCGATACCGTTGCATTCAAAATCTTTGCAAGGTCGGCTGGCGCTTCTAACAACTTTCCTAAAATTTGATTTAGAAGCCCTTGATTTGTAGCGGTATCAATGGTTGTAAGACTTCCCGGGTCTACCTTTCCGGCATATCCTCCGACATAAGATGTTCCATCTACCCGTCGGAGTTTTGTAATGCTGCACTTTTCAGTATCACTTCCCCAAATCTGTCCTCCGACCATTTTCCCCACATATCCTCCGGCAATACCCACCGGATTTTTTTCATCTACACCATCTGCTTTAATTCTGGCTCCGGATTGATATCCCTCTGTATGTGAATTTTTAATCACAGGAACAAATGTCTGCAATATCGGAATGCTTCCGACTACATCAAATTTTCCTAGTGTAATATTTCCTGTACTTGCCACAGTTCCTGTAAGCATTTCTCCTACAAAGCCACCTGCACTGCGAAAGGCATCTGCTTCTTTTAAATCCATGGCAAAGGCATCGGTAATTGTACCGCCTTCCATTCTACCCACATATCCACCGGCAGAACTTCCTTGGATCATTTTTTCTGCGATTGTGTTTCTACCTGCACACACATCATATCCATAGGCATATTGTTGAATATACTGATCTAAGGTCTCTTGAGCGGTAACAGGTCCCAAACCTTGAAGCTTATCTCCGTAAGCTCCATATTTACCTACAAATTCAACCCACTTATTCCATGTATCTATATCCAGATTACGCAATGGACCATATACGGCTGTTTTTTCTTCCGTTGGATAAACAGCCTGTACTGCTGCAAGTGGATTGTCCAGTTTTATAATCCCCATTAATAAGTGTAAACTTCCTGTATCTGCAACATTTGCACATTGCATCAGACCTGTATAACCACCGGCATACTCTACGCCATACACAGAACGTAATCGGTGAACTGCACATCGTCTTGTCTCTCCGGTATAATCTTGCCCTTTCCACTTATCAGTATTTTCTCCCCAGATTTGTCCGCCATAATTATGACCAATGTAACCACCGGCTAATCCTCTGATAATACCATCCTTACTCTCTGAATCTGCTCGAACAGCTCCGCCACAAGGCACACAGGTTGTTTCACTGTTTTTAATGGATGGTACAAAGGTACGCAGCGCTCCCAATAAATTCTCTACACGAATTAAACCATTGAGAATTTTTGCCTTATCCAGAACATTTGCCACACTTCCTGGCTGAATTGTTCCGGCATATCCACCGGCGCTTTCTCTTCCAACTACATAAGCGAATAAATTGGCATTGCTTTCCTGTATATGCCCGCCGGATATTTCACCGGCAAAGCCTCCGGCTTTGCCCACAAGCCTTGTATCATCTGTTGCTAATACACTAAATCCTCCGGGACTGCCATTTACATCTGAATGTTCAATAGTAGATACAACAACAGATAGCACATCTAAAACGTTTGCAAGGGAGATTTGACTGCCAAGGATTTTCAATCCGCTTCCTACAGAAGCAGCGTTTCCAATATCCATTTTCCCAATATATCCACCTGCATATCTTGGAGCTGTTACAGCATAAGTACTTTTTTTCTCATCCCAATACGTTGGTGCATTCTCTGCTTCAAGATTTTCCGGTGCTTCTACTTGAGTATATTTCAAATAAGAAACATCGCTTGTACTAATCTGTGCTCCACTTCCATATCCGATAAAGCCACCGGCACTACCGGAATTCATATCAACATCTTTTATTTTTGTAGCTTCCACTACAAATCCTTCTTCTGATTTTACACCTGCATAGGAGACATAAGGTACATACCCTTGTACTAAATCAAGAAGATCCTTCACACTGATACTTACACTTGTCAACCCTCCGAGAATGGATAGACCTCCTTCTGAACCAGCTAGCGCGCCTGAAGTGACAATACCTCCGAAACCCCCGGCATAGCGCCCTCCCTTTACATAGTCCAGATTATAAACTGCATAATAGTTTCCTTCTCCCCGCTCTTGATTATCCACTGTACCGCTTTGCATATCAGCTACAAAACCACCAGCCACATCTGCTTCAACACCTGACAGATCTGCTCCGCCCATATATTTAACAGTACAATTTTTATAAGATGGAATTAAATATCCCACCGCAGTAAGAAGTTGTCCTGCCTCTATAAGTTCTAATACATTTGTGTTATCTGATACCTCTGCAAGACCTCCTGTACGAGATGTACCGATAAATCCTCCGGCATAGCCATCCTCTGCATTTGCTTTCACCAGTTTTAAATTTATTGTATGACTGTTCTTAATTTTCGTACTATTACTTTTCCCAATATATCCACCGGCAATAAATTCTTTCACTCCACCCGGGGCATTCTTACCTGTTGCTTCTACTATAAGACCGGTTTGTGTTCCATTCACATTTACATCGTTAATTTGTACTTCCACACCCTGTCCTAAAGAAAGAAGCCCTTTAAGTTCTAACACTTTTATACCCAGCAGCTTCAATTCTAAGCCGCCTGTTCCTGCCAAATCTCCGGGACCTGCACAGCCCACAAAACCGCCTACACGATTTTCTGCTGTTACAGATGCCACGTTGTTTATTCTACTGTTTTGAACAAGTCCTCCTACCGCTTCTCCAATGCCGCCACCGGCATAGTTTTCACCTGCTGAAACTGTAACTCCTGATGCTATACCTGTTACATCTATTCCATCTATCGTAAATCCCAGATAACCTCCAAGTCCAACCGCCGCATTTAAAAGACCACCTACACTGGCAGTTCCTAAAAATCCAGCCATTCCACCTGAAAAATTCTTACCTGCCGAAACACTTTTAAGTCCTGTGATAACTCCCCTCTGCTCTGTTGGATATTGAGGGTTCTCACTATGCTTCCAAAAAACAAGCTTGTTTAGATATTCCGGACTTGATTTTCCAAGATAAACACCATCTCCATTTCCAATCATTCCTCCGGCATAGCTTGCACCTGCTGAAACAGCTAATTCCGTCGCTTGAATTTGACATCCAAGTATGGCAGATGGATGAATACCAACAAGAGATAATAACATACTGGCTTTTTCAGGATCATTAGATAACAAGTCTACCAAAAGCTTATTCACAACTTCCAGCAAACCATTAGCTTTATCTCCTGTTCCCAGTTCCGATGTCCAGCCTACCGTTGCTCTTCCGGTAAATCCACCGGCATTACTCTTTGTTGCAGTAACTGTAATTGGCTTATTTGAAGCAATAGTGTCATTAATTGCATAACTATTTGCCTGTGCTCCTATAAATCCACCGACATAATCCTCTCCATTAACATTGTAATCACAATTTTTAATATGAGAGTTAATAATAATCGATTGTGGCTGTAATACTCGGATTAATTCTATGCCAATGGTAGACAATGTTCCTTTGATTTCTGCATCTCTGGAAAGTCCTGCAAATCCACCCCCATAGCTTTTTGCTAAAATCTGATAGCTGCTCTCCTCTACATCGGAGTCCAGAATTCTGGTACCTACCTGACTTCCAATAAATCCTCCATGGAAATCCGTTGTTCCGCTTCCAACATTCCCAGTCAAGCCATGAACTGTACAGGAAGAGATAACAGGATTATAATATCCCGTAGGAATTAAACTTCCCACATCTAATCCATTTTTTAAGAGGATTGTAATCAAATCTCCTGCGCCAAGACCTGGAATAACATTTAATAAAGATGCCAAAAGCTTCTCAATTCCCTCTAAAAGCTTTGATAGTCCGTCATATTCTGTAACACCTTCTGCATAACCAACAAATCCCCCACTATAATTGGTAATAGAATTCACACTTACCGTTCCTGTCACTTCACAATTGGAAACTTCTACATCCCCAACAATTCTGCCTGCAAATGCACCTGTGGCAAATGTAGTCGGATCTGTGGAGCGTGCATCTAATAGTCCGGTCAACGCATCTTGTAAATTGATTTTTACTGTTCCAAAGGTTAAAAGTCCCAACGCGCCTCCTACTAAACCATCAAGTAATCCCCCAACAAGCCAGCCCAAGTTCTCTACTAATGCACTGACAATTGTCTCATTATCCGTTGTTTTATTCGTTTGATTGTCTACGGTAACATTTTCCAAGGTAATATCAGAAACTTTTACTGTTCCAGAACTCACACCCAAATTCCCAGCATTTACTTCATTTGTAATCGTTCCAAAAAATCCGATTCCTGTATACTTATTCGTTTCTATAGGAGTCTTCTGTTCAATGTTAATATTGGATATTTTTGCCTTGGCATAAGTAGAATTGCCTTTATGCCCTTCAAGGTTAAGATCTCCCACAATAGAACCTGCCATCATAAGCGGTGTCCAGTTATCATCCATGTCATTGGAATAAGTTCCGGTTTTTGATAAATCAATATTACGGAAAATAATATAATCCGCATCATCTGAATACTTGTACTGATTATATTTCTTACTGATTGTATCCAAATCTACAAATTCGCCTTTATTCACTCCGATAGATGGGTTGGTAGTATCTTCATTTAAAAGTCCGACAATTTCCTTTTCTCCTCCGAAAAGTGCATCTGCCAAACCTCCTAATAAGTCACCTACTATATCTAATACCCCGTCTAAAAGCCCCTTTGGATTTTCTAAGTCTGCATCCATCAATGTTCTATCTATTGCTTCTTTTTTGTTCATCTTGGTAATATATTGAAAATCTGTTTTCTCAAAATCACTCTTCGTATAGGGTATGCCCGCCTCATAAAAATTATTAAGATTGAAATCTGCATCGCCCGGATAATATGGAATGATTTTAGTATCTCCTAAAGGAATTCCTATTACCCTTTTCGGCTCCGCTTTTAAAAACAGCATCGGTGTTACTTGTTTATTGGAGCCAATGGCTCTTAATTGTAATTCATTTCCAATCAAGATATAAGTCTTCTGTGTTGATGGATCCGTATAAAGTACTTGTCCGATATGATTACGTCCAGCAAGTTGTTCATCTGATGTATTTTCTGCTTTTTCTACAAGTGTCGAAGCTAAAAGTTCCGGTGTATCTGTTGTAAAACTGGAAGCAATCACATAGTTATGGTTATCTCCATAGGTAAGTTTGCTTCCGTCTTTTGCAAATACAACCTTTCCCATTCCCACTCTCTCAGCCGTAGCGTCATCAGTCATCACAACTTCATCTGCCGAAGTTTCCGAATTTTTTAATTCCAGCTGATAACGATTATACAAATAAATCGTATCGGAATCTTGGTCGTATACCGTTGTATCTGTTCTTGCAGTCTCAGAAACAATCGTTCCGGTAAATGCAGAAGGAAAAATCCATGGTTTTGTCTGATCAACCGGAATATCATTCATAAGACAATAATGTTGATTTAGTCCATAAGTAATCTCTTGCCCATCTACTGTTACGATTTCTCCTGTTCCCAAATTTCCATCTTTATCTCCGGTATATACCTTTTCCTGTGTTCCAATCTTTAACAACTGCTCATAATTGTAGATACAGACCTTTCCATCTTTATAGAAAGGCATCATATCTTGGAGATTTTCGGGCATCGCCGAGTCTTTCGTTTCTTCAATCGTTTCCTCTGTAATTGATGTTTTTTCTGATACTACAGAATTCGGTTTCTCTGATATCTCTCCTTTGTTTGCATAAACTCCAACCGATTGTACAGGTAATTGAAATATCATACATATACATAAAATACCTGCAATTAATCTACGCAAATTCCGTTTCTCTTTCTTTTTCATTTTCCTCATCCGTTCTCATTTAATCTACTTCATCCGGTTCCCAATCGGACTGCATAGCAGCCGCTAAAAAACTATGTAACAATGTTTCTGAAAAACTCCCGCATTTACCGGATAAAATCATTTGAATTGCTTTTTCCTTTCCAGTACTAACATGCATATTTTTGCTATTTATCAATTCCTCATATACATCTACAAGTCCCACAACCTGTGCACATAGCGGTATTTCTTCACCTTTCAGTCCATAGGGATAACCTGAACCATCATATCTCTCATGATGATATAAGCAAATATCGCGACTATATTGCTGAATGTGTTCTAATTTTTTATCTTTTGGAAAACGAGCAACAATCTCTGCACCTAATTCCGGATGTGTTTTTAGCAACTTTTCTTCTTCCTCTGTTAATTCATCCAATCTTAAAAACATTTCCTTAGGAAGACGAATTTTTCCAACATTGTGTATAGGTGCTAAATGAGCTACATTTTTTATCTCCACTTCTGTAATTTCAAGCTCTGGATATAATTCTGCCAATTTTTGGTAAATTTTTTCTGTATAATGAATGGTCTCCAAACGACTGTTGCTATATTCCAAATTGCGCTCATTTAAAATTCTGCTGAGTAATTCAATAGCAAACCAATAATTCTCTTCAATACTTTTTGATTTACTTTCCAGTTCCTCTTCAACAGAAGACATGTGCCGTGCTGCTAAGATAGAATTCTGCAATACAAAGATTGCTACATTATCATCAATATTAAAATATTGATGAAGTTCCATCCAGACATAATCCTTTTCCGTATCTCTTACTCTCTGACGAAATCTTGTTTGCTTTTCCCAATATCCATTGATTAAATCTTCCTCAATCCGTCCAATATCTGTCAGTTCTGTAATTCTCTCTTTATCATCTTCTTGCACATACTCTTCAATATACTTCTTTATGAATTCTCTAAAATCTCCTTCTTTTGGAATATAATCTCGAACAAATGCATCATAAGCATAAACACGCTTATATTTTCCTGTTTCTGCATCAATTTCTAGAGTAACATAAGTATTCCCAAAAGGATGTTTTGCAGCCTTACCAATCAACTCTGCAATAGTAACTTCTTCTAGTTTTCTCTCCAAATCCATCTGAAATTGTTCAAAAACCGCCCGCACCTTGCAAGTTTCTCTATTGTGACAATAATTAGGAACGCAACATTCTCCTTCCTGTTTTTCTTCTAGACACTTGTTAATTTTCATTGTAGATTCCATAGTATCAAGAATATCCCACAAAGTAATCGTTTCCGGTTTCTTCAAAAGGAAATATCCACCTTGTACACCTTCCACAGATCCAACTATATTTGCAATTTTTAGTTTTTTTATAATTTTAGGTATATAATTATTTGGAATATTTGCCGAAGTTGCGATTGTCGCAGTCGAACATGGTTCTTCTTTATATGCCAAAAAACACACTAAGCGTATAGAATAATCAGTCGTACTTGTTAATTGCATTATTTAATCTTTTCCCTTTCTTATTAACTATGACTTTAAAGGTTATATTTATGTTTAAAAAAATAATTTCTAACTGATACCATCATACCCCCCCCCGAATATTTTT
>ENA-OWPD01002080-OWPD01002080.1-human-gut-metagenome-genome-assembly--contig:-NODE-2080-length-12561-cov-4.726531_pt1 | contig 12561 bp, 8 predicted proteins | sample MGYA00248262_ERZ651842 | MGnify/ENA primary metagenome ERZ651842 (study PRJEB26924, sample SAMEA4378253) | human gut metagenome | biome: human gut; feature: human-associated habitat; material: faeces... | reverse complement strand
CGTTGGAATCAAAGTTCTGGGGCACGCCCTGCCACACCAGCAACAGGCCGCCCACAATGGAGAACGGCAGCAACAGACGGGTGGTGATGCGGGTCAGGTCGGCAAAAAAGTTGCCCACATCATCTTTGGTCTTGCCGGTCAGCCCGCGGATAAACGCGATGCAAGCGGCGTAGCCGCTGGCGGCAGAGACGAACATCATAAAGATGATGACCAGCATCTGGCTTAAGTAACTCAGTCCGGACTCGCCGGAGTAATGCTGTAGATTCGTGTTGGTCATGAAGCTGATGATGGTGTTGAACGCCAGAGTCGGCTCCATGTTGCCAATGTTGTTGGGGTTGAAGATCCCGACGCTCTGAATACGCAGGATCAGGTAGCCGATGGCCACCATGACCGCGTTGGTCCCCACCAGAGCCAAGGCGTACTGTTTCCAGTTCATGCCCTGATGGGGATTTACGCCGCCAATTTTGTAAATAACGCCGTCCAGACGGTCAAAGACCGGATCGGCCAAGGTGTGGTTCCATGTGGCGATATGATACATATACCGTCCAACCGGAATGACAATAATCAGAAAAATGATAATTGTCAACGCCAGCTGCAACATATCGTATTCCTCCTATTTTCTGCGGTATTAGGCATCTCAGAAGCGCTCCGGGTGCACCAGCGCGTAAACGAGATAGGCGCCCAGCAGCAGAACGATAATTCCAAGTGCAATCACAGTTTTGCTCTCCTTTCCGTGAGATTTAGGATTCCGGGTTATCCAACTGCTTTTGGCACCAGCGGATCAAGAGCCATACCAGACCGAAACTGACCGCCAGAGTCCCTATCATGAAAATGTCCATCATTCAATCATTTCTCCTTTCTCTTCTGGCTGACAGCTAGTGTTTGTCAGCCTCAAATTACCTCCATAGGATACTGCAATCCATAAAAAGCGAGGATTAAGGATTCCACGTTCGTATTAACAGAAAATAAAAATTGGCTGCACTGTCCTCTAAGAAATTACTCCTGTGAGCGGTCCATTCCCCAGGTCTGCTCCGATTCCACGCGGATACGCTCCTGGCTGAGTCCGCACTCGCCAAGGATAGCGATCATCAGGTTTTTCTCAAAGGCGTCGGGCTCCCGGCCCTCCTCGATGGCAATGCCCGCCACCGCCAGGGCGCTGCCCTCCCCCCGCACCGCCAGATAGAGGCACTTGGCGTTGGGCAGGGTGTTGGTGGTGGCGCCGGCGTGCTTGTTGTTCTTCTGCACCCAGGAGGCCACTGCCGTCTCGTCGGGGGTCAGGTATGCCCTGGTGTCCACGGTGGGCTCCACGGGGAAGAACCGGGGCTGGCCCAGGGTGCCGTCGGGCAGCACCGGGTAGTACAGGGCCGTCCGCTCCAGCAGCTTGCGCAGTTGTACCGCCATGGCCTCCAGAATGGCCTCCTGCCCCTCCGCCTTCTGGAGGGTCTGGCTGGCCTCCAGAAGCACCTGGGTGCGGTAGGCCTGCCGGGAGGCCAGCCGCGCCTGCCGCTTGATGCGGGTGGTCAGCGAGCTGCTCAGGAAGGCCACCAGGAACATCACCAGGAAGGTGGCCAGATAGCTCTTGTCGTTGAAGTGGAGCGTGAACAGCGGGACGGTAAAGAAGAAATTGAAGATAAGAATGGACAGGATGGAGGCCGCCAGGCTATAGAGCCGCCCGCTGGTGACCATGGCCACCACCAGCACGCCCAACTGGTAGATCATGATGATGTTGGCCTCGCTGAAGTCCAGATAGGCGAAGGCCAGGCCCACCATCGTGCACACCGCCAGGATCACCAGGGTGCGCAGCGCGTCCTTGACGGTGAACCGCTCGCTGAGGTTCCAGCTCTTCCGCGGCGCCCGGTAGGCGGGGTAGGTGTCCGGGATGATGTGGATGTCCAGATCGGGGGCCAGGGCGTTGAGCCGATCCACCAGGTTTTTGCTCCGCTCCCAAAAGAAGCGCTTGTTATTGCTCCGGCCCAGGACGATTTTAGTCACGCCGCTGGCCCGGGCGTACTCGGCGATCTGGAGGGGGGTGTCGTCGCCGTACACCGTGGCGATGCGGGCCCCCAGCTCCTCCGCCAGGCGCAGGTTGGCCCGCAGGCGGCTGCGGTTGTCGTCGCTCATGTCCTTGAAGTCGGAGGTCTCCACGAACAGGGCGGTGAAGCTGCTGCGGAAGGCCTCCGCCATGCGGGCCGCCGTGCGGATGACATTGGCGTTGGACGGCGCGCCGGACAGGCAGACCAGGATGTGCTCGCTGCTCTTGGCCTTGGTGCCCACCCCGGTGTCCGCCGCCCGGTTGAGCCGGTCTGCGGTGCGCCGCAGGGCGATCTCGCGCAGGGCGGCCAGATTCTTCAGGGTGAAGAAGTGGTCCATGGCCCGGGCCGCCTGGTTGGGCCGGTAGATCTTGCCCTCCTTGAGCCGCTCCAGCAGATCCGCCGGCTCGATGTCCACTACCTCAACCTGGTCGGCGCGGTCAAAGATCCGGTCGGGCAGCCGCTCCGCCACCGCAATGCCGGTGATGGAGGCCACCACGTCATTGAGGCTCTCCAGGTGCTGCACGTTGACGGTGGTGTAGACGCTGATGCCTGCCCGCAGCAGCTCCTCGATATCCTGGTAGCGCTTGCGGTGCCGGCTCCCAGCGGCGTTGGTGTGGGCCAGCTCATCCACCAGGATGAGCTGGGGCTTCCGCGCCAGGGCCCCGTCCAGATCAAACTCCCGCAGCGTGATATTCTTATAGGGGATCTCCTTGTTGGGGAGCTGCTCCAGCCCGTCCAGCAGAGCCAGGGTTTCCGGCCGGACGTGCGGCTCGATGTACCCGGCCACCACGTCCACGCCCATCTCCTTGGCGTGGTGGGCGGCCTCCAGCATGGCGTAGGTCTTGCCCACACCCGCCGCATAACCGAAGAATATCTTCAGCTTTCCCGTTCTGGTCTCCTCTTTCAGCTTGAGCTCCCGCAGCAGTGCGTCCGGATCCGGCCGCTGGTCCGTCATGGTTCCCGCCTCCCCTGCATAAAATTTTACATTATATTATATCACAGCTTTTGTTGGAATTTCGCTGCCTTTTTCACTTTCATATAAAGATTGCATTAAGATTTCGCCAGGGCATGCGCTCACGCTCCTTTACATATAAATGAAAAAACGGCCTATTTGAGAAGGGAGCGGATTTTTGTATGAAGTGTTTGATCCTGCGGCGCCGGACCCTGACCGTGCTGGCGTGTGCCCTGCTGGCGGCGGCCATGTTTGCCCTGGTCAACGCCCCGGCAGTGGCGGAGGCCTCCGCCACCGACCGGCAGCTTCCCATCTACTGCGTTCAGCGGGACCAGAAGATGCTGGCCATCTCCTTTGACGCCGCCTGGGGCAACGAGGACACCCAGCAGCTCATCGACATCCTGGGAAAATACAACGTAAAGGCCACCTTCTTCGTGGTGGGGGACTGGGTGGACAAATACCCGGAGTCCGTCAAGGCCCTCCACGACGCCGGCCACGAGGTGATGAACCACTCCAACTCCCACGCCCACATGTCTCAGCTCTCCAGCGAGGCGATCGTCGCCGATGTGGAGGCCTGCAACGACAAAATCGAGGCCGTCACCGGCGTGCGCCCCACCCTGATCCGCCCGCCCTACGGAGAATACGACAACAATGTAATTACGTCCATCCGCTCCATCGGGATGGAGCCCATCCAGTGGGACGTGGACAGTCTGGACTGGAAGGATCTCCCCGCCGGGGAGATCACGGAGCGGGTGGTGAGCCGGGTCCAGCCCGGGTCCATCGTTCTCTTCCACAACGCCGCCCTCCATACCCCCGAGGCCCTGCCCGCCATCCTCGAAACCCTGCTACAGGAGGGCTACACCTTCGTCCCCATCTCCGAGTTGATTCTCCCCGGGGAATACAACGTGGACTACACCATCGACCACACCGGCCGCCAGCTTCCGGCGCAGCCATCGTCATCCCCCCGATAAGGGTCCGCTGCCCGGACCTTCACCTGTGCAGCCCCAGCAGAGCCTGGTGCCGCAGATGAGCTATTGATTGCTTCGGGAGCAATGATGCCGTCTTACTCATCGGCCCCAGGATTCCCCGCTGAATGTATGGCGCGCTTTCAGGCGAAAATCGGCCGGCGGGAACGGGCGGGCCCTTTTATACTGCTGATAAACATACGGTTTTTTACATCTCTCAAACCAGGCCCCCGGAGCGTTTTGCTCCGGGGGCCTGGCTTTCGCTCGGGCATACGCCGGAGCGAAAGCCCTCCATAACTTTTCTGAAGGTAACCCTTTTGTTTTGGAATTTCTCTCACATGATAAGCTTTGGTATAATGAAATTGCACAAAACAAATCGTATATATTCTTATAAAGATTGGGAGTGTGCCTGCCATGGAAAAGAGAATTGCCGTTTTGCGCGGGGATGGAATTGGTCCGGAAGTCGTCAACGAAAGTATCAAGGTATTGGAGCGGGTCGCACAGAAATTTGGGCACACGTTCCATTATTATGATATAATCGGCGGTGTCGCCGGTCTGGAGGCCTACGGCGATGCCCTGCGTCCGCAGGATTATGAGCTGGGGCGTTCCTGCGACAGCATCCTGTTCGGCTCGGTGGGTGATCCCCGCAAATACACCTTCACCGGCGCCAACGGCACCAAAAAATACCCAAGCCGTAAGGAGGCCGCAGTGAAGGCCCTGGCTTCGTTCCGGCGCGGCATGGAGCTCTTTGCCAATATCCGTCCGGCCAAGGTCTATCCCCAACTGATCCAGGCCTCTCCGCTCAAGGATACGGTGGCCCGGGAACTGGATCTCATTGTTCTGCGGGAGAATACCGCGGGTATCTTCTATGCGGGCAAGTATAGGAAGGAGATCGGCGGCGAACTGACCGCCTGCGATGAGTGCGTCTACACCTGGTCACAGATCGAGCGGCACGCCCGCTGCGCGTTTGACCTGGCCATGGGCCGCAAAAAGCACGTCACGATGGTAAACAAGCCCAACGCCATGGAGACCGGCGTGCTGTGGCAGACGGTATATGAAAAGGTGGCCGAGGAATACCCTGAGGTTCACTATGAGACCATGCTGATTGACGGCTGCGCCGCCCGCCTGGTGAGCAGGCCGGGGTATTTTGACGTAATCGCGGCAGAAAATATGTTCGGCGATATCCTGTCCGACCTGGCCAACAGTGCCGCCGGCTCCATGGGTATTGCCGGCTCCGGCGACATTGGGAGCGAGGGCAAGGGATTATACGAGTGCGCCGGCGGCTCAGCGCCGGACATTGCCGGCCAGAACATTGCCAATCCCATTGCCGAGATCCTCTCTGCGGCACTGATGCTCCGCCTCTCCTTCCATATGACCGTTGAGGCCGACGCGATTGAGGCGGCCATTGTCAAGGTTTTGGACGACGGATACCGCACCGGCGACATTATGACTCCGGGAGGCAAGCGGCTCTCCTGCAGCGACATGGGGGATGCCATATCCGAGGCGATCTGACTGTGGGCCCCGGTGCGGCCTGAAAAAGGGAGGTTCCGCTATGCGCATCGAACAGCTTATCGCATTCGATAAAGTAGTGCAGCACAGCTCCTTCACAAAAGCGGCTAACGAGCTCTACACCACCCAGCCCTCTGTCAGTAAGATGATCGACGCCCTGGAGGACGAGCTGGGGCACCAGCTGCTGCGGCGGACGAGCCGCGGCATCGAGCTCACCGCCTATGGCAAGTGGGTTTACGGGGACGTAAAGATCATTCTTCAAATGGTGAACGGCTGGCAGGAATCCACCCCTCTGGAGGAGGTTCCCCGGGAGGTACACATACAGAGCACCACCACCATGTGCAATTTTCTCTCCGCGGGGTTTATCCCCTGCCTGAAGGACCGGCACCCCGACATCAATCTGCTGCTCCACGAATGTCGGCGCAGCGAGATCATTCACAAAATGGAGGAGAACGGGGTCCACATCGGCCTGCTCCCGATCCGCAAGGAAAATCAGGCGGACTCGACCGCCACCCTGGAGCGGATCCGCAAAAACGGCTGGGACTGCTACGAGGTGATTGAAGACCCGGAATACCTGTTTCTCGGCTCCGGCCATCCCCTGGCTCTGACAGGGGAAATCACGCCTCAGATGCTTGCGCAGGTGCCCCTTGGCACCTATTCCCACGTAAACGACGACAACTGGCTTCTGTTCGGACACTATTTCAGTGGAGAGGCCGGATTCCGCTGCCACAGCAAGGACGCCATCTTGCAGTATGTGGCGCAGAACAGGTGCGCCGCTATCTTTCCCAGGTTTACCTCCCAGTACGAGTATTTTGTCAGCCAGGGAGCGGTGCAGCCCGTCATGGTTCATGGACTGGATTTCGGACATGCCACCTTCCTGCTGGTCCACCAATCAGGAAAGTCCCTGCTTCGGGAGGAACAGTCAGTGGTGTGTGCGCTGAAGCGATACTTCAAGGATTGCACCTGCAAATAAAAAGGTTGAAAAGCCCCGCCGGTATCCTGTTGGGATACCGGCGGGGCTTTTCACGTATGCTCCAGACCCTGCTGCATCAGAACATGACGTTTGCCATGGGGAAGATCACGGCCAGAATAAGAACCAGGGTGATGCTGCAGCAGACAAGGCCGTATTTCACGGCGTCACTTCCGGGAATCCACTCCTTTTCGCCGTGGACAATGGCCGCAGGAGCACTGGCGGGCGGGGTTGCCATACCCATATTGGTGGCCTGCAGCACACAGACCGCCAGTGCCGCCGGATTGGCGCCGCAGGCGATGCCCACACTGTAGGCGATGGGCGTCAGCATGGCTGCGGTGGCGATGTTATTAGCCACGTTGGTGAGGGCCATACCGACGACACACATTACTGCGGTGAGGACGAGAGGGCTCTTGCCCTGGACCACCGGCGTGATCAGCTCCACCAGCCAGGCCGAGATTCCGGTGGACTCGGCGGCCATGGCATCGGCGATACTCAGAGCGGCGGCCAGGATGAAGATGATGGACCAGCCAATATTCTTGGAGAACAGTTGGACGGCAGGCATGCCCTCCTTCAGACTGACCATAATATAGACGCCGACAGCGCCCAGCAGGATGCCGGTGGCGCCCACATTGTTCAGCACCGTACTGACAATAAAGGTCTTGGGCACGAAGGAGGGGAACAGCAGCAGGACGATCACGGTCACAAAGAAGACCATGATAAATTTCTGATACCGGCTCAGCTTGGGCAGCTCTTCCATGGATTTGTTGCTGGAGGCAATTACGCTGACATCGCACCGGAGGACAAATTTCATCAGCACCAGCAGCAGGGCCATGGTAATAGCGGTGATGACGACCACGATCGCCAGATAGGGGACAAGCGCGATGGAGTCGCCGCCGGACATCTGGGTATAGCTGGAGAACACCACAGCGGGCAGAGACTTGAACGGCAGCAGCATGTAGAAGGAGCAGCCCACACAGATTGTGCCCACCAGGGTGATAGAGGCCCACTTGCTGCCGGGCTTAACGCCGTAGAGGCGGCAGATCTCCTTGATCAGGGGGAAAATTACCATGGTGGCCGCAGCGCAGGAAACCATGATGACCAGCGCGCACATGGCCAGGAAGATCATCAGGGTCAGCAGATATGGCCTGCCCTGCACAACCTTGCGGCTGACGATCCAGCGCGCGATATACTCGGTGATACCGGCGGCGCTGATGATGTTGGTAAAGGCGAAGAAGAAGAACAGCAGCAGGACGGTGGAATTGCCGAAGCCATCCCTCAGGACGGCGGGTACGGTGGAGTAGCTGCTCAGGCCCAGGAAAAGCAGGCCGAAAATGCTGGGCCAGAAGGAGTCGTTGGCGATCAGCCAGCCATAGAGCATCCCCAGGAAGATACCGATCACCTCCACCCCGAGAGGGGTCAGCGGCTCCGCGGCGGGGACAAACTTGAAACAGACCATGATTGCCAGGGATATCAGGATGTGGATCACCTTGATCGGAGTGAGATTGGTCAATCCTTGCTGTGCTTTCAGTTGCGTACTCACATTTGAGACCTCCCTTGAAAGTTGTATTTATCTCAGGCTGGACTCACACACGCTCCAGCTCCAAGATTCTGCGGGCGTTGCCGGCCAGGAAAGCGGGCTGGGCCTCGGGTCTCAGGCGCCCCTCCAGGAAGTAGTCCACCGCCTCCCGCAGGGAGACATAGGGGTAGGCGGAACCAAAGAGCATCTGATCCCGCAGGATATAGTTCGCCGCAGCCAGGTACTCTCCGCTTCCCGGGCCGTTGAACTGGTACAAATCCGGCAGCAGATAGACATTTTTATAGCGATACGCCACGTGAATGGCCTCCGTCACCCAGGGCCAGCCTCCGTGGGAGAGGATGATGTTCAATTTGGGAAACGCCTTGGCCACCCGCTCGGCGTGCTCCGGCTTGGAGTACTCGATGTCCGGGCCGCAGTTGGAGCCCACCATGAGCATGACGGGGACACCCAGCGCCTGGCAGCGCTCATAGAGCGGGAAAATCCGTTCATCCTCCACGAACATGGGGGTCTTGGTCAGTCCCGGTTCCATGACGATGCCCCGCAGGCCCTCGCCCACGACGTACCGCTCCAGTTCCTCCATGGCCTCCGGCCCGTCGCTGGGGTCCACCCCCGCCATGCCGGTAAACCGCCCGGGGTAGGCGTGGATCAGGTCCACGATATCCTGATTGTCCACAATGCCGATGTGAGGGAGTACCTTGCGCCCGGCCAGCACCGCCATGCCGATGCCCGCCCGGTCCATTTCCGTTAAAGATGCCTCCATATCCCTGGCAGCCACAGCCGGGGACTGGGTCATGCCGAACGCCTCGGAACAGCGCCTTGCCCGCTCCAGATCCCGGTACATGATGGTCTCCCGGTAGCTGCCATAGGGCGGACGGTAACGAAAATCAATGATATCCATGAAAATCACTCCTGTCCCGGCCGCAGGCCCAACTCAGCCCGCAGCTCGTCGTTGAGGCGCCTTACCGCCCCCCTGTCCGGCGGCTCCAGTCCGGCCAGTGGATAGCTCCGGCCCAGTTGGCGGTACTTTCCCTCCCCCCAGTTGTGATAGGGGAGCAGCTCGTAGTCGGCCAGCGATGGGAGCCTCCGCAGGAACTGCACGATTTCGGACAACTGTTCCCGGCCGTCGTTGACGCCGGGGATCAGAGGGGTGCGCACCTGGAGGGGCAAATCAGGGAATTCCCGGGAGAGCGCCATCAGGTTGTCCAGAATCCGCCGGTTGTCCACCCCGGTGTACCGCCTGTGTACCTCCGAAGCCATACATTTGAGATCAAAAAAGATAAGCTGGCAAAAGGGCGCGGCCTTCTGGAACGCCTCAAAGGGCACGTATCCACAGGTCTCCAGGGCCGTCCCCACCCCCTCCTCCCGGAACCGTTGCAGCAGCTCGGCAGCAAAATCGGGTTGGGCCAGAGGCTCACCCCCGCTAAGCGTCACGCCGCCTTCGGCGCGCCAGCTCATGTGCTGGGCCATCACCCGCTCCACCAGGGTCCTGGCGTCAAGCTCTTCACCGATCCGGCTCAGCGCGCCGGAGCAGCAGGCCCGGACACAGGCAAAGCAGCTCCGGCAGGCGGCGCGGTCCACCTGAATCCGGCCGCCGGCCGCCACGGCGGCGGCCCCGGTGGGGCACGCAGCCGTGCAGGCCCGGCAGCCGATGCATTTAGCCGGGCGGCAGCTCAACTCAGGCTCCCCATGCTGTGACTCCGGGTTGGCGCACCACTCACACCGGAGCGGGCAGCCCTTTAGAAAAATCAGGTCCCGCATGCCGGGGCCGTCGTGAAGGCTGAAGCGCTGCACATTGAAGATGGTTCCCACTGCGGATTGGCTCATGCCGCCCCACCTCCCTCCTGCGGATGGTTTATTCGGTGCACATGCTGGTGTGCTCGGTACGGTTGATAATCTCCGTCTGCAGCTTCTCACTCAGGTCGGTGAAGTAGGCGCAGTAACCTGCCACACGCACCACCAGGTTGCGGTATTTGTCCGGGTCCTTCTGCGCGGCCAGCAGGGTCTCCCGGTTGACGACATTAAACTGAATGTGCCACAGTTTCAGATCCACAAAGGTGCGGATGATCTGGATAAAGTTCTGAATACCGCTCTCCCCCTCCAGGAATGCGGGAGACAGCTTGATGTTCAGCAGGCGCTGCATCGTCAGGTCGTGGGCATGGCTGTTGATGGCCGCCACAGCGTTAAGCGTGGTGATGGGGCCGTTCTCATCGGTGCCCTGGGTGGGGGAGATTCCCTCGGACAGGGCGACGCCCGCCCTGCGTCCGTTGGGTGTGGCAATGGTCTTGCCGCCCAGGGCCACGTGGGAGGCCACCGGCACAAACTTCAGGTGCTTCTGTCCGCCGTGCATGGTGCGGTGGCGGACAATGACGTTCTGCATCATGGCGTCAAACCGGCGGGCCAGCTCCAGGGCGTGCTGGTCGCCGTTGGCAAACTTGGGTGCGCTGAGCAGCTTCTGGCGCATGGGCTCATAGCCCTCAAAGTTGGCGTTTACCGCCTGGCGGACCTGCTCCAGGGTGAATTCCCTGCCCCGGAATACGAACTCATCCAGGGCGGAGAGCGATTCGATCAGGGTGCCGATGCCAATGACATTCACCGCACCGTTGTCGATATACAGGCCGTAGTCCCTGTCACAGGGCTGGTGCAGATCCTTCATGTTGATCCGCCCCGCCTCGCTGAGGGCGGAGGTAAACGGGCAGGCCAGCTTCAGGGCGTTGCTCTGCTCCAGGGTGCCGGTGCGCTTCATGATGTGGCGCACAAAGAAGGTAAACGCCGCCTCCAGGTTGACCATCAGATCGTCCATGTTCTGAATCTGTCCGGCGGGGATGGGCGTATCCAGGAATTTCTCGTACTTCCCGTCCCCGAAGTGAACCCAGCCGTCGCTCATGGCCATCTCCAGGACGGCGGTGATGTTCAGGTTGCACACCGCGGCCAGGTAAGTCTCATAGTCGGGCAGGCGGCCCCCGCAGCAGCCACAGGCGGCATAGTCGCGGGCAATGTGCAGCGGCACGCCGGCGGCGATGTAGTGGGTGATAAACTCCTCGTCGTTGAAGAACTTGGGGCAGCCGTATCCCACCTTCACCACCTCGGCGGCGGCCCGGAGCAGCTTATCCGGGGTATTGGCGTGAACCCGCAGGCTGACATCGGGATACTGGAAGGGGAACTCCTTCTTGGAGCGGAGGATGAGGTAGGTCAGTGGATTGGTGGCGTCCCGGCCGTCGGGGGTCAGGCCGCCCAGGGAAAGGGCCTCAAAGTGGGTGTAGCCCTCGTGGCCGCCCGCCGTGCTCTTGCCCTGGTAGGGAACCACCTCGCCCACCTTGATGAACATGCATTCCAGAATCTCCATGGCCCGCTCCTCCGTGAGGGTGCCGTCCTCCAGGCCCGCCTTGTAGAGGGGATAGAGATACTGGTCCAGTCGGCCCAGACCCACGCCGCCGCCGTTCATGTTCTCCAGCCGGTAGCCCACCTGAAGGAACCACTGGGCCTGCACCGCCTCATAGAAGTTCCGGGCGGGGTGCTCGGGCACATGGCGGCAGATCTCCGCGATGGTCTCCAGCTCGGCCCGGCGTACCGGGTCGCTCTCCTCCGCGGCCATCGCCTCGGCCCTGTCCGCATAGCGGTGGGCATATGTAATCATGGCCTTGCAGGAGAGAATTGCGGCGTCCAGATAGTAGATCTTGTCCATCTGGTTGTGCAGCAGGTTGCCCTCGATGCCCGCCTTCTTCTCCTCCAGCTCGCGGATGATGCTCTCCAGGCCCTCCCTGATTACCTTTTCATAGGAGCCGGTCCAGCTCAGTGTATGGGCGTTGTTGGCCTCGTCGAAGATGAGGCCCTGGGTGGCATACTCCTCGTCGCCGTAGATCACCCTGCGGGTCTCCCTGGGGAGCATGTTCAGATAGAGCTCATGGGAGGTCTTGCCCTTCCAGTACGGAACCACCTCGTTGAGAACGGTATCCACCTCCGCCTGGGTCATGGCGTAGCCCGCCTTGCCCTCCGCCTTGAGGATCTTGGGCAGATCACGCGGGAACTGGCCGCCCCGGGTCTCAGGATATAGCACACAGTAGCGGCCCGGACCGCCGGCCGTGCCGACAATGAGCTCATGGGGCTGGATCACCACTTCTATGTGCTCCATCATGTACTGGATGGCCAGCGCGGTGCGGAGCACCTGGGGATAGGCCTCCGTCTGCATCATGGACTGCGTAAAGAGCACCGCTCGCTGGATATCCACCCGGGGCTTCCGGCCGTAAAAGCGGTCCTCCATGATCCTGTTGATGCGCGGCCGCGGAGCGGAGAGCTGCCGGCCATCCTGAATCCGCTGCTCCAAGTCGGTCATTACGGCGGTGTGTGCGTTTGCACTCATAGAACGTCCCTCCTATGTGGCTGCCATACTGTCTAAATTCTCCAGTTTTACAGCGCTGAGCAGCCCTATTTCTGTACTTATCATAAACGACATGGCTCTCAGAAACAAATTCACAGTTTTCACCGCCCCATTCCAGAAGGTTATCCTTTATTTGCGTACCTTTTGCATGGAAACCGTTGGACGCATATCAGTTCTCCAGAATGCAAAAAGGGCGTGTGCCGCAGCTAAGCTGCGG
>ENA-OWPD01002078-OWPD01002078.1-human-gut-metagenome-genome-assembly--contig:-NODE-2078-length-12617-cov-2.595208_pt1 | contig 12617 bp, 10 predicted proteins | sample MGYA00248262_ERZ651842 | MGnify/ENA primary metagenome ERZ651842 (study PRJEB26924, sample SAMEA4378253) | human gut metagenome | biome: human gut; feature: human-associated habitat; material: faeces... | reverse complement strand
TCAGCTGGATAGAGCGTTTGGCTACGGACCAAAAGGTCGGGGGTTCGAATCCTCTCGCCCACGTAGAAAACCCTTGCAAGGATTTCCTTGCAAGGGTTTTTTCTGTATCAGCTTACAGTTTGTGACACAATAAAGAGATTAAAGGATGAGAGAAAATGAGAAAAAAGACTTACGTAAAAGGGATTGTGCTTGCTCTGCTTGCCGGAATTTTATGGGGGATTACCGGACCGCTTGGACAGTATCTTTTTGATGAGAAAACAATTACTCCGGAATGGCTGGTTACTTGCCGGTTGATCGCATCGGGATCAGTGATCCTGCTTGGCTTGTTTCTGAAGAGACGTCTGGAAATATTTACGATATGGAAGGATAAGAAAGATGCCCTGCATATGATCATTTACAGTGTGGCAGGAATGATGGCAGTTCAGTACAGCTTCTTTATTGCTGTGGAGGCATCAAATGGAGGCACTGCAACAGTGCTTCAATATACGAATCCGGTCATGATTATTTTATATCTGGCATTTTTTAAAAAGGTACGCCCAAAGGCGAAGGAAACACTGGCAGTGCTTCTTGCGCTTGGGGGAATCTTCCTGTTGTCTACGAATGGAAATCTTCATACGCTTGTTATTACGCCGAAGGGACTCTTTATGGGGCTTCTGTGTGCGGTATTTACCTGCTTTTATTCCATTCTGCCGGGAAGATTGATGGAGAAGTATGATGAAGTTATTGTGTGTGGCTGGTCCATGTTTATCGGAGGGATTGCATTGTCAATCTGGAAACAGCCGTGGGGAGCCGGTGCGGGAGCGGATCTTGAAGTGTGGGGATTATTTGCCGTGCTTGTATTCTTTGGAACGGTAATCCCGTTCATTTCTTCTTTGAAAGCAATCATGCTGTCCGGACCCATGTATGCCAACGTGTTGGCAAGTATTGAGCCGGTGATAGCCTCTGTTTTGACATTTATATTTTTGGGAACAACATTTGGGGGATTTGAGCTTCTTGGATTTTGCTTTATTATTTTGACAATTATTATCTTGTCTCTGAATAAGAAAGAGGAAGCGTAACCGATAAAATTGTGTTACAATGAGTGCAGAATAATTTTTAGAATCATTCTTATATGAGAACGGAAAATGAAGAGGTGATTAGATGGCAAAATATGTGATGGCGCTGGATGCGGGGACAACCAGCAACCGTTGTATTCTGTTTAATGAAAAAGGAGAGATCGTCAGTCTTGCACAGAAGGAATTTACACAGTATTTTCCACAGCCGGGCTGGGTGGAGCATGATGCTTCGGAGATCTGGTCAACACAGCTTGGAGTGGCAGTAGAAGCAATGAGCAAGGTTGGCGCAGATGCGGAAGATATTGTTGCGATCGGTATTACGAACCAGAGAGAAACAGTAGTTGTCTGGGACAAAGAGACGGGAGAGCCAATCTGTCCGGCGATCGTGTGGCAGTGCAGAAGAACAGCGGAATATTGTGATTCTTTGAAGGAACGGGGACTTACGGAAATGATCCGAAAGAAAACGGGACTGATCATTGACGCATATTTTTCAGGAACAAAGATCAAATGGATTCTGGAACATGTAGACGGAGCGGCACAAAGAGCGGAAAAAGGGGAACTTCTCTTTGGAACGATTGAGACATGGCTGATCTGGAAACTGACAAAGGGACGGGTTCATGTGACGGATTATTCCAATGCGTCAAGGACAATGCTTTTTAATATCAATACGCTGAAATGGGATGATGAAATCTTAAAGGAACTGGATATTCCAAAGAGTATGCTGCCCCAGGCAAAGCCGTCCAGCGAGATTTATGGAGAAACCGACCCCTCCTTTTTCGGCGGCAGGATCCCCATTGCAGGAGCAGCGGGAGATCAGCAGGCAGCACTGTTTGGACAGACTTGTTTTGAAAAAGGAGAAGCCAAAAATACATACGGTACGGGATGTTTTCTTTTGATGAATACAGGAGAAACACCGGTCTTTTCGAAAAACGGACTGGTTACAACGATCGCATGGGGAATAGATGGTACGGTTCATTATGCATTAGAAGGCTCTGTATTTGTTGCAGGTGCAGCGATCCAATGGCTCAGAGATGAGCTGCGTCTGATCGATTCCGCATCCGATACAGAATATCTGGCGCAGAAGGTAGAAGACAGCAACGGATGTTATGTAGTGCCTGCTTTTACCGGATTGGGAGCTCCTTACTGGGATCAGTATGCCAGAGGAACCATTGTCGGGCTGACACGTGGGGTAAATAAAGATCATATTATCCGCGCCACATTGGAATCTCTTGCATATCAGGTGAACGATGTGTTAGAGGCAATGAAAGCAGATTCTGGAATTTTACTTTCTGCATTGAAAGTAGATGGCGGAGCCAGCGCCAATAATTTTTTGATGCAGGCCCAGGCGGATGTGAGTCAAGCGCCGGTACATCGTCCGAACTGTGTGGAGACCACGGCAATGGGAGCGGCATATCTGGCAGGACTTGCAGTGGGATACTGGAAAGATAAAGAGGATGTGAAAAAGAACTGGACCATTGACCGGATCTTCCAGCCGCAGATTGCAAAAGAAACAAGACAAAAGATGCTCAGCGGATGGAAAAAAGCAGTTCGATATGCACACGGCTGGGCAAAAGAAGAGGAAGTGTAAATAACTGAATAAAGCACTTGCCAATACCAGAAGAAAAGGTATATAGTAATTATAACAGAATAGAAAAGCCAAAGAGAAGAGAGTCTGGCGGATGGCGTATCGAAAGATACGTTGTTTGTCAGACTCTTTTATGTTGTATGGGAGGAAGTCAAATGTATGATGTAATCATAATCGGAGCAGGCGTCAGCGGTTCGGCAATCGCCAGAGAGCTGTCCCGGTATCAGGGAAAATTTTGTGTACTGGAAAAAGAAGCAGATATCTGTTGTGGAACGTCCAAAGCAAACAGTGGGATTGTTCATGCAGGATTTGATGCAAAAGAAGGCTCTTTGATGGCAAAATTAAATGTGGAAGGCAACAAAATGATGGAAAAACTTTCAAAAGAGCTGGATTTTCCTTATCAGAACAATGGATCTCTGGTAGTCTGTACCAACGAAGAGGATATGGAAATACTGGAAGAACTGCTGAAGAGAGGCAGGAACAATCAAGTGGAAGGGCTGCAGATTTTAAAGCGGGAAGCATTGCTCAAGATGGAACCAAATCTTTCTGATGAAGTGATCGCGGCATTGTATGCACCGACTGGAGGAATTGTCTGTCCGTTTGGACTCAATATTGCTCTTGCAGAAAATGCCACGCAAAATGGAGTAGAATTTTATCTGGAGCAGGAAGTGAAAAAAATTGAAAAAAGAGTTGCCGGAGGATATCGGATCTGTACCCAGGATACGGCGTATGAAACAAAAGTGATCGTCAATGCAGCAGGTGTGTATGCAGATCACTTTCATGATATGGTCAGTGAAAAGAAAATCCACATCACACCGAGAAAAGGGGAATATGTATTGCTGGATAAAACTGCAGGGGGGCATGTCAGTCATACCGTGTTTACCGTACCGGGGAAATTCGGAAAAGGAGTCCTTGTGACACCGACTGTCCATGGAAATCTTCTGGTGGGTCCTACGGCAGTGGATATCGAAGACAAAGAGGGAACGGATACGACCATGCAGGGAATCGAAGAAATCAGAAGAAAAGCAGCGCACAGTGTGAAAGATATTCCGTTTCGGCAAGTGATCACCGGATTTGCAGGGCTTCGTGCACATGAAGGCAGACACGAATTTCTGATCCGGGAAGTGGAGGATGCCCCCGGATTTATTGACTGTGCAGGGATTGAATCTCCGGGGCTGACCAGCGCTCCGGCAATTGGAAAAATGGCGGCAGAACTGGTCAGAGAGGAATTAGGTTTACAGGAGAAAGCGGATTTTTGTAGTACCCGGAAAGGAATCTTAAATCCTGCAGATCTGACCATGGAAGAGCGCGGGGAACTGATCCGCAGACAGCCTGCATATGGAAATATCATCTGCCGGTGTGAAATGATTTCGGAAGGAGAGATTTTGGATGCCATCCACAGACCTCTGGGAGCAACGACCATGGATGGGGTGAAACGAAGAACAAGAGCAGGAATGGGCAGATGCCAGTCTGGATTTTGCAGTCCGAAAACGATGGAGATCCTGGAGCGGGAATTGAAAATCAGACAGGAGAAAATTACAAAGAACGGAGCAGGATCCGAGATGATCCTGGGGAGGAATCAAGATGGAGAAATATGAGATCGTGATCATTGGAGGCGGTCCTGCCGGACTGGCAGCGGCAGCAGAGGCAAAGCGTGCAGGTGCAGAAAAGATCCTGATCCTGGAGAGGGATGACCGACTGGGAGGAATTTTAAATCAGTGTATCCACAATGGATTTGGACTGCACACGTTCAAGGAAGAACTGACAGGTCCGGAATATGCAGCGCGTTTTATCGAACAGGTGAAACAACTTTCCATGGAATATCGGCTGCATACGATGGTGATGGATATTACAAAAGAGCGGGTGATCACTGCAATGAGCAGCGAGCGGGGCATCTATCAGATCCAGGCGAAGGCGGTGATCTTGGCTATGGGATGCCGGGAGCGTCCGAGGGGCGCACTGAACATTCCGGGATACCGTCCGGCCGGGATTTACACGGCGGGAACCGCTCAGCGTCTGGTCAATATGGAAGGATATCTTCCGGGAAAAGAAGTGGTGATCTTAGGATCCGGAGATATCGGGCTGATCATGGCAAGAAGAATGACGCTGGAAGGAGCCCATGTCAATGTGGTTGCAGAACTGATGCCATACTCCGGCGGACTGAAGCGAAATATCGTGCAGTGTCTGGATGATTATGGGATTCCTCTGAAATTAAGCCATACAGTGGTGAAGATCCATGGGAAGAAACGGGTAGAAGGAGTGACATTAGCTCAGGTGGATGCACAGGCAAAACCGATTCCGGGAACTGAGGAATTCTATCCCTGTGACACCCTGCTGTTATCCGTGGGATTACTGCCGGAAAACGAACTGTCTAGGCAGGCGGAAGTTCCATTAAGTCCGGTGACCAACGGTCCGATAGTGGATGAGAATCTGGAGACAGAAGTCCCCGGGATTTTTGCCTGCGGAAATGTACTGCATGTGCATGATCTGGTGGATTTTGTATCCGAAGAGGCAGCTCAGGCAGGAAGAGCGGCAGCAGAATACGTGAAGGAAACACAAAAATTTCAGAAGGAAGAAATTCAGAGAGAATGTGTGCCTGTCCAGACATCAGGAGGCGTGCGGTATGCAGTGCCGTCCAGGCTTCATAAAAAGCAGCATCAGGCACAGAAGATACGGTTTCGGGTAAGCCAAGTATTTGGAGCCTGCAAAATACAGGTATATCTCAATGAAGAGCTGGTACTGGAGAAAAAGAAACGGTCAGCAGCGCCTGGTGAGATGGAACAGATTCTGATTCCGGAGAAGGTATTGGAAGCGGCCGGAGAAATTAGGAGTATCCGACTGCAGATGGAGGAAGTGTAAGAATGGAAAAGAGAGAACTGACATGTATCTGCTGTCCTTTGGGCTGTCAGATCACAGCAACCATACAAAATGGAGAGGTGGATGAGGTTTCGGGAAATACCTGTCCAAGAGGTGCAGCCTATGCCCGGACAGAACTTCTGCATCCGATGCGGATCGTGACAACAACGGTACCAGTGATCGGAGGTACGTCCTGCCGTGTTTCCGTAAAAACAAGGCAGGAGATTCCGAAAGATCAGATCATGGATTGTATCCGACAGCTTCGCAAAGTGCAGGCACAAGCGCCGGTAGAAATCGGGGATATTCTTCTGAAAAATGTGGCGGGAACAGGAATTGATATCGTGGCAACCGCGAACGTAGGAATGGAAAATCAGACCTTGTGATCTGCAGTGCCAGACGATGGATGGAGTAAACGAGCATAATCACTGGGGTTTTGCCCCAAATATGTTTTGAATTTTTTGTAAAATAGAGAGGGGCGCCAATCCCTGCTTGTGCGGCAATTGTCTTGATATTACACTCGCCGCTGCTCTGCCGGATTACTGTGCCCCCTTTTCCGTTCGGATCGGGAAAGAAATTAGTATTGTGTCTTTAATGTTCTCCATTCAAATATCTTTTCCTCTTTCTGCTTGATGATAAAGACCAATCCGGAAATTCGCACACATCAAATTCCAATCAACTTCATTGAGTACGTTTTCGCCTATAATTTCTCCGTCAGGTGCTACAATCAAAAAGAAATATCTATCATCTGCCTCAAGTGATTTCAGAAAAAAAGAGATTACTTCATCTCTTGAAAATTCTTCTTTGCAGCCAGTTAATCTTGCTACTTCCTTATCCAAAGGGCAATAATTCTGTTCATAATAATTTACTGCGTCATCTGCCTTAGCTAACCGTATTACAAAACCGTCTTTTTTACCAATAACATCTGTGTTCATATAATATATGCTCCTGTTCAAATTTATAATTGTCGCTTTCTTCATATTATAACGGTTTCATATATCTGCTACAACGAAAATCAACATACCCTATAAAAGCAATACAAGCTGTTTTTCAGAAATGAAGAGCGGCTTGTTATTTTTTGTGAACCAAAGTATAATGTAAAAAGAATATGCACCAGAAGGTGAAGGACAAGGAGATCAGATTAAAGATGAGTATTTATGATTTGAATGCATATGAAGTAATTCGGGAAGAAGATTTATCTGACCTGAAATCAAAAGGGATCCTGTTAAAACATAAAAAAAGCCAGGCAAAGATCTTACTGTTTGCCAATGATGACGAGAATAAGGTATTTACGATCGGATTCCGCACACCGGCTCCGGACAGTACCGGAGTTCCTCATATTATGGAACATTCCGTGCTGTGTGGCTCGAAAAATTTTCCGGTGAAAGACCCGTTTGTGGAACTGGTAAAGGGATCACTGAATACGTTTTTGAATGCTATGACCTATCCGGACAAGACATTATATCCGGTTGCAAGCTGTAATTCGAAGGATTTTCAGAATTTAATGCATGTATACATGGATGCAGTATTTTATCCGAACATCTATGAGCATGATGAAATCTTCCGTCAGGAAGGGTGGAGCTACAAACTGGATACGGCAGATGGAAAGCTGGAGTACAATGGCGTGGTATACAATGAGATGAAGGGAGCATTCTCCTCACCGGAAGGTGTTTTGGATCGTGTCATCTTAAACACGCTGTTTCCGGATACCTCTTACCGCAATGAGTCCGGAGGGGATCCGGATGTAATCCCGGAACTGACGTACGAACAATTTTTAAACTTCCACAAGAAGTATTATCATCCGTCCAACAGTTACATCTATCTGTATGGGGATATGGACATGGAGGAAAAATTAAACTGGCTGGATCAGGAATACTTAAGTAAGTTTGATTATCTTGCAATCGACTCAGAGATTCGTTTCCAAAAGCCGTTTGAGCAGATGAAGGAAGTAGAGATGGCATATTCGATCACAAGCAGTGAGTCAGAGGAAGATAACACATATCTATCCTACAACAAGGTGATCGGGACAAGTCTGGATGAGAAGTTGTATCTCGCATTTCAGATTCTTGACTATGCACTTCTGTCTGCACCAGGTGCGCCGTTGAAGAAGGCACTTGTGGATGCGGGCATCGGAAAAGATATTATGGGATCTTACGACAATGGGATTTATCAGCCGATTTTCTCGATCATTGCAAAGAATGCCAATCTGGAACAGAAGGAAGCGTTTATTCAGGTCGTAGAAGATACGTTGAAAGAAATCGTGAAAAATGGAATGGATCAGAAAGCGCTGGAAGCAGGAATCAATTATCATGAGTTCCGCTACCGGGAAGCCGATTTTGGAAATTTCCCGAAAGGATTGATGTATGGACTGCAGATGTTTGACAGCTGGCTTTATGACGATGAAAAACCATTTATCCATGTGGAAGAGCTGAAAACATTTGCATTCTTAAAAGAACAGATCGGTTCAGGGTATTTTGAAGAATTGATTCAGAAGTACATTTTGGACAATCCGCACGGAGCAATTGTCGTGATCAAGCCGGAGAAAGGGCGCACCGCACGGTTAGACAAAGAATTGGCAGAACGTCTTCAGGAATATAAGAAGAGTCTTTCGGAAGCAGAAGTGGAGAAGATTGTGGCAGATACGAAAGAGCTGATCGCATATCAGGAAGAGCCATCGACGAAAGAAGAACTGGAAGCAATTCCGGTGCTGGAGATTGAGGATATTTCAAAGGAAATTGCACCGATTTATAATGAGGAACTGCATCTGGCAGATACACTTGTCGTACATCATGATGTAGAGACAAACGGAATCAGCTATCTGTCATTGATGTTTGATCTGTCAGATGTGCCGGAAGAACAGCTCCCATACGTGGGAATTTTACAGTCTGTAATTGGAATGATCGACACGAACAACTATGCCTATGGAGAATTGTTCAATGAGATCAATATGAGCACTGGGGGAATCGGGACAAGCCTTGAAGTGTATCCGAATGTGACGAAAGTTTCTGAGAAGGAATTTAAGGCTGCTTTTGAGGTGAAGACAAAAGCGCTCTATGATAAACTTCCAGTTGCATTCCAGATGATCCGTGAACTTTTGATGGAGTCAAAATTCGAAGATGAGAAGCGTTTGGAAGAAATTTTGGCATTATTGAAATCAAGACTTCAGATGAAATTCCAATCTTCCGGACATATGACCGCAGTGCTGCGTGCGATGTCCTACCGCTCGCCGATGTCACAATTCAAAGATTTGACAAATGGAATCGCATTCTACGAAAAAGTGTGCCAGATTGCAGATCATTTTGAGGAAGAGAAGGCAGCACTGATCACGAATTTGAAGAAATTATCCGAACAAATCTTCCGCGCAGATAACATGATCATCAGTTGTACATCCAGAAAAGAAGGATTGGAAGAATTGGAGAAATTGATCAGAGAGCTGAAGAACGGAATTTATCAGGGGACAGCAGACCATACTCCGTGCATTCTTCACTGTGAGAAGAAGAACGAAGGGTTTCAGACAGCATCAAAAGTGCAGTATGTAGCCCGTACCGGAAATTTTATGGAGGAAGGTCTTGATTACACCGGAGCGCTGCAGATTTTGAAAGTAATTTTAAGCTATGATTATCTCTGGCAGAATATCCGTGTAAAAGGCGGCGCATACGGATGTATGAGTAACTTTAACCGGATTGGAGATGGATATTTTGTTTCTTATCGGGATCCGAATATGGAGAAGACTAATGAGGTATATGAGGGAATTACAGAATACCTCAGAAACTTTGACGTCGATGACAGAGATATGAAAAAATACATCATCGGAACGATCAGCAATATGGATGTGCCGATGACACCTGCTACAAAGGGAGAACGATCTATGAACCTCTATATGAATCATGTGTCAAAGGAGATGATCGAGCAGGAGAGAAAAGAAGTATTAGATGCAAAAGTATCAGACATCCGTGCACTTGCCGATATTGTGGAGGCAGTGTTGAAGGCAGGAGATTTGTGCGTAGTCGGAAGTGAAGAGAAGATTGAAGCACAGAAAGAATTATTTATGGAGATTAAAAATCTTGCATAGGAAGGAGAACGAATGAGAGCAGATTACAGATCAGGTTTTGTCACATTGATCGGAAGACCAAATGTGGGAAAATCAACACTGATGAATTATCTGATCGGACAGAAGATAGCGATCACATCGAACAAGCCACAGACGACGAGGAACCGGATCCAGACAGTTCTGACAACAGAGGAAGGACAGATTGTTTTCGTAGACACCCCTGGAATCCACAAGGCGAAAAATAAGCTTGGAGAATATATGGTAAATGTGGCAGAGCGCACACTGAATGAAGTAGATGTGGTGCTCTGGCTCGTAGAGCCGTCGACATTTATCGGAGCGGGAGAACGGCATATTGCAGAACAGCTGAAAAAGGTAAAGACACCGGTGATCCTTGTAATCAATAAGACAGATAAAGTTAAGAAAGAAGAAGTGTTTACATTTATTGATGCCTACAAGAATATCTATGACTTCGCGGCGATTGTTCCGGTTTCGGCGCGAAGCGGAGAAAATACAGATGAATTGATCCGTGTGATCATGCAGCACCTTCCATACGGACCTCAGTTCTATGATGAGGATACGATCACAGATCAGCCACAGCGCCAGATTGTAGCGGAAATTATCCGTGAGAAAGCGCTTCATAGTCTGAACGAAGAGATTCCGCATGGTATTGCAGTGGCAATCGACAGGATGAAGATGCGTAAGAAGATTGTAGATATCGATGCGACGATCATCTGTGAGCGAGATTCGCACAAAGGGATCATCATCGGAAAGCAGGGGGCGATGTTAAAGAAAATCGGAAGCACGGCACGCTATGAGATTGAGCAGATGCTGGAGTGCAAAGTGAACCTGCAGCTTTGGGTGAAAGTCAAAAAAGACTGGAGAGACAGTGATTTCCTGATCAGGAACTTTGGATACACAAAGGAAGATTAAACAAGAACACAACATGAGGTACAAGACCAGTTGTATAGTTTCATTCGGAATGGACATCCTAGAAGTAAAGAAATACGAAGGGATGATTGGATGAAGAATGCATATTGGGACCATTTTGTGGAGACAGGAAAAGTAGAAGATTATCTCTGTTACAAAGGGATGGAGATTTGTCAGCAGACAATGGAATTGTATAAAGACAGAGAAAAAAGTTTAGGATGGGCAGGAGAACAGACAAGTGAATCAGGCAGTGACAGTGACAGGAATGATTTTATCGGCGGCCCCGGTGGGGGACTACGATAAGAGAGTTGTGATCCTGACAAAAGAACGAGGCAAGATTTCTGCATTTGCAAGGGGAGCGAGACGTCCAAACAGCTCCCTTGTAGGTGTGACAACGCCGTTTGCTTTCGGGGAGATGACGTTGTATGAAGGGAAAAGCTCCTACAATCTGGTGCAGGCAGATATCTCTAATTATTTTTCAGAGCTGCGCATGGATATGGAGGGAGCCTACTATGGGTTATTTCATGGAATTTGCGGACTATTATACAAAAGAGAATAATGATGAGCGGGAAATGCTGAAACTTCTGTACCAGTCGCTGCGTGCGCTTGTAAGAAAGACCATACCTTATGAATTGATTCGTTACATATTTGAACTGAAGTCGATCAGTATCAATGGGGAGGCGCCGGAAGTGTTTGCATGTGTGTCCTGTGGCTCGACGGAGGAACTGGAAGTGTTCAGTGAGTCTGGGCAGGGGATGCTGTGCAGCGAGCGCTGCCACGAGGTCAAGGATGGGAAAAGACTGCATCCATCCACAGTTTATGCGATGCAGTATATAATCAGCAGCAGTATCGAGAAGCTTTATACCTTTACGGTAAGTGCTCAGGTGCAGAAAGAACTGAAACAGCTGATGAAGCAGTATATCCGGCATCATATTGACAAGAATTTTAAATCACTGGAAGTACTGGAAGTCTGTATTCGATAAAAGGAATGCTATTCCATACTGCCATTAGGAAAAACTATCCCGGATTGCTTGAAAAAACAAACGGGAAAGGGTATAATAACAGACATTAATATCTTATTTATCTGTGGGTGGAAACTGTCATGGATGAAGAGAAGAGAGTGAGGTAGATAGTTATGGAGAAGACAATGGACAAAATCGTGGCCTTGGCAAAATCAAGAGGTTTTGTATATCCGGGATCTGAGATCTACGGTGGGCTTGCGAATACATGGGATTATGGAAATCTCGGTGTAGAACTTAAGAACAATGTAAAAAGAGCCTGGTGGAAAAAATTTGTTCAGGAATCAAAATATAATGTTGGTGTAGACTGTGCGATTCTGATGAACCCTCAGACATGGGTGGCATCCGGACATCTCGGGGGATTCAGTGATCCGCTTATGGATTGTAAAGAATGTAAAGAGAGATTTCGTGCAGACCAGTTGATTGAAAGTTTTGCAGAAGAAAATGGAATCGAACTGACAGAAAGTGTGGATTCGTGGTCAAAGGAGCAGATGGAAGCTTGGATTACAGAGCACAATGTTCCATGTCCGACATGTGGAAAACACAATTTTACAGAGATCCGTCAGTTTAACCTGATGTTTAAGACTTTCCAGGGGGTAACAGAAGACGCAAAAAATACAGTATATTTAAGACCGGAGACTGCGCAGGGAATCTTTGTAAACTTTAAAAATGTACAGCGTACATCCAGAAAGAAAATTCCGTTTGGAATTGCACAAGTTGGGAAATCTTTCCGAAATGAGATCACACCAGGGAACTTCACATTCCGTACAAGAGAATTTGAACAGATGGAATTAGAATTCTTCTGTGAGCCGGGTACAGATTTAGAGTGGTTTGCATATTGGAAGAAATTCTGTCTTGACTGGTTGAGCTCTCTTGGATTGAAAGAGGAGGAGATCAGAGTCAGAGACCATTCGCCGGAAGAGTTATGCTTCTATAGTAAGGCGACATCCGACGTCGAATTCTTATTCCCATTTGGATGGGGAGAACTCTGGGGAATCGCAGACAGAACGGACTATGACTTGTCACAGCATCAGGAAGTCTCCAAACAGGATCTGACTTACTTTGATGATGAGAAGAAGGCCAAATATGTTCCTTATGTTATTGAGCCTTCACTTGGTGCGGACCGT
>ENA-OWPD01002076-OWPD01002076.1-human-gut-metagenome-genome-assembly--contig:-NODE-2076-length-12624-cov-2.998409_pt1 | contig 12624 bp, 10 predicted proteins | sample MGYA00248262_ERZ651842 | MGnify/ENA primary metagenome ERZ651842 (study PRJEB26924, sample SAMEA4378253) | human gut metagenome | biome: human gut; feature: human-associated habitat; material: faeces... | reverse complement strand
CTTCGATGGATTCGGGAAAACAGGGAGCTTTACCATATCCGCATTGTCAATATCTCTGTCGGTTCCTTTTCCAGAAAAAACATGAATGAAAATTCAGCCCTCGTCCGGGGCGTTAATGCCGCCTGGGACGAAGGGCTGATTGTAGTCGTTGCAGCGGGAAATATGGGCCCCCGCAGCGGAACCATCACAACTCCCGGCATCAGCCGGAAAGTAATCACCGTAGGCTGTTCTGATGATAACAGAGAAGTCAATGTTATGGGCAGCCGAATGGTTGACTATTCCGGCCGGGGCCCCACCTGCTCCTGTATCTGCAAGCCGGATGTTGTAGCTCCCGGCGCCTCTGTTTTAAGCTGTGCCAACCGTTCCGGACGCTATACCTGCAAAAGCGGAACCAGCATGGCCACCCCCTATGTTTCCGGCGCTCTGGCCCTCCTTCTGGAAAAATCTCCGGAGCTGACCAACCGCGATGTAAAGCTCCTTCTTCGAGAGCGGGCCGTAGATCTGGGGCTTCCCCGAAACCAGCAGGGCTGGGGGCTGGTGGATATCGGGGAACTTTTAAAATGAAAAACTCTAGCCTATTTTACTATCATAAGTTGTTCTGTGTGCGAAATTCTGCTGGAGTCATTCCTTCACTCTGTGCAAATCGCTTTATGAAATAACTGGAACTATAATATCCTATTCTCCTAGTAATTTCATTTACAGATAAATTTGTTTCCATCAGAAATCTTTTTCCTTCCTGGATACGGATATCTGTCAGATATTGAATAAAGCTTTTTCCTATCTCTTTATGAAAAATAGTTGAAAAATAATTAGGTGTGATGGAATATAGTGCTGCCATGGAGTTAATGCTAATATCTTCATTATAATGATTATTCATATATATCAATGCGTTCTCTGCTAAATTATCTCGCCCCTTTTCTGTAGACAAAATTAACTCCTTGGCCCTTTTTTCCATCTCTATCTCTAAAATATACTGCTCTTTACTTATATCAAAAAGCTGTCCTACAGATTTATAAAACTTTTCCTTATAAGAACAATGATGCTGTAAATTTTTTTCCATTGAACTCAATTGTTTACTATACTGTATAAACCTGGAATAGTCTTTTCCTCTGTAACTCTCAAATAATAAAATTACTGTTTCTGAAATTTTACTCAGATCTTCTGGTATCTTGAGCCCTAATATTCCTTTCTTATAAAACCTTCTCAATCCCGTATAAACTCTCTGAGAGGCCAATGCAGAAATTCTTTGATATTCAGCCAAAAATGTTTCGCTATCCAAAAATTCTTTACTTTCGTATACAGTAGAAGATTTTATAAGATATTTGACTAAACGATTGACAAAATCTGAATATATCCCCTCTTCTCCTGGTTCCTGAAAAAGAAATACTATCGTTCCTTTTCCTGCTGGATCCTTTCTTTCAATAAAAAACAAACTTCTTGTCAACCCAAATAATTCGTTTGTTAGAACAGGTTCCATGTTCATACTATCATGCATGATAAAATACGCCCGTCCCGTTATAGGAAACTGAATGTTTTCTCTCGGCTCCTCCAACATTTCTCCAATTAACATTTTTAGATTTCTCCTAAAATCACTGCGTTTTTGTTCAATTAAAAGAACCGAATCCTCTATAATTTTATCTAAATCATTTTTACTCACAGGCTTTAAAAGATAGTCTCTAACTCCCATCCGAATGGCTTCTTGCGCATATTTAAACTCATCATATCCTGATAAAATATAAAACAATGTATCTGGTGCAATGATAATTCCATTACGAATTGCCTCTAATCCATTCATTAATGGCATTTTTACATCCACAAGGGCAAGATCATAATGAGTTGTTCTAAGCTTATTTAAAAGTACTTCTCCATTTTCAGCTTCATCCACATCCTGTTCCTCAAATCCGAGTTGCAGGCAATTACATCGTATTGAATGCCGTATCAATTTTTCATCATCCGCAATTATAATTCTCATAGTGTACTTCTGTTCCTTTTTTATAAAGTCATATCTTCATTAATTTTTATATAAATAACGGTTCTTGTTCCTACACCAGGTGTACTCGTCATTTCTATCCTACTGTCCGAAGAAAAAATTGCTAGCCTTTTTTTTATATTACTTAAGCCGACACTTTCATAAATATTACTATCCTTTATCTCAAATCCAACACCATCGTCCTCAATAATAATAACAAGTTTTTCCTCTTTTCTTGATACAGTAATGTTAATCGTACATATCTTTTGCGCTGGTTCACATCCATGGATTACCGAATTTTCTACTATTGGTTGCAATAAAAGTTTTGGAATCTTAATCCTAGAAATTTCTGTATTTATGTGGATCTCATATCTTAACCTATCTTCAAAGCGCAATTTCTGAAGCGAACAATAAGCCCTTAAAAACTTTATTTCATCAGACAATTGTACGTAAGATGGTGCCTTCAAAGTATAACGCATCAAATCTGCCAACATATAAAGCGAATCTTCCAGCTTCTGTTTTTCACCCATCTGATTTAGCGCGATAAAATTATTTAATGTGTTAAATAAAAAATGTGGATTTATCTGTGCCTGCAATGCGGCAAATTCACTTTTTTTCTGCTCAATCGTCATAATATACTCTTTCTTTATTTGATCATCCAATCTTTCAGTCATAATATTTAAGCATTCTCCCAAAGTGTCTAATTCTGTATCAGAAACAAACCGATACCGCTGTGATAAATCTCCTTTCTGTATTTTTAAGAATAAAGTTTTCATGTTTTCCACAGCTGCAATAATCTTTTCAGATGAACGACGATAAAATTGCATAGCCACAGCAACACTAAACAAGTACAGTATCAAAGCTGTCAAATAAATAGTGATAATTCCATGAGAAAGTTCTGCATCTGACAACAATACCCTGATTTCCCATGGCGTATTTTCAATTTTATAAGAAAAAATCTTCCAGTTTCCATCATTAAGAGAAATCGTATTATGAACCGCATGAGAAATGGATTCTTTTTCATCAGAAGACAGTTCACTATTTGTATACAAAACTTTTTTTTGCTGATCACACACCAGAATCTTAGATGCCACATGGAAATTAAAATCACCGAAATTTTTCTGAAACAGGGCTGTATTCACATCAATCTTAATTACCCCTAACGATTCTCTCGTTTCCAATTCCACAATAGAGCGAACAACCGAAAGCATTGGCTGTTTACCAGTTGGAATAATATAATTTGGTATATGTGGCCCCCATAAAATCGCTCGTCCACCTGCTTCAAAAGCCTTTTGATACCACTCTTCCGACTCATAATCATACGGATGTATCAAAGAAATATGGTCAAAATTATTTACCGTATAATAAATACACTCATCTGAATTCATAATAAAAATTCCGTTTGTATCATCTCGGGAATGACGGACAAAGGTAAAACTGGACTCCATCATTTTTTGAACACTCAATTTTTTTGCAATATCCATCTCTGTACCATTCTGTAATGCCTTCATGTAAAGATATATATCGTCATTATAATACGGCATTAATGTAACCTGTTTTAATTCTTCAAGATATGTGCTAATCCCTCTGGCTAATGATACCATTGTTGTATCTACAAGCCGCTGCATATCTCTAGAATAGCTAGCTGAATAAACATATGATGTGAGTAAAGTACAGACCACAAAGGGGATCATAGAACTCAACAAAAAACTTCTTAATAATTGAAATGAAAACTCTTTTTTCTTCTTTTTCATATGTGCAACTCCTGCTGTTTTTGCCATGTATTGACGCTTTAAATTATATAATATATTACATTTTCCTTCAATTCTTTATAACAATATCGTAAAAATGCACTATTTCAGTGTAGGTTTGAGTTATAAATATATATTAATATAATGATATAATCAACTTATCAAAAAAGTAGGAGGATATAAAAACTCATGAAAAAATTATTCTTAACTGCCACACTGCTCACCACATCTATAGCTTTGCTTTCCGGATGTCAAAAAAATCCTGAGACGGATACTACATCAAAAGAAGCTTCTGTTGAAAATGTTGACGAAAAGGCATCTTCCGTTTCTGAAAATAGCGAATTAAAAGGAGAAATTGAAATTCTCACAAATGCAAATGAAACAACTTTTAATGCTGTTAATTCCATTTTTGAAAAATTTATGGAAGAAAATCCTGGAGTTACTATTACCTATGCCACCCAGGAATCTGACTACGAGCAGTTAATGAAAGCCCGGATGGCTTCTAATGATCTTCCTGATATTTTCGCAACTCATGGATGGTCTGTTGCCAGATACAGTGAATATCTTCGCCCCTTAAATGATCAACCCTGGTTTGATACTATTCAGCCCTCTTTTTTAAATATTATCGAAAATGATGAAAAAGAAGTATTTGTTCTTCCAATCAATCAGGATCAGGGTGGCCTTTTTTATAACAAAGGTCTTCTTGAAGAACTCAATGCTGAAGTTCCCCAATCCTGGAATGACTTACTGGCTGTCTGCGCTCAAGGTAAGGAGAAAGGTTATGAAGGTGTTTTCCTTGCCGGAAAAGACTCTAGACAACCGGCCAATCTTCTAGATATTGCTGCAACTACATTCCTTCTTTCCAGAGAAGACCGTGATTTCATTACGCCTCTCACTGATGGTACCTTTAATTGGCAGGAAGATTGGGCACCAGTCTCTCAATTATTGATGGATTTAAAAAATAATGGTTATCTAAATGTAGACTGCGCAACCTGCGATCCCGTTGATTTAAATGGACGCCTTGCAGAAAACAAAACACTGTTTGTTATCGGTTCTTCTCAAGACATGATTGAACAGATTAAAGCAATAAACCCAGAAGCAGAATTTGCTATGGCTCCTATCCCTGCGCTTGACGGACAGAAACCTGCGTTTTGTGGTGGCGAACGTGAGGCATATGGCATATGGAAAGATACAGAAAATGAAGAAGTATGTCTGGCTATTCTAAAATATCTGGCACAGCCGGAAAATATTAAAATTGTTTGCGAAGCCAGTGGCAAACTTCCTGCAATAAAAGATGTTGATGTTGATCTTGGTACTGTAGCTGATGATTATTCCAAATATGCAGATGTTCCCATGTATGGTTTTCTTGACAGAGTTTATCTTCCCAATGGTATGTGGAGTACATTAAAAACTATTGGTTCTGCTATGATTGCAGGTGAAATGACAGTAGAAGAAAGTGCAAAAATTATGGAGGATGATTATAATACCCTTCGTATCCAGTAAATTTATAGTAAAGAAAGGCGCTTTTTGTTAAGCGCCTTTCTAACAAGGAGAAACTATGAAAAGAAAAAATGCAGAAAATCTTGTAAACCTTCTGTATATGCCCGCAGTTATTCTGATCCTCATCTTTGTCGTATATCCTCTAATCTCAGGAATTCAGATTTCCTTTACGAATTGGAATGGATATTCTGCAAAATACAGTTTTGTTGGGTTAGCTAACTATAAAAAAATGTTTACGGACAAGATGTTTTATACAGCGCTGACTAATACTCTAATTTATGGCATAGGAAGTACTGCAATCCAAACTATTCTTGGACTTGCTTATGCTCTTCTCCTACAGAAAAAATTTCCAGGTCAAACACTTGCCAGGGTTGTAATCTACCTTCCTGCTATGATTGCCTCTCTCATTATGGGCTATATTTGTTATTTTCTAGTTCAGTTTAAAAACGGAGCGATTAATGATATTGTTATACTTTTAGGCGGAACTCCTCAAGACTGGATGGCAGATGGAAATCGTGCTGTATGGATTATTACAATTATTAATGCTATTCAATTTGTTGGAAAAACCATGATTATTATGATTGCTGGACTTCAAGGTATTCCTGATTCTTATCAAGAAGCGGCTGCAATTGATGGTGCTACTTATTTACAGCGATTACATCACATTACTCTTCCTCTATTAATTCCCGCCATTACTACCAGCGTTGTTTTAAATTTAATCGGTGGATTGAAATTATTTGGAATCATTTTGTCTACAACTTCTGGTGGACCTGGATACTCATCTCATTCCTTGTCTACTTTAATTAATTATCTGTATTTTGAAAATCAAAATGCCGGATATTCAGCAGCTGTAGGACTATTCATGTTTCTATTTATTATGTTTATCAGCGTATTTGTGCGGGGATACTTGGAGAGAAAGGCGAATGACCTATGAAAATTAAGAAAAAAACATCTATTTTCAAGACTATAATTGCTGCAATTATTATTATATTTCATCTTGCCCCTTTGTACATTCTCTGCAGCATGTCCTTAAAAAGCCTTTCTGATACTGGTTCGCGATGGGCTCTTCCTAAGGCTTTATACTTTGAAAATTTTATAAATGCTGTTGAAGTCGGCAATCTTTTTACAGCATTAAAAAACACATTTATTATTGTCGTTGTTTCTGTTTTCATTATTGTTACTGTTAGTGCCATGGCCGCATACCCACTATCACGCATGGCAACAAAGAGAAATCGCTTTATTTTAAGTTTTATTGTAGGAATTATGATGATACCGCAGCTCAGTATTTTAGTTCCGCTTTATAAACAAATGGTTGCCATGAAAGGTATCAACCATTTCTGGGGTGTGATTATTGTTTCAGCAACCTTCAATTTACCTATGGCTATTTACATGTACAGCAACTTTATTTCAGCAATTCCAAAAGAATTAGATGAGGCAGCCATGATCGACGGATGCAGTCGCCTATCTGTTTTTTACCGTATCATTCTTCCCTCTCTAAAACCAGTAACTGCCAGTGTTATTATCTGGACATCTGTAGGCATTTGGAATGATTATCAATTTCAACTGTATTTTCTTCAGAAGCCAAAACTGCAAACAATCACTTTAGCCATTACTAAATTTTTTACGGACAGCCGAACCGACATGGGCGCTGCTGCAGCTGCTGCCATTATTGTTGTTCTTCCTCCAGTACTTATGTACATTCTTCTGCAAAAACAATTTGTTCAGGGTGCCATGGACAGCGCCGTGAAATAGCTTATTCATTTATTTTCAAAGGAGGTACCCTACCATGAACTATAATAATATCATTAAAAATTCTCATACAAACGAAGAACAAGCTGTACTTATTGCCTCTCACCGAGGAAAATTTGGTTCTAGTGTCATGGAAAATACTACCCTTGCCTTCGAACTAGCGCTCTATCAAGGTGCAGATATGGTAGAAATGGATCTTGATATGACCAAAGATGGTATTATCATAGGACATCACGATGACACCATGACTCGCCTCTTCCATAAAAATAAAAAAATTTGTGAGTACACTTATCAAGAACTCATAAATCTTCCCATCTACAATATTTTCGGAGAACCCTGCGCTGAAACAATCAGTACATTTGAAGAGATCCTATCGGCTTTAAAAGACCGCACTCTCCTCGTTTTGGATAAATGCTGGGAACACTGGGATGCTATTGCAGCTGTCATTAAAAAATATTCTATGGAAAAACAAATTATTATGAAATTTTACATAGAAGATCAGAAAGCTATATCTTGGGCAATCAAACATCCTCAATTTATGTACATTCCCATGGTACAGAATCCTAATGATAAAAGCAAGGTATATCAGCTTCAAAACCAGACAAATGTAATTGGCATAGAAATTCTTCCTGAAAATCCAAATGACATTTTTCTTCAGGAAGATTATATAACTGAATTACACAGTCATAATCTTCTAATTTGGTGTAATTCTTTGAGCCTCAGCAAAAATCTCACTTATGGTGGCGGCTTTGATGATTTAAAATCCCTACATATGGGAGGCGATTACGGATGGGGTGAACTTATAAAACGTAAGATCGATATCATTCAAACTGACTGGGTCTATGAACTGAAAAATTATCTGAAATCATCTTCTAATTTACTATGAACGATACAATTTTAGAACCCAAAACTATCATTTTACGCATATCATTAGCATTATTTTTTGGCGGTATCATCGGACTAGAACGCGGACATAAAAATCAAGCAGCAGGACCTAGAACTTATATGTTAGTATGTCTTGGTTCTGCTGTTGTGATGATGACTAATCAATATGGATGTTTTCTTTTTCATACAGGAGATCCCTTACGCCTTGGTGCACAAGTTATCAGCGGTATTGGTTTTCTAGGTGCAGGAACTATTATTGTCACTGCTAAAAATCAAATTCGTGGTCTCACTACGGCGGCAGGACTTTGGAGTGCAGCTTGTCTTGGTCTTGCTATCGGACTAGGCTTTTATCAAGGTAGTATTGCTGCCGGCATTACTATTCTTCTGATCATGAGTGTTTTCCAAAAAATAGAGTCTTTATTTGGATTTCAGTCTCCTTATAGTAAATTTTATATAAACTTCACTTCCAGTAGTGCTTTAAATGAATTTTTATGCCTCTGTCATAAAAACGCAATCTCTGTTGAAGATATACAATTTTATGAATTCGATGCAAGTATGATTGCCATGGTAACTATACATAAATCAAAAAAAGCTGTTCTTACAGAATTCATAAATAATTTATATGAAATCGAAGGACTAAAATATATAGAAGAACTTTAGGAGGAATTTATTGTGGTAACCACTTAAAAATGAGAGGGTTCAGTTAGGTTCCATTCGATTCATGTTTGCAGTAGTAACCGCTTATTTCATTAAAGGATTATGTGGCTTTGGAAATACCTTAATGTTAACATCGATTATGGCTTTTCGTATTAATAATTCTGCAATTACTCCAATCGATCTCTTACTTGGTTATCCTGCCAATTTAATTCAAGCATATAAAAACAAAAGCAGTGCTAACTTTACTCAATGGTTTCCCATTGCACTTTGTGTTGTTCTCGGCAACATTCCGGGAGCGGTTATGCTGAAAACCCTCCCGGTTCACTGGATAAAAATGCTCTGTGGCGCTGCTATTATAGTAATTTCTCTCATGCGGATGCGGATCATGAAATCTAAAACACCTTCCGCACAATCTAATCATCACTGGACAAAAAACTTATTCTGGGGAATTTTAACCGGAATAAGTTGCGGTTTATTTGGAATTGGTGCATTTTTGGCTGCCTATGTTGGTACAATATCAAAAAATTCACATCAGTTCAAAGGTAATCTCTCTATGATCTTTCTTATAGAGAATACCTTCCGCATTGTTCTATTTATATGGTTAGAGCTACTAACTAGAAATATGCTTTTTCAAGTACTTTTTCTTTTCCCAGCTATGCTTATTGGAACATTTTCAGGAATCGCCCTTTCTGGATATTTAAACGAACAAAAAGTACAAACAATCATATCCATTATACTTCTTTTCAACGGACTAAATATGATTATCCAAAACATTCCTCCTGCCTAATCCAGTCTGTGAATAAACAGGCCGCTGCGCAGCTTCGGTTCAAACCAGGTGGATTTCGGAGGCATAAGAAGACCTGCATCCGCCACCTTAAACAACTCCCGGATCGAGGTCGGATACATGGAAAAGGCCACAGCCGCACCGCCGTCCACCAGCCGTTCCAGCTCCGACAGCCCGCGGATTCCTCCTACAAAACGAATTCTGCTGTCGGTCCGGGGATCTCCGATTCCCAGCAGGGGACCTAATATTCTGTCCTGGAGAATCGATACATCCAGTCCCTTTACGGGATCATCGGTGCAAATCTCCGGTCTGGCATCCAGCTGATACCAGATTCCGCCCAGATACATTCCTGCCTGCCCCTTCTTCTCCGGAGTAAAGGCCTGACTTCCTCTTTCCGTCACAGTAAAACAGACTTCTGCTTTTTTCAGAAACTCTTCCCGGGTAAGACCATTCAGATCCTGCACCACCCGGTTATAAGGCATAATCATCAGCTGGTCATCCGGAAACAGAACCGAAAGAAAGTAATTAAACTCCTCATTTCCTGTCCAGGACGGATTTGCTTCCCGCCGCATTGCTGCAACCCTTGCCGCAGAAGCCGCACGGTGATGACCGTCTGCTATGTAAATTCTTGATATTCCGGAAAAAATGCGGTGAATCTCTTCTGTCTTCTTCGGATCCCCGATTTTCCAGACTCTGTGGCTGATTCCATCCTCTGAAGTAAAATCATACAAAGGCGGATTTTTCTTTTCCTCCTCTGCCAGATTGTTCAATTCCTCCCGGGAACGATATGCCAGAAAAATCGGTCCTGTATGGGCATTCGTCACATCCACATGGCGAATCCGATCTTCTTCCTTTTCTGCTCTTGTATTTTCATGACGCGCAATCGCCCCGCTGCTGTAATCATCCACAGATGCACAGGCCACAATTCCCGTCTGGGAACGCCCCTCCATCACCAGTTCATAAAGATAGTAGCAAGGTTCCTCATCTTCTATTAAAATCCCTTCCTGCTGCCATCTCTCCAGAGTTCTCGCCGCCTGTTCATAAACCTCCGGGGCATAGGAATCCTTTTCATCCTCAAACTGAGTCTCCGCCCGGTCCACCGCCAGAAATGACATGGGATTCTTTTTCACAATTTCTTTTGCTTCCTTCCGGTCATAAACATCATAAGGAAGCGCCGCCACTGCTGACGCCGCTTCCTTACTGGGACGGATACACCGGAATGGTCTGATCTCCGCCATAATATTCCTCTTTCTTTTTATTAAAATATGCTTTTCTGATCAGTTCCGGAAAGAATCTGTCAGAACTCTTGTCAGATCACGCGTACTCTCAGAACGCCGTCAATTTTCTTCAGCTTCTCAATCACATCCTCAGACGGGCTGTGATCCAGATCCATCAGGGTATAGGCATATTTGTCCTTGCTCTTATTGGTCATATCGGAAATGTTGATTTCTCCGGATGCCAGAGCTCCTGTAATCTGTCCAATCATATTGGGAACATTCTTATGCAGCACGCTGATTCTGCATACGGTTTTCTTCACACCCATATCGCAGGCCGGGAAATTGACAGAATTTCTGATATTTCCATTCTCCAGATATTCCATCAGCTCCTCCACTGCCATCCTGGCGCAGTTATCCTCGGATTCCTCTGTAGATGCGCCCAGATGGGGAATTACAATCGTATTCTCCATATTGGCAGACTTGGGATTGGGGAAGTCGGTTACATATTTCTTCACCTTTCCGGACTTTAAGGCCTCTGCCATATCGTCATCATTTACCAGAACGTCACGGGCGAAGTTCAGAACCACTACACCGTCCTTCATCTGATCCAGGGCTGCCTTATTAATCATACCCTTTGTGCTGTCCATAGCCGGCACATGAACGGTAATGTAATCGCACTCCTGGAAAATCGCATCCAGACTTGTGGTATGCTTCACCTCACGGGACAGCATCCAGGCAGCGTGAACGGAAATATACGGGTCATATCCGTAAACCTCCATGCCCAGTCCTGCTGCTGCATTCGCTACCAGAACGCCAATGGCACCCAGGCCGATAACACCCAGCTTTTTGCCCTTGATTTCACAGCCTGCAAATGCCTTTTTGCTCTTTTCTGTAGTTTTTGCAATATTGGCATCATCCTTATTGTCTTTGCACCAGCCGATTCCGCCGATGACGTCACGGGAAGCCAGGAGCAGTCCTGCCAGAACCAGCTCCTTTACACCGTTGGCATTGGCGCCCGGGGTGTTGAACACTACGATTCCCTTTTCTGCGCAGGCATCCAGAGGAATATTATTTACTCCTGCTCCTGCACGGGCAATCGCCAGCAGAGAATCGGAAAATTCCATTTCATGCATGGAGGCGCTGCGAACCAGAATGCCGTCTGCTTCCTGGATCTCACCGGTCAGTGCATAATTGTCATTCAAAAGATCAGTGCCATATTTGGAAATGGCGTTTAAACAGTGAATTTTTCTCATGCCTGATGCTCCTCCTCAAACTTCTTCATAAATTCTACCAGCTTTTCTACGCCTTCCATGGGCATAGCATTGTAAATGCTGGCTCTCATGCCGCCTACGCTTCTGTGGCCCTTCAGATTCACAAAGCCTGCTGCTGCAGCTGCCTTGATAAATTCTGCATCGAGATCTGTATCACCGGTAACAAAAGGTACGTTCATCAGAGAACGATCTTCTTTTACAACAGTGCCCTTAAACAGCTTGCTCTCGTCCAGGAAATCGTAGAGAATTTTTGCTTTCTTTTCGTTGTATTCCTTCATAGCCTGCAGACCGCCGCGCTTTTTCAGCCACTTGAATACCTTGCCGCAGATGTAGATTCCATATGCCGGCGGCGTATTGTAAAGAGACTTGGCATCTGCATGGGTCTTATACTGGAGCATGGTAGGCGTCCCTGGGAGTACATCCTCGGTAATCAGGTCTTCCCGGATGATCACGATCACGGTTCCGGCCGGACCGATGTTCTTCTGCACGCCTCCGCATATCAGGCCGTATCTCGTCACATCCATCGGCTCTGACAGGAAGCAGGATGATACATCGGCAACCAGGGTCTTTCCCTTGGTATTCGGAAGTTCCTTGTATTTGGTGCCATAGATGGTATTATTCTCACATATGTACACATAGTCCGCATCTTCTGAAATGGGAAGATCAGAGCAATCCGGGATATAGGAGAATGTCTTATCCTCTGAGGATGCCACGATATTGACCTTTCCGTATTTTTTTGCTTCGGCGGCTGCCTTCTTGGCCCACTGTCCGGTCACGATGTAATCCGCCGCCTTGTTCTTCATCAGGTTCATGGGCACCATGGCAAACTGCTGGGATGCGC